>Ga0316208_1001787_pt1 | contig 19168 bp, 12 predicted proteins | sample 3monopyrite_MG_FD_204944 | JGI IMG/M metagenome (GOLD analysis project Ga0316208, IMG submission 204944) | Microbial mat bacterial communities from mineral coupon in-situ incubated in ocean water Damariscotta River, Maine, United States -... | ecosystem: Environmental > Aquatic > Marine >...
TCCCGATTTCCGTTGCCTTGTTTGACCCGAAGCCGCAGGCGATGGTGTTTTGAATGCGTGCCAGCGTCTGAAACGCGGGCGCCTTCGGCTTCCGGTCAAACAAGGAACTTATTTCAGGACTATTCCCTAAGGCTGTCATCCGAGGCATCGCAATGTAGTAGGTCAGGCTCCGCCTGACGAAGTCAACCAGCCATGTCCTGCCCATGTGACCTTGCCAGAATCAGGAACCACGAATGGACACCAATAGACACGAATCAATCTCCATTCTTCATGAATCATTCGTGTTTCTTCGTGTCCATTCGTGGTTCAAAAACTTCGATCTCAAGTTTGGACATTTCCAGTTCCTTGCAATGTCGAACGGGCTCCGTTGAAGTTCATCTTAAGGAACTCTGACTTACCAACTCGGATCGACCTTCATGTTCAAGTTTTTTGCCGGCACGTTTGCGATTGCAGGGCTGATCGCGGCGACCGGTCCGATCATCATTCACCTGCTGAACCGCCGCCGCTTTCGAGTTGTCGAGTGGGCGGCGATGGACTTCCTGCGTCAGGCGATGCAGCGAAGTCGCCGAGCGGTGCAGCTCCGCGATCTTCTCGTACTCGTGCTTCGTTGTCTGGCAGTCGTGATTTTCGGAGCGGCTCTCGCTCGACCGTTCCTGTCTGGGGTTTCGTCGGCGACGATGCTGGTGGGAATCGGCACGGCGCTCGCCATCGTCGGCGCGGTCGCGACAGCCGCCAGCGGGATCCTGACTTCAACCAGCAGGACTCGCGGCTTGTCATTCGGAGCGTGTGCTCTTTGCGTCGGACTGGGAGCCCTCGGCGTCTTCAGCATGTTTCGAGACGCCAACGACCAGGGGCTGGGAGTGCTGACCAGCCGACAACCGATTCACGCCGTTCTGCTGGTCGACAATTCGATGAGCATGGGCTACGAATCTCTGGAAGGCACGCTGCTTGATCGAGCCCGCACCAAAGCCGCCGAGTTCATCGATGCTCTGCCCTCAGGAAGTCAGATCAACATTCTGCCGCTGTGCGGCTCGGACGGAGCGGACACGACGAGCGCCTATCGAAACAAGTCGGACGCTCGAGCGGCTCTCGACCGAATCCAGGTCGTTGATCGAATTGGCCGAGCGAACTTTGCCATCGATCAGGCAACCGCAGCCTGTCGTCAGGTTCCCGAACTCCCTTCCAAACGAGTCGTGCTGATCAGTGACCAGCAGGCGAATCTGTGGACAGGCGCGACGAACGCCAGCCCGCTGGCCGCCCTGCCCGACTTTCAGATCATGCGAATTGCCCCGGAAGAAATTGAAAACGTCTGGGTCAGCAACTTTCAACTCCAGGACGGAGTCGCCGACACCGAAACTCCGGCCGTCTTCCACGCGACAGTCCAGCACGCTGGCGGCCACCCACTGACCAACGTGCAAATTCAACTTTCAATCGACGGAACCGAGATCGCCAGTCGCGTTATCGATCTCGAACCCGGTCAGGCAAGACAGATCGAATTCCGGCAGCGGCTCGACAACATTTCGGACACTGGAGCACTTGGTTCGGGCATCTCGGAAGCGACCTTCGTCAGAGCCACCGTGACGGCAAACGTCGAAGGCGGAGTCGGTGATCGGCTGCTGCGAGACAACTCACGAAACATGGTCGTTCCCGTCGTTGCCGGATTGCCGGTCGTCTTTGTCGACCAGTACGGCGACACGGAGAATCTTGACCGAGGCGAAATCGGTGAGACCTACCGACTGCGGCGGCTGCTCGCTCCGCAGACTTCGACCGACGAAGAGGTCAATCGACAGCTGGTTCGAATCCGCCATTTGACGATCGACCGGCTGACGGAAGAAGTTCTCAGTGATGCTCGGCTGGTAGTCATCGCCGGCGTCGAATCGCCCGGCGAATCCGTACCGCTGCTTCGGCAGTATGTCGAACAGGGCGGCTCACTGATCATTGCGGCAGGCGCGGACTTCGACCCGGGCGAATGGGCAGCGCACGCGTGGCTGGACGGGGCGGGAATACTTCCGACTCAGCTAACAACAGAGCCCGTTGGTCAGCTTCCCGAAGTCGCCGTTGGGCAACTCGAACCGTTCTACCTGGACTTCCGATCGCTGCAGCACGACTTCTTCCTGATCGAAGGCGAATCTCAAGACTCGCTGACCGACCTCTATCGAACACCTCTGTTCTTCAAAGCCGTCGCTGCCGAAACCGACCAGACATTCATCGACGCACTCGTCGCGGCTGAAACCCAACGAATCGCTAACGACCGCGAGCTGCTTTCAACATCCGACGCCAGCCGCGCTGAATGGGACGAGCTTGACCGGCAAGGCAATCTCAGTGACGAGCAAGCCTCGAACCGAGCCTTCGACGAAGCTCGCAAACGTGAACTGCAGCCGCGATGGTTGAGCTGGTCCGACACTGACGAACTGGCCCGGCTCGACGAGTTCTCTCCCGAAGAACTCGCTGAACGTTCTCGTCCGCGAATTCTCGCAAGGTACACGCTGGAAGAACGCCCGTTTCTAACAGAACGGCGAATCGGAGCCGGCCGGTCCTTCTTCCTGTCGTCCGGACTGTTTTCGAGCTGGAACACGCTCACGTCGACCAACGCGATTCTGATGTTCGATCGGATGCTGCGGCAGCTCCTGGAAGACACCCTGCCCCGCCGTAACTACGAAACAGGAGACGTCGTCACACTGGCCGCCCGCCGCTCCGACCAGCTTCGTTGGGAACTCGTTCAGCCGGACGCCAGCCGCGATGCGATTTCTGTCGAAGCTCTCAGTGCCGAACGCTACGGCCTGCGAATTCACCGAGCCGTCAACAACGGACACTACGACGTCGTCTCAACATCAACTGACGTCTCAGCAAACGCCGCCGTCGATCAGTCGTCCGAATCATCAACCTTGCTGGCGTTCAATTGCCCGCCGGAGGAATCTCAGCTTGAAACTCTGGACGCGCTCGCCTTCGAAGAACGAGCCGGTGTCGACGGTTACCGCTGGCTGGAATCCGACGAAACCATCAGCGTCGAAGGAGCCCGCATCCGCGGCCGCGACCTCTGGAAGTGGCTCATCGGAGCCGTCCTGATCTTCCTGCTGTCCGAAATGCTGATCCTCGCCTGGCCCAACCGCCGACCAGAAATCGCCGCACAAACTCCTTAGGAACGTATCGAGAATAACTTCGCTGTATCTCGGAGATCCAGGGTGGCACGGGTTGCTTGCAACCCGTGTCGCGCAGCGACAAGAGTAACTGCAGGTTGACGACGATTACCTCTTGCGGCTTCGCCGCACAGGTTGCAAGCAACCTGTGCCACCCGCGCAATGCTCCCTTCATTCTGACAGGGACGTCGATTTCCCTCAGCGTCAATCCAAAAGTGACAAACTCGAACTTAGCAGCGAATGAAATCCTCGCTCGTCTCGAATGAGCAGGCAGAATTCGACGGCCCCGACGGAGCATTCTCGGAATTCGTTTGGGAAGGATTCTGGCGATCAACCGGCTAAACTCTTCGACTTGGCTTTCTCAGGTTTGAAGGACGTTGAATAATGAGTTTTTCTCGTCGGGAATTTATTCGGGTTGGGTCGCTGGCGATTGGTGGAGTGTCGTTGGGCGACTTCTTTCGGATTCGGTCGGCTCAGGCTGAGCAGAAGTGGTATGACTCGAAACAGAACACCGCGAAGAGCGTGATTCAGATCGTTTGCCAGGGAGGCGTTGCCGCTCAGGAAGCGTGGAATCCGAAGCCTGAAGCTCCGTTGGAATATCGCGGGCCGTTTGGAGTTTCGAAGACTCCGATCCCGGGCATGATGCTCAGCGGGACGATGCCGGCGTGTGCGAAGATCGCTGACCGGATGAGTATCGTGCGGTCGGTCATCGGCAGCGTGCCGGATCACGGCATCGCTCAGTACCACATGCTGACCGGGCACAAAGCCAGCACGGCGATCAAACATCCCAGCGTTGGTTCCGTCGTCAATCACGAGTTTGGCTCGCGAGGCGGCCTGCCCGCTTATATCGGAATTCCTCACGCCGAGCTGGGCGGAGCCGGCACGGGATACCTCAGCCCGAAATACGGAGCGTTCTCCGTCGGCGGCGATCCGGCATCAGGAAACAATTTTCAAGTTCGAGATCTCCGACTGCCCAACGGCGTCGAGTCTCCCGACTTCAACACTCGACGCAGCCTGCGAGACATCGTCAATAACGAATTCGCCAGACTCGAAGTCGACCCCGCTCCGCTGGAAACGATGGACTCGTTCTACCAGCAGGCTTACACAATGATCAGCTCGCCCGCCGTCCGCGACGCCTTTGATCTGAGCAAGGAACCTGAGAAACTGAAGCAGGCCTACGGCTTTGGCCGCTTCCTCGAAAACGGCCACTACGGACAACCGTACGGAGCCCAGGCCGGCATGCGGATGATGCTGGCCCGGCGGCTGGTCGAAGCTGGAGCGAGGTTCGTCACGCTGAACTTCGGAGCCTGGGATACTCACACGCAAATTCGCGAGACTTACGAAAAGCAGATGCCGGCTCTCGACAACGCAATTGCGGCGCTGATCAGCGACCTCGATGACCGAGGCCTGCTGGACAGTACGCTCGTCTGGGTGGCCAGCGAGTTCGGTCGCACGCCGAAGATCAATCCATCCGCCGGCCGCGATCACTGGTCAAGAGTTTTCTCAATCGCCCTTGCCGGCGGAGGTCTGAAGCGAGGCATGATCTACGGCGACTCCGACGCGACTTCGTCAGAACCATCTAAGAACCCGGTGCCGCTCGCCAATCTGCATGCCACACTGTACGACCTGATCGGCATCAACTCGGACAAAGAACTGATGGCCCCTGGCGACCGACCGATCGAAATCGTCAACGAAGGCAAGGTCATCAAAGACCTGATCGCCTGAGCCGGGCGTCTCAGAATTGCAGCGTGCGGCGTGAATCGGGACCATGCCTGAAACATACGCCGGGCCCACGTCTAAAACTAACCACACAGACACAGAGAAAACATCTCCAAACTTCCTCTGTGGTGCAAATCGAAATACAGCTTCTACGCGTCCCCTGGAAAGTTTGAGTATCTATGAAAACGCTGTCGCAACTAATTTACCTTGTGGCGTCATGCTTGATCGCCTCTTCTGCTTTTGCAGCCGATCGCCCAAACATCGTGCTCATTATGGCCGACGATATGGGCTATGAGTGCCTTTCGACCAATGGCAGCCTTGATCACAAGACGCCGAACATCGACGCACTCGCTGCTGCCGGGTTGCGTTTCGAGCATTGCTACTCGCAGCCGATCTGCACGCCGTCACGCGTCAAGCTGATGACGGGCCAGACGAACAAACGTAACTATGTGAAATTCGGAAAGCTGGATCGTAAGCAAACGACGTTCGCTCACATTCTGAAAGATGCCGGTTACAGAACATGCATCGCTGGGAAGTGGCAGCTCGGCAAAGAGGTCGACGCGCCTCAGCACTTTGGCTTTGATCAATCTTTTTTGTGGCAGCACACTCGAAGCGGGCGGTCAAAAGAGAAAGGCAAAAACTTCGATCGGCGATACGTCAACCCTCTGATTGAACAGAACGGCGAAGAACGGGACTACGTGGATGGTGAATACGGCCCGGATGTCTGTACCGACTTTATCTGCGACTTCATCGACAAGAACAGCGACAAGCCGTTCCTTGTCTATTATCCGATGATCCTCACGCACTGCCCGTTCGATCCGACGCCGGATTCCACCGACTGGGATCCGAAGCGGCTCGGTTCGACCACTTACAAAGGCGATCGCGATGAACCTCAGCGGCTTTTCCGAGACATGGTGGCGTATGTTGACAAGACGATTGGCAAGCTCGACGCGCAACTGAAACAGGCCGGCGTTCGCGACAACACGCTGCTGATGTTTGTCGGCGACAACGGTACTGACACACCCATCGTCACGAACACGACGTACGGAAAAGTCGTCGGTGCGAAAGGGCAGATGATTGATGCCGGCAACCACGTCCCGTGCTTTATGAGCTGGCCAGGCGTCATCAAGAAAGGCAGAGTCGTGCAGGACATCATCGACTTCAGCGACTTCCTGCCAACGATTTGCGAAGCCACCGGCGCGAAGATCCCCGCAGACCTTGCAGTCGATGGTCAGAGTTTTCTTTCGCAACTCAAGGGTGAATCCGGATCGCCACGAGATTCTATCTACATGTGGTACTCGCGAAACGGCGCCGTGAAAGCGGCGCGAGCCTTCGCCCGCAATCAGCGATACAAACTTTATGAGTCCGGCAAATTCTACGACGTACCCAACGACCGCGACGAAAAGAAGCCGCTTGATGACGCGTCACTCACCGAGGAGCAAATTCAAGTCAGGACTGTCCTCCAGGCACGGTTGGACTACTTTGGAGACATCAGGCCGGTCAACGCAAAGTGACACCGCAAACACAGCGGCCTTCAGAATCTCGTAGGCTGGAACAAGCTCCGCGCCGTTCCGGCACCACAACAACTTGAAATGCCGGAACGGCGCGGAGCTTGTTCCAGCCTGCTTGTTAAGTTCAGCGATCCAGCATTCGGTCCGAATGCTTACGCGCGGATCGCGGTCAAGAGTGCTCATGATGAAATGTGTTCGGCAGGTCAGTTTGTTTCTTCTGATGATCTTCTCATCGATCGCGCAGGCACAAACTCCCAACTACGAAGAGCACATCAAGCCGCTGTTTCGCAGCCACTGTCTGAAGTGCCACAACTCGGACGAAAGCAACGCCGACCTGGACCTTTCGTCGTACGCTGCCGTCATAAAAGGCGGCTCGTCCGGAGACGTGGTGAAGGCTGGCCGCCCGGAAAGTAGTCAGCTTTATCGAGCGATGGCACACCTCGAAAATGTCGAAGCGATGCCTCCGGAAAGTCCGAAACTTTCGGAAGTAAAGATTGCACTCGTCCGAGAATGGATCCGCAGCGGCCTGATCGCCGGCAAGGGTGGAAAGTCGCTGCTGAGATCGCTCGGCGCGATGCTCACTCCCGTCAAAGCAGGGACTCCGGCGCCGATCCCGACGGTGTTGCCCGACGTTCCGCTGACCAAGGTGGTCCGTCCTCCGATTCCGCAGGCACTTGCAGCAAGTCCCGGCGCACGACTGTTCGCCGTGTCCGGCCAGGAACAGATTCTGCTCTACGGAATGGCGAAGGCTGATCCGGGTGAAATCGAAGATGACACCGAAGTTTCAAAGTCATCACGCCCTCTTTCCTCAACATTGCGGCGATTCAATCTGCTCGGGGCGTTGCCGTTTCCGGAGGGGACGATTCACGACGTGAAGTTCAGCCGAAACGGATCGCTGATTCTGGCGGCTGGCGGTCGAGGTGCTCATTCCGGTCGAGTCGTTCTCTACGATGTTAACACCGGAAAGCGAGTTGCGGAGATCGGCGACGAAGTCGAATCCGTCCTTGCAGCAGACATCACAGCGAATCACAAATTCGTGGCACTTGGTGGGCCAGGCAAACTTGTGAAAGTCTTCGAGACGGCAGGTGGCGAACTCGTGCACAGAATCGACAAGCACACGGACTGGGTGACGGCGATGTCGTTCAGTCCGGACGGTTCTTTGTTGGCGACCGGCGATCGCAGTGGCGGAGTCCACGTTTGGGAAACTGAGAAAGGGGCCATCGTTTTCACGCTGAACGAGCACAAAGTTCGCATCACCGATCTCGCGTGGCGAGCGGACAGTAAGTTGCTGGCCACTGCCGCCGAAGATGGAAATTTGATTCTCTGGGATATGAAAGACGGATTCCCCTCACGGAACATCGTCGCGCACTCAAGCAAAGAATCACCGCGTTACTCGCGGCGGACTGGCGTGACCGCAGTCAACTTCGCACCGGACGGACGATTGCTGACTGTCGGCCGTGACGGATTCGCCCGCGTCTGGTCGACCGAGGGCGTCAAGCAGGGTGAGTTCCGAATTGATAAAGGAATTCCAACCGCCGCATCGTTTCTAAACGGCGGGGCTGCGGCTGTTATCGGAAGCTTTCATGGGGTGATACAGATCTGGGACCTCAAGTCAAACGCCCGACTGCAGAATCTTGTGAACGGAATCAATGAGGCGAAGCGATGAATTCTGTGCCTGAAACAGTCTCACGCAAAGGCGCGAAGACGCAAAGATTCGGCCAGTCCAGTCTTTGCGTCTTCGCGCCTTTGCGTGGGTTCCTTCTTCGAGTGTTCATGGGATCTGCAATCGTCTTAGTGCTCTCGTCGGTTGCGTTGGCGAAAGACGAACATCTGGTCGAGTTCATCCATCCTCAAGGCGGGCAGGTCGGGACGACCGTCGAAGTAATGGTTGAAGGGGCGTTTCTGCAGCATCCAGAAGAAGTGCTGTTTTATCAGTCGGGGATTCGCTGCACGAACTTCGAAACGATGGACACCGTGCTGAGTATCGACAACGGGCAACGCCGTGATGCGGAAGCCGGTCGCGCTGCGAAACTGACGTTTGAGATTTCAAACGATACTCGGCCCGGCGAGTATCAATTGCGACTTCGAACTCGCGATGGATTATCGGAACTGGTCACGTTCTGGGTGACGTCGCTGCCGGTCGTCATGGAAGAACACGCCTGGATCGACACTGACGCTGCGCGGAATGACTCGGCCGAGTTCGCTCAGCAGCTTCCTCGAAGCTGCACCGTCGTTGGCTACATCCCCGGCCGGCTTCCTCAGGATCATGACTGGTACGCCGTGGATTGCCGGAAGGGCGAACGGCTGTCTATTGAGGTTGTGGCGGCACGGCTCGGAACGCTTCACTACGGAGGCATGAACGACCCGGCCGTGCGCATTTTCGATGCGTCAGGTAAAGAACTCGGCCGCAACGATGACAACGCCCTCCATACTCAGGATCCGGTCCTGACCGTGATGATTCCCGAAGACGGTCGCTACTTCATCAATATGCACCAGCAGATGGATTACGAAGCCGGCCGACTGAGACACTACTTGATGCATGTCGGCACGTTTGCTCGCCCGCTGGTAACTTTTCCGCTGGGTGGTCAGGCCGGACGATCGATCCCACTTTCTCTTATCGGAGACGCGGCTGGCGAGATTCGTATGAGCGTCACGTTGCCATCTGCACCCGGATTCTTCGAGGACGCATTTCTGAATGTTCGACATCCGGACGCAGGGCTGACTCCCTGGCCCAACGAAATTCACGTCACCCGGTTCCCCGATCACTTTGAAACGCCCGGCCATAATTCGCCCGAAACCGCACAGCCGATTTCCGCATCCTTGCCCGTTGCCATCAACGGACGAATCACAAGCGAAGGACAAGCCGACTGGTTTCGCTTTACCGCAAAGAAGGGTGAGCGATATCGCGTTGTGGGTTACGGAAAAACGCTCGACTCGGAACTCGATCCGCGCATTTGGATTCGGCCCACTCCGGGTAACTCAAGCAACCGTACCTACGACGAAGACGACAGCCAGTGGCCAGCGCACGACCTTGTCGGACACTCCTATCGGCACCAGACGAAGTTGCGGCTCGATTCTGTCTTCATGTTTGAACCGGACACCGACGGAGAATGGCTGATCGGTATCGGCGACACACGCCGCGAGTTCGGTCCGCAGCACATTTATCGAATCGAGTTTCAGCCACACGTCGACAGCGCGTTCGTTCATTTTGCGGCCTACCCATCGACTCCGACGATCGTCCGCGACCGAATCACGCTGTTTCCGGGGCACAGCTCCTGCCGTCCCGTCAGTATTCAGCCTGGGTTTGGCTCAACGTACGCCGAGCCGTTGCAGTTGCGAGCGAAGAATCTGCCTGACGGAGTCACGATGGAAAGTGGCCCGTTCAAGCAAAGTGACGGCATCATCCCGGTCCTCTTTCGAGCGGACAAAGGGGCAACGATCGGAGCCTCACTGATCGACCTGATTGTTGAACCCGTCGATGCAAATGACCGGTCAAAGTTTCGAGGCGGCTTTGTCCAGAACAATCAGGCAACGAATCGACGCGGCGACTACGCGATGTATTTTGATCGAACTCGCAAAATGGCATTGGCGGTTGTCGACGGTGCAGCGTTCAACATTGAAGTCGAGCGACCGAGTATTCCGTTGGTCAGGAGCGGCGAGCTGTCACTCAAAGTCAAAGTGCAGCGACACTCGGGTTTTGAAGGAGCTGTTTACTGCGAGATGGATTGGTTGCCGGCTGGCGTCAACAAGCAGCCGCCGCTGATTATCCTCGCTGAGCAAACTGAAGGTACTTACAAACTGAGTGCTGCCGGCAATGCCGCACCGGGTGATTTTCAAATCTCAATCACCGGTCGTGAAAATGCTGGCGGCAATGTTCGAACCGCCGCCGGTTTCCATTTCGTCTGTTCGCCATTCATACCGTTGACCGTCGGCGAGCCTTACGTCACCGTCAACCTCGTCCGAAGCGCGATCGAACGCGGGAAGATCGGCGAGATCGTCGGAGAAGTTTCTCACCACAAACCGTTCAGCGGAATGGCCACGTTACAGCTCGGCCGCCTGCCCTTCGGCGTCGAACAGGTTCCGCCGTACCCGACGATCAAAGCGGGAGACAAGACGGTCGCGTTTCGTGTCAAAGTGACGAGCGACTGCCTGGTCGGACAGTACAAAGACATCTTCTGCGGAGTCGCCGTGACTGACGGTGGGCAACAGATCAAACAACAGACTGGAAACGGCACACTCCGCGTCGACGTTGAACGGAGGGTTTCAGAATGAGCATTCGAATTACTGGCATAAATCCTGAAGCCGCACGTGTCACATGCAGAAGCGGAAATCGTCAGATGGCAACTTCGACAGCTTCGCACAGCAGCAAAGTCGTTCTCACGATGAAACGAGTTGTGCTATTCGCGGTTGCTGTGGTTCTGATATCAGAGTCGGCGGTAGTTGGCCAGGAACAGATCAGCTTTAAGAATGACGTGATGCCGTTATTTCTGCGTGGCGGCTGCAACAGCGGGAGCTGTCACGGAGCGGCCCGTGGGAAAGATGGCTTCAAGCTTTCGCTTTTCGGCTACGACCCGGACGGTGATTATTACCGACTTCTGGAAGAGTACGTCGGGCGGCGAGTGAACCTGGCGGTTCCTGAAAAGAGTCTCATCCTGGAAAAGGTCTCGGGATCCGTGCCGCATACTGGTGGGAAGATTTTCCCGTCGGACAGTCAGTACTACGAAACGCTGCAGGCTTGGATTGCGGCCGGATCGCCGCTTGACTCTGACGACGCTCCGGAGCCCGTTCGACTGGAACTTCAACCTGACAAAGTTGTCTTCAGTAAACCGGGCAAGACGACAGTGGCTCGGGTCATCGCTCACTATTCTGACGGGACGAAGCGAGACGTTTCGCGACTCGCGCTCTACATGACGAACAACGAAGCCGTCGCGACGATCGACAAGCAGGCGAAGATCGCCGGGCTTCAGGGAGGGGGCACTCACGTCTTCGCTCGGTTCAACAAATTCACAGTTGGCACTGAAATCGTCGTGCTGCCCGAAGGCGATTTCGATTGGCCGGACACTCCCAAAAATAACTATGTCGACTCACTGGTCTTTGACAAGCTCAAGGAACTGAGAATTGTTCCGTCGGGGATTTCGACGGACGAGCAATTCCTGCGGCGAGTCACGATCGACCTGACCGGCAAGCTGCCGACGCCGGATGAGTACTCTCGGTTTATGACTGACAGTGGGAAGGGCAAACGCGAAAGACTTGTTGATTCACTGCTTCAACACGACGAATTTGGCGAGTTGTGGGCAGCTCAATGGGGTGAGTGGTTGCGGATTAAAACGGACACGAATCCCGGCTCCGGATCGGCCATGAAGGCCGGCTGGAATTACTACCACTGGCTGCGCGAAGAACTGGTGAAGAATACGCCGTGGGACCAGATTGCCCGGGCATTGCTTACGGGCAACGGATCGAACTTTCGCAATGCCCCGTCAAACTACTACACGATGCTGCCGCAGGGGAAACTCGATCCGCAGAAAATTGGCGAAGACACCGCTCAGATCTTTCTCGGACTGAGAACGCAATGTGCTCAGTGCCACAACCATCCGTTCGACCGTTGGACGATCGATGACTACTACAGTTTCACTTCGTTCTTTACCGGCGTACGACGAAAGCACGGATCGGAAGCTCGCGAGTATTACACCTTCGTTGATGTCGACGCCGAACCGGCAAAGCACCTCGTCGATGGCCGGCCGATGGCGCATCGATTCCTGGGCGGCGATCTTGCAGAGGTTAAGAACAAGGATCCTCGCAAGGTGCTGGCAGATTGGATGACGACATCGGATAACCGGCTGTTTCGTCGAAACCTGGCCAATCGAATCTGGGGACAATTTTTCGGACGAGGCATCGTGCACCCGATTGACGATGTCCGCATTTCAAACCCTGCGAGCAACGAACCGCTGCTGGAAGAACTCGGCCGGCGACTGGGCGAAGACTACGGCTACGACGCGAAGAAACTTGTACGAGACATCTGCCTCTCCCGTACTTATCAGACTTCGCCGACCACGAACGAAAGTAACATCGGCGACGCTTCTCGTTTTTCGCACGCTTATCTACGGCGACTTCGATCTGATGTTCTGTTTGACTGTCTCAGTCAGGCTCTTGAATACAAGCACTCATTCCGCCGCTCGACTGCCGAACGCGCGGTCGTCATGTTCGAAGGTGGTAGGTACGACAATTTCAACAGTTACTTCTTTTCGACTTTCGGGCAGGCCAAACGCGAAAGCGTCTGCACCTGCGAAACGCAAACCGACGCCAGCCTGTCGCAAGCGTTACACCTGATCAACGGCGGAACGATCGACAGCACCTTCCAGCGAAACCCGATCCTGATCCCTCGCTTAATGAAGGAACACTCTGCCTCCAAGGCGATTGTTCGAGCGCTCTACATTCGAATTCTGACCCGCCAGCCCAGTCCAGACGAACTGCAAGCCATCCTGAAACATGATGCAAAGTCGCCCGACAATAAGACTCAGCAGAAGTTCTACTCCAGCGTTGCCTGGGCTCTGGTGAATTCAAACGAGTTCCTTTTCAATCATTGATTCTTCCCGCGTCAAATGCTCTGAATAATGAACGGACCTGGCGAAACACCACGATCGGCCAGATTTGACATGCAACCTTGTTGCTTGACCGTCTGTTTAAACCATGGCGTGAGATGCGTTCGTGGAATTGCGACTTGCATAGAGTCACGATAGTTTTTCTGCGATTCCGAGCTGGATAACGCGAACTACCTCGGCAGCGAATACAGTTCTCTTTTCTGTCTACGTCAGATTCGGATCGTATGAACTCAGCAGGAGAAGCGGATTCTGAGAAGTTGTCGATTGCATCGCTTGAACGTATCGACGAACTGTGTACCCAGTTCGAAAACGCGATTCGATCTGGCGGGGAGTCCCCGAACGTCCGTTCTTTGCTTGAGCGTGCCAGTTCTGACGCAGCAAAGGAGACGCTGTTCCGCGAGTTGCTGGGAATCCATTTCGAATGTCTGCCACTTGAAGAGCGGGCAGCGGTCGCTGTGTCGTATCGCAAAAAATTTCCAGATTACATGGTAATTATCAATGCCACGTTCGGTGAAACAGATTCACTGAGTGTCAAAGATTTCGCAAAGCTGCTCGTACAGTCGCAACTGTTCGACAGGAAACACGTTGAAGCGGACTACAAGAAGATTTCCCGGAAGCGGAAGCCTGCATCTGGCAATGAGTTTGCCAAAGCGCTGGAAGAATTGGGCCGCCTGACTCAATTCCAGATCTCCGAAATCACTGCCGGGCGAGGCAAGTCACTTGTGTTTGGCAACTACCACGTGCTGCACCCGATCGGGGAAGGCGGTATGGGAGCGGTTTTTAAAGCACGCCATCGTCGGATGGATCGGCTGGTGGCTCTGAAGACGATTCACAGCAAATTCATTCAGGACTTTGATGCTGTCAGTCGTTTTCATCGAGAAGTCAAAGCAGCGGCCAGGCTGACTCATCCAAATATTGTCACCGCCTTTGATGCTGATGAGGCCAATGGGACTCACTTTTTGGCAATGGAATTTGTCGATGGTGAAGACCTGTCGATTCTTGTCCGGAAAACGGGACCGCTTTCGTTAGAGTTGGCCGTCGATTGCATCCACCAGTCTGCTTTGGGGCTTAAATTCGCGCATGAAAGCGGCGTGGTGCATCGTGATATCAAACCTTCCAATCTGCTCCTGACGAATGATGGCAACATCAAAATTCTGGACATGGGGCTCGCTCGATTGGATGAGACGCGACGTGAAGACCTGACTGGTCAGTCGGAGAAGGATCTCACACGTTCCGGTGCGGTCATGGGGACGGTCAGCTACATGGCCCCGGAACAGGCCCTGGATTCGAAGAATGCCGATGCTCGAAGCGATATATACAGTCTGGGATGTACTTTCTATTTCCTGATCGCGGGAAGGCCGCCATATTCAGGCGAAACGTTCACACAGACGTTTCTGGCTCATCGGGAAGCCCCGATTCCACAATTGAACGATGTCGCCCAGAACGTTCCTGCCGGCCTGGACACCGTCCTTGCAACCATGATTGCTAAATCGCCCGAGGATCGATATCAGTCGGCTGGCGAACTGTTGACTGCACTGACTCCATTTCTCAGTGATGGAGAAGAAACTGTCGTCAATGCGCTGGCGAATTACCGTGCGCCGGACGAAGAACGGGAAGAGCAGAAGTCTTCGACCACGACCGCTCCGCAGACCAATGAGACCGTGATCCTGCCATCATCGCGTGCCGCTGTTACGACGAAGTTGAAAGCGGTCCTGCCGTGGTCGAATAAGCGAAGCGTTTTTGTGCTGGCGGCGGTTGCTACGGCGCTGATGATTCCGGGGATCATGCATTTGATTCAGCAGGAACCGGCTGAGTCGGTTGATGTAACGCCTGGCGAACCTGCTCCGGAAGAAGTGAGTACCGCTGCTCCGGAGGAGCCACCTCGTCTTGCTGAAGAGGTTCTACGAATACCGACATCGGACGCAACTCTGTTCATCTCATTTCGACCAGCTGGCGATCTTGTCAGAACGTCGCCTCACCACCGAATTCAGAGAATTGATCCTTCTAAAGGAAATGTTGTTGTCGACTTCGATCCATTGCCTGGCCGGACAGACTGGTTCAGAAAATTTGAAGTATCAAACGATCTGAGTGTCGGGCTCACTAACCGTGGGCAGATTGGAATATGGAGCAACGACACAGGACGTCTGGAAAAATTGATCGATGAAGCAGAGCAACTCGAGTTTGCTCAGAATATTGGTGTCGACATTTCGAAATCCGGCAGCTTTGTCGCGGTGCTGGAGACAGATTCAACCAGAATTTTTTCCGGCAATGGTGAGTTAGTCGCTGAAATGGATTCGCCGCCGGATGCATCAAGTGTTGCATTTTCCCCCGATGAGCGAAGGTTGGTAATTTTCGGATCGGGCCAAACTGGAGTCTGGGATTTTGCGGCAGACCAGTTCGAATCGAGGCCTGTGCGGATTGGCAGCAGAGGCATCACACGTATTTTCCCAGATGGACGGTACGCTTTGGGAACCTCCGGTCACATCGACGTGAGGCAGGTCCTGGCTCGTATGGACCTGACCACGTTCTCTTTGACGAATTCGACTGCTCCGATGCCATCGCCAGCAGAGATACAGTTTTCAAAGGATGGTCAGTGGTTTTCATCCAGTAGCTGGCGGAACGGAGAAATTCGTGTCTGGAACACAGAGACACTCCAACCGGAGTGGTCATTCCGAGCTGCTGAGGATGAACAGGCCGTTATTGGTCATTCGCTGGCGGAAGACGGTCGTCACGTCGCCGTGATAATTGGCAGCCGGAAAGAGAACAGCATCGTTATTTTTCGATTGCTGAACGACGGTGCCCGCAGTCCTGTACCTGTCGACTAACGCGTGCCGACTCGATGCGGCATCGTGATTCCGCAGAATTCCTGGGAAGTTGACGAATTGGTGAGGGGCTCTGGAGTTGGCTGGTGATTGGAAGTGTGTAAGGCAGACACACTCACCCAGTTCAATTCCGGAGACAGAACAATGATTCGCTCGATCCTGCTGACCGCTGCTTTTGCTGTTCTGACTGCGTCTGTTGCCCCAACAACCACTTATGCAGACGACTCGACCGAGAACGACGGCCAGATTTCGACCGATATGCTGGCTCAATTCGGCCTCGGCGACAGCGAGGATGTCAGCGACGAAGAAGGACTCGACATTCGCGGGAAGGCAAGAGCCACGAACATTGACTACAAAGTTAAAATCAAACCCACCGGAAAAAAACGCGGTCGAACGATTCTTCGGAAGCGCACAAGAGGCCGCCGCTTTGTTGCGAAGAAGCTGAAGCCCGGACGTTACAGTGTTGCCTACAAGCCCGTTGCCAAACGAGGCAGTAAAACGACCAATACGTCAAAGTCAGCTCCTCCCGTCAGAGTTTCGGTTCCTGGTCGCCGTTGATCAGCCGAGCCGGTTTCGAATTGAGTCCACAGCCCTGCATCCTGCTCAGGATGCAGGGCTGTTTTAGTTACGGCTTCAAACCAGCGTACGAATCGCCACACGCTGACTTTGCGCAATTCTTAAGAATTCTGCGAAATGATGAGGGGCTCTGGAGCTGGCTGGTGATTGGAAGTGTGTAAGGCAGACACACTCACCCAGTCCAAACCCGGAGACAGAACGATGACTCGCTCGATCCTGCTGACCGCCGCTTTCGCTGCTCTAACCGCATCTGTTGCCCCTTCAGTCACTTGTGCTGACGACCTGGCCGACAACGACGGCCAGATTTCGACCGATATGCTCGCTCAATTTGGCCTCGGCGACAGCGCCGCAGTTAGTGATCAGGAGGGTCTGGAGATTCGTGGAAAGGCAAAGAAAGTCAAACTTCAATATGACGTCAGTATCAGGCCTGTGAGCAAAAAACGCGGTCGAAAAGTTTTTCGTAAGCGAACGAAAGGTCGCCGCTCCGTTGCGAAGAAGCTGAACCCCGGTCGTTACAGCGTTTCGTACAAAGCTGTCGCCAAACGAGGCAAGAAAACCACCTCCGCGACAAAGTCAGCTCCTCCCGTCAGAGTTTCGGTTCCAGGTCGCCGATGATCGGCGAGTTCATTCACGGATGGGTTTTCAATTCGAACGTGTCGAGAGTTTCACGATGAGAGCCGCAAGATTGTGGTTCATGGGCCGGCTATCGATCATGATGTCCAGGACGGAATGACGTCTGTGACCGAACAGACGGTCTCTTACTTAAAATCTCTGGAGCAGCTTGAGGTAGATATTCCCATGACAGGCGAACGCCCCGGTAACGATCAGAATCCCTGGAAAGAATCTCAGCACGAAGAAACACGCCTGGAAAATTCTTCGGCTGGGCGGGGTGGAGCTGCTGATGCTCACCAGGGAGCCGCACGAGATTCAGGCCGCATCGAAGAGACTCGTTTGGAGAATCCCGGCTCGGAGCAGTCCGACTCGGCGTCTGGTCAGACTTCTGTCCCGGAAACTGCCGATGAGCATTCGGTGACGATGTGGATCTCTTCGCTGCAGTCCGGAGATCAGGACGCCAGTGCTAAAGTCTGGCAGCGGTTTTACATGGATCTCGTCGGACGTGTCAGCAGGAGAATGCAATCGTCGCCTGTGCGCGATGCTGATGCGGATGACGTCGTGCAGGAAGCATTTCACTCATTTTTCAAGCGAGCTGAGGATGGCCAGTTTCCCGATTTAAACGACCGCCACGACCTCTGGAAGCTGCTCGTCACTCTCACCGAGCGAAAAGCACTCAATCAGATTCGTGGGGCGCTCGCGAAGAAACGTGGTGGCGGAGATTTGCAGGGGGAATCCATCTTTCTGCAGGCTGCAGAAGGTGACCAGGGCGCCGGTATTGATCGAGTCGCCGGTACAGAGATTACTCCTGAGGATGCCGCGCTCGTGGAAGAATCGTTTGGCAACCTGATCGAGCTGCTGGACCCGGAGCAGAGGTTGATTGCCGTCTACAAGCTCGAAGGTCGTACCAATGAAGAGATCGCGAAACTGCTGGACTGTGCTGTGGCGACCATTGAGCGGCGTTTGAATTTAATTCGACGGAAATGGTCCGAGTCCGCCACGGCGATCCGTTGAGCTATTGGCGTGTCTGCTAACCAGCGGTCGCGTCATGAATGATGACGCATCTCAGAGATTTTCGAAAACTGAGCGAAATGGTGAGGGGCTTCGGAACTGGCTGGTGATTGGAAGTGTGTAAGGCAGACACACTCACCCAGTTCAATCCCGGAGACAGAACAATGACTCGCTCAATCCTGCTGACCGCCGCTTTCGCTGCTCTAACCGCATCGGTTGCTCCTTCAGTCACTTTTGCCGACGACCTGGCCGACAACGAAGGCGAGATTTCGAACGATTTGCTGGCTCAATTCGGCCTCGGCGACAGCGAGGTCGTCAGCGACGAAGAGGGACTGGAAATCCGGGGAAAACTTCGGAAAAGTCCGAGTGACGGGAGAACAATCACAGTCAAACCCCTGGGCAAAAAAAGCGGTCGGAAACAACGGCGAAAGTTGACCAAAGGCCGACGCTTCGTTGCGAAGAAACTGAAGCCCGGCCGTTACAGCGTTTCGTACAAAGCTGTCGCAAAGCGTGGGTCCAGACCTGCTCCTCCTTCGAAGAATGCTCCACCAGTGAGAGTCTCCGTACCAGGCCGCCGATAAGCAGAAGATTCAATTCCAGACGACATCAGCAGCCCCTCATCCTCATCAGATGGGGGCTGTTTTCGTCGTCGCGGGTCATGATTCGTCACGGCGCACTTGAATTGTTGGTCGGCATACCAGGCGATCGCTTATCGCAACGCTCGCCGGTAAGAGGCCGAACGGTTGACGTGCTGGCGAGCTCCCTGCAGTTCGGGTTGAGGATTGGTTGCTGGATCGATCATCAACGGAGAGTCAGTCGGTGGTTTTGTGTCTGGATCAATGATTGCCAGCACGACGTTGTTCCACTGTTTGCTGAATTCGACGGCCGACAGTCGAATGTTGCCGCTGGTTGGATCAGCCAGAAAGACTCGATCTCCTACCATGCCACGAAATACGACAAAATGCTCATAGTCGTGCTTCACGATTCGCAAGATGACCGGGAGTTTCAGTTTGGCGAGATCTGCGATCTGCATCCGACGCAGCGAAGCCAGAAATCCCTCTTGAACTGCGGCTCGTCTGAGGTCGGTCATCGACAGGCCGTTCTCGACTCGATCGGCATACTCTTCGTCCGTCAGCATCGAATCGATCAGTTCCAGCAGGTCAGCTTCCTCGACGTCGTAG
>Ga0316208_1001789_pt1 | contig 19161 bp, 14 predicted proteins | sample 3monopyrite_MG_FD_204944 | JGI IMG/M metagenome (GOLD analysis project Ga0316208, IMG submission 204944) | Microbial mat bacterial communities from mineral coupon in-situ incubated in ocean water Damariscotta River, Maine, United States -... | ecosystem: Environmental > Aquatic > Marine >...
ACAGAATCTTTAGGACTTAAAACAATAATACTTTATAAATATTTGATTTCTTATTTAGAATTCATAGGTGAATTATTTATTTATCTATTCAAAGCACCATTCAATTTAAAAGAGATAAGATGGATCGACTTTCCGTACCATTTAATCAAGTCAGGTATAAATTCCATACCAATTGTAATATTGATTTTATTTCTAATTGGCTTAGTAACTGGATATCAAGGAGCAGTTATGCTTGAAAAATTTGGTGGCGATAGTCTAATCGCTGGTTTAATAGGAATATCACTGACAAGAGAGCTTGCTCCTTTAATGACGGCAATTCTAATTGCTGGTCGCTCGGGGTCTGCATTTGCGGCAGAGATTGGTACAATGAAAGTATCCGAAGAGATTGATTCACTAAAAACAATGGGTTTTGATATAATGAATTTCCTTGTTTTACCACGAATATTTGCAGTGGTTATTGCAATACCCTTTATTACTTTAATAGCAGATGTAGCCGGGATAATGGGCGGTTTAGTCTCATCAGTTACTACTTTAGATGTAACAATTTCAAGCTATTTTAATAACCTTAGTCAAGAATTAACTTATGCCCACGTTTTTTCGGGTGTATTCAAAAGTATTATATTCGGATTTATAATTGCCGCAGTTGGTTGCTTTATGGGTTTACAAGTCCGTTCTGGTGCAGATAGTGTAGGAAAATATACTACTAATTCGGTGGTATTATCAATATTTCTGATAATACTCACTGATGCAGTTTTTACATACCTATTTCAATCTGTAGGTATTTGACAGATATTCACTATCTACATTCCTTTATTTTTCAATTATATATAACAACATTCAAATGAAAAACAGAAGACAATTTATCAAAAATTCATTATTGCTTTCAGCAGGTTTTGCTGGAATGAGCTTGGTTTCAAATAATTCTTTACTTAATGCAAAAGGGAAGAATAAGAATCCAAATAAAATAAATTCTGGATACGGAAAATTGATGAAAGATCCTGAGGGAATTTTTGATTTACCTAAAGGATTTTCATATAAAATAATTACTAAAAGTGGAGAGAAAATGTCCGACGGTTTATTATCCCCTGGAAAAAATGATGCAATGGCGACATTCCCACTCTCTGATAATAAAATACTAATTGTACGTAATCACGAAATGAGTTATACCTATGACGACATTGGTGCATTCGGAAAAGGTCATAAAAATCTAAATTTAGTAAATAAATCTAATTTCTATGATTATAATTCTGGCAAGTCACCGTCTTTGGGTGGTACTACTACTCTAGTTTATAATCTAAAAACTGGAGTTGTTGAAAAAGAATATATGAGTTTATTCGGCACAGAAAGAAACTGTGCTGGAGGCATTACTCCTTGGGGTACATGGATTTCTTGCGAAGAATCAAATTTGAAAAGAGATAAAAATCATGGGTATTGCTTTGAAGTGTTACCTAGTGAAGATATAAATGTTTCTAAGCCTAAACCAATTGAAGGTATGGGGAGATTTATGCACGAAGCGATTGCAGTTGATCCAAATACAGGTATTGTTTATTTAACAGAAGATCAAGGTGATGGATTAATTTATAGATTTATACCTAATGTTAAAGAGCAATTGCATAAAGGGGGCAAACTTCAGGCATTAGCAATAAGAAAGAAAAAATCTTATGATACTCGAAATTGGAATAAAAAGAGAATAAAAGTTGGCGAAAGACTTGAGACTTATTGGATTGATTTAAAAGATGTTCATTCTCCTAATGATGATTTGAAAAAACGTGGAAGAAAAGACGGTGCTGCCGTATTTGCTCGTGGCGAAGGTATGTGGTGGGGTGAAAACGAAGTTTATTTCTGCTGTACAAATGGGGGAAAAGCCCAAGCAGGTCAGATATTCAAATATATACCAAGTAGATATGAAGGTTCCAACAATGAAGAGAATTCACCAGGTATTTTGGAATTATTTGTTGAGTCAAATAATAAGAAAGATTTGGATCAATGCGATAATTTAACAGTAGCACCTTGGGGTGATTTAATAGTTTGTGAAGATAAAGCACATCCACGACTGATGGGCGTTACAAAAGACGGTTCTATTTACAAATTTGCAGATAGCGTTAAGTATCGCTCTGAATTAACAGGTGTTTGTTTTTCGCCTGAAGGTTCAACTATGTTTGTAAATATTCAGCACGTTGGATTGACTTTGGCTATAACTGGACCTTGGAAAATATAATAAAATCTAAATATTTTAGATTAGTATGATTATTTATCAATAAAAGACATTAATTCATTAATATCATCTTTTGAACCAATGTATAAGGGCACTCTTTGATGTATGTTTTCTGGCTTTATCTCCAAAATTCTTTTTTTACCATCAATAGCTTTTCCTCCCGCTTGTTCAATAATAAATGATAATGGGCTAGCTTCATAAACTAATCTTAACTTGCCATTTGGATGTTTGGAATCTTCTGGGTACATAAATATTCCACCATTAAGTAATGTTCTATGAATATCAGCAACACAAGTTCCTATATACCTAGAGGAGTATGGCTTAGTTCCATCTTCATTCGGTGTTTTTAGAAAGTCAATATATTTTTTTAAATTTTCTGAATAAAAATTATAATTACCTTCATTTGTAGAATAATATACTCCTCTTTTAGGAATTTTTACATTTTCATTATTGAGCAGGAATTCACCAAGAGTTGGGTCATAAGTAAACATATTAACACCTGAGCCAGTAGTGTAAACCAATACTGTGCTTGAGCCATATAAGGTGTATCCCGATGCAACTTGATTATAACCAGCTTGCAAAATGTCTTCTACATTCCCATCTCCATCAGAACTTTGGTCGATTCGTTTGTAAAGTCCCCAAATCGTTCCAATTGTAGCATTAATATCAATATTGGAAGAACCATCGAGAGGATCAAAAACTAAGACATATTTCCCTTTTTTGTAATTTTTTGGTATTTCGATTGGTTCATCATTTTCTTCAGAAGCCATAATACAGAGATGTCCGCCATGGTCCATTGTCCTTATTATCACTTCGTTTGAGTACTCATCTAATTTTTTGACTTGTTCACCGTGGACGTTTATGCTGTTTGTCATTCCGAGAATATCATTAAGTCCAGCACGCCTTACTTCCCTTGCTATTATTCGCATTGCGAGAGTCAAATCGTGCAATAAAAAAGTAAATTCGCCAGATGCACCTGGGTGTTTATTTTCTTCTTTCGCTATGAAGTGTTCTAAAGTGATGAGTTTTTTTATATTAATAACTGCCATTGTTTTCGGACTTTTAACTTATGTGAAAGTACAAAATTAAGAAAAATATTAAACTTAGTCTAATATCTTAGATAACTAATTCAATTTTTATTGTTCATTCTTGAATCTAAAGATTTATTTTGCTTTTACCTTTATAAAAATTACATTTTAACATTCATAGCAAATCTGAGGAAATAGAGTTTGTACTTGATAGAATGTAAAGATGATAAAACCTTTGAATATATGCAAAATTTTTCGAATATAATGAGCTAATTGAGATTACGGTATGATGGTAAATTAAAGTAAAGTTAAAAGCTTAGCACAAGTATTTAATCAACCTATGCGATTGAAATGGATTTAATTACAAAAAAAAATCTACATAAAAAATTGTGTAGATTTTAATTTTTGTGTATAACAATGAATTACATACTAAAAATGGATGCGCATTTAGCAATCATCAACTCTTTATTCATATCTGAGATAAATTTTACAGATATAGATTTTGGGCAAGCAGCTTCGCACTCATAATGATTCGTGCAAGAACCAAAGCCCTCGTTGTCCATTGTCTCTGTCATTGCAATTACTCGTTCTTTACGCTCTGGCTGACCCTGTGGTAGAAGTGCTAATTGCCCAATTTTGGCTGATGTGAAAAGCATTGCTGCACCGTTCGGACAAGCTGCTACACAAGCACCACAGCCTATGCAAGAAGCAGCATCCATTGCTAAGTCAGCATTTTTCTTTCGTAATGGAAGGTTATTAGCGTCTTGCACTTGTCCAGTTCGAACGTCGATATATCCACCAGACTGGATTATTTTGTCAAGAGGAGTTCTATCAACAACTAAATCTTTGATGATTGGAAATGCTGTTGCTTTAAATGGTTCAATGTAAATCTCATCACCATCTTTGAAAGTACGCATGTGAAGTTGACAAGTTGTTGTTCCACTTTGTGGACCGTGTGGCTTGCCATTAATTGTCAGTGAACACATCCCGCAGATACCTTCTCTGCAATCGTGGTCAAAAGCAATTGCTTCTTCATTTTGCAAGATTAATTTTTCATTTAAAATGTCTAACATTTCGAGAAAAGACATATCTTCTGAAATATCATCTACATCATATTGCACAAGTTTCCCTTGGCTTATAGGGTTTTTTTGTCGCCAGACATGTAGTTTTAATTTCATAATAAAAACCTTTTAAATTTATTTTTTCTTCTAATTTAATATTTATCAAGTAATATTCTAATTCTACTTATAAGACCTAACTGCAAATTTGACATTCTCAAATTCTAACTCTTCCGTGTGTCTTGTTGGTTTATTGCCAACTCCTTTGTATTCCCAAGCAGCAACATGAGAAAACTTTTCATCATTTCTTTTTGCTTCGCCGTCGGGGTAAACGTGTTCTTCTCTGTAATGAGCTCCACAGGATTCGTCTCTTTCCAGAGCATCCCACGCCATTACTTCAGCAAATTCAAGGAAATCGGCAACTCTTGATGCTTTTTCTAAGCTAACATTAAGTTGAGCTCCTGAACCAGTAATTTTGACATTGTTCCAAAATTCTTCTCTTATTGCAGGAATTTTTTCAATTGTGGCTCTAAGTCCTTTTTCATTACGCCCCATTCCAACATTGTCCCACATAATTTTACCAAGTTCCCGGTGGAAAGACGTAGGAGTTCTATTTCCATTAATACTAAGGAGTTTTTCTAATTTTTGTTTTACTTCTGTTTCGGCTTTGTCGAACTCTGAGCTTGTCGTATCAAAACTACCTGGAGTTATGCCAGCAAAGTAATTAGCAATCGTATATGGTATAACAAAATAACCATCAGCTAATCCTTGCATTAATGCAGATGCACCCAGTCTATTTGCTCCATGGTCAGAGAAATTTGCTTCTCCAATTGCAAATAAACCAGGAACATTAGTCATCAAATTATAATCTACCCAAAGCCCACCCATAGTGTAATGTGAGGCAGGATAAATCATCATTGGGTTTTTATAAGGATTTACGCCAGTTATTGTTTCATACATTTCAAATAAATTGCCGTAACGCTCTTCGATAACTTCTTTTCCAAGTCGTTTGATTGAGTCTTTGAAGTCCAGATAAACGCCATAACCAGTTGCGGCAATTCCTCTGCCGTCGTCACATACTTCTTTTGCAGAGCGTGATGATATATCACGAGGTGCAAGGTTTCCGAAACTCGGATATTTTCTTTCAAGATAATAATCCCTTTCATTTTCAGGAATGTCAGCAGGTTTTCTATTGTCCCCTTTTTTGAGAGGTACCCAAATTCTGCCATCATTTCGCAACGATTCGGACATCAGTGTCAATTTTGATTGATGATCTCCAGAAACTGGAATACAAGTTGGGTGTATTTGAGTATAACAAGGATTAGCAAATAATGCACCTTTCTTGTGGGCTCTATATGCAGCTGTTACATTACAAGCCTGTGCGTTTGTTGATAAGAAAAACACATTACCATACCCACCAGTGGCTAAAACTACCACATCTGCGGCGTGTCTTTCTAACTTACCAGTAACCAAATCTCTGGCTATAATTCCTTTTGCAACTCCATCTTGGACAACCACGTCCATCATTTCTTTTCTATTGTGCATTTTAACCCCACCTTTCTGAATTTCTTTTGAAAGGGCAGAGTATGCACCAAGTAGTAATTGTTGTCCTGTTTGACCTCTTGCATAAAACGTTCTTGAAACTTGTGCACCACCGAATGATCGGTTAGCAAGGAGTCCGCCATATTCACGAGCGAATGGGACGCCTTGGGCAACGCATTGATCAATAATGTTGTTTGAAACTTGGGCTAATCTATAGACGTTTGCTTCTCTGGAACGAAAATCACCACCTTTTACAGTATCATAGAAAAGTCTCCAGATACTATCACCATCATTTTGATAATTTTTAGCGGCGTTTATTCCACCTTGTGCAGCAATCGAATGGGCTCGACGAGGCGAATCATGGAATGTAAATGCATCAACATTATATCCAAGTTCTGCAAATGAAGCTGCAGCTGATGCACCAGCAAGTCCAGTACCGACTACAATAATTTTAAATTTTCTTTTATTTGCAGGATTAATCAGTTTCATATTGAACTGATGGTTATTCCACGAATTTCTAATATCGCCCGATGGGACGTTAGAGTTTAATACCATTATAAATTTCCTCCTATTACACCTAATAATACCATAATTGGAATACTTCCTAAACCTATTGCAACTCCAATACCAACTATTTTGCCTACTAAATTAACACATTTGGAGAACACTACTCCATTTATGCCTAATGTATGGAACATAGATTGAATAGCGTGCGATAAGTGCATTCCCAATGTTGTAGAAGCAATAATATATACAAGGGATATCAGCGGTGTTTTAAATCCAGCTATTACCATCGCATAAACATCATGTCTTCCAGTAGAATCTATCATTCCGTTGTATTCTGGGTTTGTTATTACTAAAGTAAAGTGTGCTATGTGATAAATCAAGAAAAACAGAATTGTAATTCCAAGGTACATCATCGTTCTGCTGGAAAGTGTAGATCTTTCATATCCTTTCTTAGCATACATTTGTGGTTTAGCTTTACTATTAATTCTGTTTAGTTTAATTGAATAAATAACATGAAAAATAACTGCAAAAAATACAGCTATTCGAGTTCCCCAGAGAAGAGGTAAATTAGCCTTGAGGGCAGCGGCATAAGAATTAGTTGCATCTTGACCTAAATACATCAAGAGGTTTCCAGCGGTATGTCCAACAATGAACAGGACTAATACCATTCCTGATACAGCGATAATAATCTTGCCAATTATTGTTGATGATGAATTACTCATAAGTATCCGACAATGGTTAATAATTTATTTTGTAATTTCTTTTTTTTTCGCTTAAATTGATAAGCGTAGTTTTATTAATAAAATAAAACATTTATTAAATACACGACTAATCATATCCTATTAAGAAAAGGGATTTTGATTAAATACAAGTTAATTAAATTTAGCTTATTATTCAAATTAAAGTTATTAATACAATATTTCGGAGTTTAAATGTCAGAAAGAGAACAGTGGGGTAGCCGTATTGGTCTAATTCTAGCAATGGCTGGGAATGCAGTTGGAATTGGCAATTTTTTACGGTTTCCAGTGCAGGCAGCAACTAATGGCGGAGGAGCATTTATGATTCCTTATTTTATTGCATTTGTTTTATTAGCAATTCCTCTGATGTGGGTCGAATGGACAATTGGAAGACACGGAGGTAGGTATGGGCATGGCTCATTGCCTGGTATGTTTGATGTTATGTGGAAGCATCCTATAGCGAAATATTTGGGGATATTTGGTTTATTTACTTCAACGATTATAATGATTTATTATACTTATCTCGTTTCGTGGATGCTGGGATTTAGTTTTTTTTCGATGACTGGTGAGTATATGGGAATAGGCGGAATTGATGAGATGGCTAATTTTCTTGGTTCTTATTCGGGCTCTATCGAGCAAGGACATTTTCATTCCACTTGGCCAGCCTATTTATTTTTATTAGTAACTGTGGCATTCAATTTTTATATTCTTTCAAAAGGAATTCGAGGAGGTATTGAAAAATTTGCTAAAGTAGCATTGCCTTTATTGTTTCTTTTTGCTACTGCAATTGCAATATGGGTTTTTACAGTTGGTACTCCAGATCCTTCTGTGCCAGGGAATTCAGTGATGAATGGACTCGCATTTATTTGGAATCCTAATTTTTCTGAACTAAGTAATGCAAAAATATGGCTTGCTGCAGCTGGACAAGTATTTTTCACTTTATCAGTTGGAATGGGTACCTTGCAGGCTTATGCATCTTATTTAAAATCCAAACAAGATGTTGCATTAAGTGGACTCGCAACAGCTTCTGTGAATGAGTTTGCAGAGGTAATTTTAGGTGGCACGATTGCTATCCCTATAGCTGTGGCATTTTTTGGTATTGTTGGCACTCAAGAAATTGCATCAGAAGGAGCTTTTAATCTGGGCATAGTTTCTATGGGTGTAATTTTTCAAGAAATGGGAAATTTTGGACAAAGTTTAGGTTTTATGTGGTTCTTTTTATTATTTTTTGCAGGTGTAACATCATCTGTTGCAATGGCTCAACCTTTGATTTCGTTTTTAAAGGAGCAGTTCAAGTTTAATCATCAAAAGGCAACTGCTTTAATAGGACTTTTTATTTTGGCGACAACTCATTTAGCTTTTTTCTGGAATAGATTTGGATTTGTAGATGAGATGGATTATTGGGCTGGTACGTTTATGCTGGTTATAGTATCATTAATTGAGATAATAATTTTTGGTTGGTTCTTTGGTATAGACAAAGGTTGGAAAGAAATGAATAGAGGTGCGGATATAAAAATACCAAATATATTTAAGTTTATAATAAAGTATGTAACTCCAGGGTATTTGTTTTTAATACTTGGTTTTTGGACTGTACAAGAAGCAATTCCAACTTTAAATATGGAAAAATTAAATACACCTACCGAAATGTTTAGTGTTTCAAAGATCAAAAGTAATGATATAAAATCTTATTTGGATGATAATAATCTCAATTTAGTACATGCCTCTATAATTTCGACTTCTTCGAAAAGTGGTTTAGATTCTATTCGGATTAAATTAATTGAATTAAATGCTAAAAAGAAATCATTCAATGAAAATAAAACTAAAGTATCAATAATTAATATGAATATTGAGAACCAGATTGATAAATATATTAAAACATATTTAAATCTAAATTTAAATTCACTTAGAAATCAAAAAATTAAAATTAGTCATAATGAATTAAATAATCTGAAAGAAAGGTATTTGGCATTAAGAGATACTTTCAATAAAGATGGTAAATTAGATGAATCACTATTATTGTTAACAAATACTCTGTCCTCGTCATTTGGAAATCCAGATTTATATAAAGTGTTGTTATTTATTAGGACTGCAGAACTACATAAAGATAATTTAAATCAAAGTAAAATTCCTTACGTTTGGCTTGCAAGATTATTTATGTTAATTGTAACTATAATTTTAATTTGGATGGTAAAAATAGCATGGAAAAGGAATAAACCTAATTATGAAAACTTGGATTTAGGATAAATTATCATTTTAAATATATATATTACCTTCGTTCGTTTAAAATTTATGGGCGAAGGTTTCAGAATGGTTCTTGTTTAAAAATTTTTGATTAATTACAATTAGGAGAATTTAAGAAACTCAATAGATGTAGCTTCATATTATTGGTATATTTTTATAGATTAACAATTACTTTATTGAAAAGTATTTTTTAATTAGATGTTAAACTACTTTCAGTAGGTCAAAATTTTATATTAATCTAAATTCTATTTTTTAATCCTGTAACTCCTTTATAATTATAATGCTCTTGAAATTTTAATATTGTTAAGATTATAAGCTAATTAACCTCAATAATCAACTGCTTAGCTGTATTTAAAGAGTCATTGCTTACCTTTTCACCACTTAATAACTTTGCAATTTCATTTATCCTCTGCTCATAAGACAAGTTTTTGACTCCTGTAAAGGTTCCATTATTATTCTCAATCTTTTCGACAGAGAAATGTGTGTCTGCCGCTGCAGCAATTTGAGGCAAGTGTGTTATTGATATTATTTGATGATATTTTGCCAATTTCTTAATCTGGCTACCCACCTTTTGAGCAATTTTCCCACTAATTCCTACATCTATTTCATCAAATATCAAAGTTCCTGTCTTATCTTTCCCACTTAAAATTGATTTGATAACTAACATAATCCGAGATATTTCTCCGCCAGAAATAGTTTCAGATAGAGGCTTAGGTGATTCCCCCTTATTTGTCGAGACATAAAACTCTACCAAATCAACCCCATAGTCTAAGAGCTGATATTGATTATCATTAATAATTGCTGACAATAGCCCTTCGCTTTCTATTTTATTTAATTTTATCTCAAATTGACCATGCTCAATACCTATATACCGTAATTTTTCTACTATTTCAGAAGAAAACTTTTCTGACATAGATAACCTTTTCTCACTTAAATTCTTGGCAATAAGTCCTATTTCAATTTGTTCTAATTTTATTTCCTTTCTAAGTTTTTCTATTTCATAATCGAAATTTTCAGTTAAATTTAATTCATATTCAATATTTTCTTTTGTCTCAATAGCCATATCGAGACTACCATATTTTTTTATTAATTTTCTTAATTGCCGAGAGCGTAATCTAAGATTATCAACCCTCGATTGAGAGAAATCAATATTATCTGTATAATCTCTTAGAAATGAAGCAATTTCTTTCGATGAAATCATAGCAGTTTCTAACTCTTTCTTATACTCCTCAAATGATTTATCATAGCCCGATAATTTTTCAAAATTATTTATTACTTGTGAAGCATTTGAATAAACTGACTCCATATTTTCGAATAATAATTTCGCAGAACTATTACTCAGATTAAAAATTAGTTCAGAATTCTCTATAATTTTAAGTTCTTCTTCAACTTTCTTGTCTTCATTTTCTTTTGGTGCGACCTCGTTTATTTCGCTTAATTTGAATTGCAAATAATCATATTTATCCTTTAAATCACTTTCTCGTTTAAAAGTTTCGTTAAGATTACTTACCAATTTATTTAAACTAATTCTTTTATCTTTAAAATTTTTTAATTCATCTTCTAAGCCTAAATACATATTAAAATATTTAATATGGTTTTCGTTTGACATAAGTAAATGGTGTTGATTCTGTCCATGATAATCCAGAATAACATTACTAATTTTATTCAAATCATTTATATTTATAGGAGTGTCATTCAAAAAAGCCCTTGACCTACCTGTTAAATTAATTTCTCTTCTAAATATTAATTCTTCATTATCAAGCGAGTAATTTGCATTCAGTTCCTGATATTCAGAGAAGTTATAATTTGAATTAGAAAAATATGATTCGATAATAGCCTTCGATTGTCCTTTCCTAATAGAATTTGGAGACACTCGTTCACCTAATGTTGACATAAGAGCATCAAAAATAATGGACTTGCCAGCTCCAGTTTCACCAGTAATAATATTAAGTCCAGCCGAAAATGAGATAACTTCTTCGTCGATTATTGCAAAATGTTTTATATATAATTTTTCAAGCATATACAAATTTAGGTATTTATTTCTTGAAAGTAAGTATATTTAAGAAATTTTACTATTCAAAAAATACTATAATAAGCCATTAAATTTATAATATCTTTAATTATAAAATTAATTATAAATAGACTATTTGTTTAATTTGTAGAGTTGATTATAGAATTTTATCTTATTAGAATATCGAATTTTAGTATTAATGGAAATGAAAATTCAAACTAAACTGCATTAATATTATCCCTAATATAATCCCATAAACAGTTGCCATATATTCCTTTGTTTTTATTGCTGCTGGAATTAATTGATCAAACGATATAAAAACCATTATTCCTGCAACGGATGCCATAATTATTCCAAATGAAAAATCGTTGAACATATTTGTTAAGAAGAAATATCCTAATAAGCCACCAATTGGCTCTGTCATACCAGGTAAAAAGGAAAAAATAAATGCTTTAGTTTTGTTATTAGTAGCATAGTAAATTGGAATTGCTACAGCCAACCCTTCAGGAATATTATGTAATGCAATTGCAAACGTAATATTTATCCCTAACTCTATATTATAAACACTACTTGCATAAGTTGCTAGACCTTCGGGAAAATTGTGTATAGATAATATGATAGCTGTTAATATACCAGTCCTTAATATTTTTTGCTGTTTATCTGTTCCTTTTTCAAATCCAAACATCTGGTGAGGATTTTTATTAAATGAGATAAATTTATTTATTAGGAATACTATTGCCATCCCACCTATAAATGACATTGAAGTCAATATTTCACTTGTATATGAAGATTCTATTATTTCAAAGTGTTTTTCAGATTCCACAAGTAATTTAGCTAAAGATATATATATCATAACCCCAGCCGATAAGCCCATACCGCTGGCTAAAATTTTATCGCTTGGTTTTTTGTATAGAGCTAAAAAACTTCCAATACCTGTAGAAAGACCAGCTATACAAGTCAATAATAATGCTATATATTCATTGTTATTCATTTAGGAAGTAAAACTAAAAATAATCTATACAAACAATCGCTTAGTATCGTTCAAATAATAAAATTATTGTTTAAATTGCATAATTAAATCAATAAAAATTAAAATATTATGAAAAAAGATATACAGTTAACTGGCATAGGAAACGCCCTTATCGATTTGCAATACCAAGTGCAAGAACACGAATTAGCAAGCTTAGAATTTGAAAAAGGTGCAATGACTTTAGTAAATATTGATAAACAAAAACAAATAATAGCGAAGTTTAAAGACAGAATACATCATAAATGTAGTGGTGGCTCTGCTGCTAATACCATTATAGCATTTGCTGCCTTTGGTGGAATAGCTTCATATAAAACTCACCTTGGGGCTGACCAATTTGGAGATTATTATTTCAAAGAATTTGAAGAACTTGATATACATTTATGTGCCAGTCAAATTGATTCAGAACCAACAGGGACCTGTTTTGTAATGATTACTCCTGATTCAGAAAGAACAATGGTTACTTCGCTCGGTGCAACTGTGCGGCATAAAAAAGAACATATAGACGAAGACATCATTAAACGTTCTGAATGGATATATATCGAAGGCTATAAGTTCTCAGAAGCAGACTCTTCAGAGGCAGTACATTATGCAGTAGAGCTTGCTAAAAAATATGATTGTAAAATTGCTGTTACATTCTCGGATAAATTTATAATCGATAATTTTAAAGAAAATTTGGAATATGTAGTAGATAATGCCGACTTAATATTTTGCAACGACATTGAGGCCAAAGCATATACAAATACGGACAATGTAAAAGACGCTTTCGATAAATTGTCAAAAAAAGTAAATGGAGTAGCATTAACTCTGGGAGAACATGGTTCTCTTATCCAATGGGAGGGTGAAAAACATGAAATTCCAGCTTACAAAATTAAGGCAGTAGATGCAACTGGAGCAGGGGATATGTACGCTGGGGGATTTTTGTATGGTATTATTAACTCTAATGAACCTCATATCGCAGGACATCTTGCTTCTTATGCAGCCTCTTTAGTTGTAGGACAGTTAGGTGCAAGGTTAGAACAAGACCATAATAAAGTAAAAAATATGATTTTCAATGATCCAAATTTATAATTAGCAATATTTTATAACGTGTAAAATATCCTAAATAAAATATCAAATACTATATAAACTTATAAAAAAAATAAAATAATTTTGAAACTAAATCGAATATAAAGTGTAAATTCATTTTTGGCAAGATATAAAGAATTTTTTGTCAATTTTCACAAAACGGAAAGGAAAAGGATATGAAAAAAGCTGCTATTTTATTAATTGTATTTCTCATTGGTGCTACATTAAATTCTAAGGAAAATACAGATTTCGTCTTATTGCAAAATAAGCCAAACAATAATAGTTTGAGTGGCATCGTAGATTTGGATGTTAAAAGTATAGAAAAATTAGTTAAAATTACAGATTTAAAATCAAAAAAGACATTAAAAATTGATATTAGTAAATTAAAATTGGAAAATGGAAAAATAATATTGTACAACCCACAATTAAAAAGCATATTCAAAGAAAAATTTAAAGTAGGGAAAGTTTTCTCATATAAATATAAAAAACTAAGACCAGGAAATTATTTGCTTAAAATTAAAACTGAAGAAGGTTCTTACTCAATGACTTATGTTCATAAATAAAGAATTAAGCAATTTAATTCAAATTACATATTCTAAGGCTATTTCCAGGATTTAAATTAAAAATATCTTTAGAACCGAATAAATGTAATTATTCTCACCTTTCAAAATAAAAATTTACCGTCAATACTTTTAACGTTTTGACGGTTCTTTTATAATTTATCAAAAAATTATAAATATTATATTTATTAATCGGTTTGGTACGAATCTTGTGATTAAAATTAAAAATATTAATGCAACCATTCTTATTTCTTTTCGTAGTCAAAAAAACAATTCTCAAACTATAATTTAAAGTAATGAAAAAATTATTTATTCCAGTTGTTATAATCATAATTAGCCTTTTACTATATAATTATTTTTCAATAGATATAGAAGATAATTCAATATATGTATCTCCAAAAAAAGGATCATTTGAAATAAAAGTTTCTGTTACTGGCGAATTACGAGCGATAAATTCTATTGATATAAAAGGTCCAACACGAACTCACGAAATTGAAATTCACGAAATGAAAATATCAAGATTAGTACCTGAAGGTACAAATGTGAAAAAAGGAGATTTTGTTGCAGAATTAGACAAATCAAATATACTTCAAAAATTGAAAGATGCAGAATTAAAAATTGATAAAAACGAATCTATTTTTAATATTTCTAAATTAGATAGCAATTCAATATTATCTCAGGCACGTGATAATCTTGAAAATCTCAATTATGCTGTTGAAGAAATGGAGCTAAAAAAACAACAGTCAATTTATGAATCTCCAACAGTTAAAAGACAAGTAGAAATAGACTACTTAAAAGCAAAGCGCTCATACGAACACTCCAAAAGTAATTATGAAAACCAAGTTAAAAAATCTATTGCAAATTTAAGAGTTGCTGGTGCTGATTTGAGTAAAGTACAAATGAAAATGCAAAAAATACTTGGCTTTTTAGATGACTTTACTATTAGAGCTCCAGCAGATGGAATGGTCATTTATGCCAGAGATTGGAATGGGTCAAAAAAAGAAGTTAACTCTACTATTAGAAGATGGGATCCAATTGTTGCTACATTGCCTGATTTATCAAAGATGAAATCTATTACTTATGTAAATGAAGTTGATATTCAAAAAATAAAAAAAAATCAAAATGTTGAAATTGGTATTGATGCTAATCCAGATAAAAGATTAACAGGAACAGTTATAGAAGTTGCAAATATTGGTGAACAAAGAAGGAACTCCGATGCAAAAGTTTTTGAAGTAGTAATAGAAATAAATGAAAAAGATACAACACTATTGCCATCAATGACTACAAGCAACGACATTTTAATCTCATCAAAACCCGAAACACTTTATATCGTTCTGGAAGCTATTCACTCATTCGAATACGAAGATAAACAAAAAATTAATTATGTATATTTAAAAAATGGATATGAGTTTATCAAACAAGAAGTAAAATTGGGGTTAATCAACGATAATTATGCAGAAATATTAGATGGAATCAAGCTCAGTGATGAAATTTATTTGTCTATCCCTGATAATTCAGAAGAATTAGAAATATCAAAAATAATTGAAAAAAAGCCAGCTTAATTTGAGAAAAAAAATTTTATATAATTTAAAAATTTCTACTGAAGCTATTATTCAAAATAAAATGAGAGCTGTCCTTACTTCTTTGGGAATAATTTTTGGTGTAGCTTCTGTTATTGCTATGATGGCAATTGGAAAAGGAGCTCAACAAGAAATATTAGAAAAAATGAAATTGCTTGGCACAAATAATATTATAATCAAAAGATTAGATAGAAACGAACAAAAAAAAATTGAAGAAGAAAATGCTAATTCAGAAGAAAGCGAAGATAAGACTGTAATCGCTTCAAAAAGATATTCTCCTGGTCTTTCATTAAATGACGCAAACTCTCTAATGAAAATATTAAAAACAATTAATAATGTATCACCTGAAATCGAAATTAATACTAAAGCCCTGCACCATGGGAAACAAAAAGATATTAAATTAATAGGTATAAATGAACATTACTTCAATGCTAATAAATTAGAAATAGTTCAGGGGACAAAAATATCTCAATTTCATATTGAAAATAATAAAGCTGTATGTGTCATAGGTTCTGGAATTAAAAACTCATTATTTCCAGGCGTAAATCCAGTTGGAAAAATGATTAAATGTGGTAATAATTGGCTCAAAGTCATTGGAGTGATGAAAGAAAAAACTATTTCCAAGACTCAACGTGCAAGTTTTAAATTAAGAGATTATAATTATGATATCTGCACACCTATTTCTAATATATTATTAAAATATAAGAACAGGTTGTTGATTACAAAAAGAGATTTGGGAAGAAGAAAAAAACGTCTAACTGAAAATAATTACCATCAATTGGACAAAATAATTATAACTCTTAATGAAACAGATCGAATCGAAGAAAGTGCGAATATAATTAAAAGAATTTTATTGCGGAAACACAATCAAGTAGAAGATTTTGAAATGGTTGTGCCTCAACTATTGTTAGAACAAGAACAATCAACAAAAAAAATATTCAATATTGTATTAGCTATAATTGCTTCAATTTCACTTTTAGTAGGAGGAATTGGAATAATGAATATAATGCTTGCGTCTGTGATGGAAAGAACAAAAGAAATTGGTATAAGAAGAGCCGTAGGTGCAAAAAGATTTGATATAATGTTGCAGTTTATCTCCGAAGCAGTTGTAATTAGTTTATCGGGTGGTATTATTGGGATTGTATTTGGAATTGTTGCTTCATTTGTAATAAAAAATATAACAGATATAGATGCAATTATATCACCATTATCTGTTATAATTTCATTTGTAGTTTCCATTTCTGTTGGGCTAATTTTTGGAATTACTCCTGCAAAAAAAGCTGCTTACCAAGATGTTATTAATTTATTAAGGTATGATTAATTTGAGAGTTAAATGAGAAAAATATTATTATTTATATTGATCGTTGCATTTCTTAAATTTGAGCAAGATTTGTTTGCAAAGACATATACCCTCGAAGAATGTATTAATGTCGCACAAAAACATAGTGAATATGGAAAAATAATATCTAAAAATAAAAAAACACGAGAACTTAAACACGATTCATTTCTCGCAAACTATCTTCCCCAATTCAATTTGAATTTTAATCTGCCGGGTTTTAATAGAAGTATCACTGAGTATAGTAATTCAGTATTAGACCCTAAAACTGGAAAATATCAAATTATAAAATCATACCCAGAACAAAGTAATTTAGTAAGTAGTTCAAACTTAACGATGTCCCAAATAATACCACTAACAGGAGGAGAGCTATCATTCTCAACTGGTATTAGCAGGACAGATAATATACTTGGAAACTCAGTCCTATTTCGTTCATCTCCATTAAATATTTTTATTCGTCAACCACTATTTGAATTTAATTCCATGAAGTGGGATAAAGAAGTTGAAGAACTTAGCTTCACAAAAAATGAAAAAATTTATCACGAAGCTCTTGAACAATTAGCTGTCGAAGTTACTAATAGGTATTTTAATCTATACATTGCCGAAAAAGAAATGTTAAATGCTCAAATTAATATCAACATTAATGATACGCTTTACCAGCTTTCAAAGGGCAGATATAATTTAGGTACAATTTCCGAAAACGAATTACTTCAGTCCGAACTTGGAATGATGAATGCAAAAAATTCCTACGAAAGTGTTAAATTAAAATTTGAAAGAGCTAAGGAAGATTTAAGAATTACCTTATCCTTACCTAAAGATGATGAATTAAATATTAATCCTCCTCTTGAGGCTATTCTATTTCAGATTGACAAAGATTTTGCATTTGATAATGCAATGAAAAACCGTCCACAAATAATTGACTTTGAATTAAAAAAATTAAATGCCGAAAGGGATTTGAATGTTGCAGAAAATAGAAATAATTTTCAGGCATCTATCAATGCAGGTTTTGGATTGAACCAATCTGCTGGAAGTATTGACGAAGCATATGTTGACCTATTAGATCAGGAAACATTTAACATTAGTGTAAGTGTTCCCATTTACCAGTGGGGAAAAGGAGCTTCTGATATTGAAGCTGCTTTGCTTAGCAAGCAAAGTATTGAGGAACAAATTATTATAGATAAGAAAAAATTTGAATTAGATGTTAAATTCCAAATTAGTGAATATATACAGCTCCAAAATCAAGTTGAAATATCTAAAAAAACATTTGAAATTGCTGAAAAAAGATTTGATATATCAAACAAAAGATTTAACCTCGGTAAAATTAATATGACTGATTTCTTCATTGCACAAAAAGAAAAAAATGCTGCACTTACCGCTTATATTAGAATTCTTAAAGACTACTGGGTTGGGTATTACAATCTCAGAAAACTTACTCTTTACGATTTTAAAGAACAACAAATTATTAAATATTAATTAAATAGATATCTATTTCAAAAAACTTTTTATAAGTATTTACTTTTCTAATATTCAAATTTAGAATTCTATTGTTTTCACTGATTTTTAATTTTTCAAATAGCCATTCTCTTCAATTTTAACAATACAATCTACTGGACAAATAAGTCTACATTGGGATTCTTCATAATACCCTTCGCATTCTACACAAGTATGTTCATCAATTTCAAAATAATCGTCACCAAGATCAATTGACTCAGTTGGGCAATGTAATTCACATTTTCCACAAACAATACATGTATCTAATATTTTAAAAGCCATTTAAGTATCTCTATAAAAAAACTTTAAATTCATTTTCCCAATCAACATTGGGTGCCATAGTCATATTGTCCATATGTAAAGCCAAACTTTTACTCGGTATCCACAATTTGTATTTTTTCCCAAATGTGATTTGATAAGGAGTATGCAACCATGATTTTATCATAAATTTTACACCTGGCATATATGTGAAGAGATAAGTCAATAATTTTATTGGGTTTGTCATTCGTTTTTTTGACAATGCAAACCAAAGGCTCGCATCATCATTTTTATTTGTGTAAGTTAAGAATATTTTTTTTGTTTCGAGCAGTATTTTTTTTGTTGTCATAAATGTCATAGTAGTAGAGCCTCGAACTTTCCATCGAATACCATTATTAACAATTTCATCTGACTTGAAATTATGCAAATCCAAAGTATAATAATCTAAATGGTCAAATGGACTTATAAAATCAACATCAGCTTTTTTAATCTGCTCTAACAT
>Ga0316208_1001792_pt1 | contig 19153 bp, 16 predicted proteins | sample 3monopyrite_MG_FD_204944 | JGI IMG/M metagenome (GOLD analysis project Ga0316208, IMG submission 204944) | Microbial mat bacterial communities from mineral coupon in-situ incubated in ocean water Damariscotta River, Maine, United States -... | ecosystem: Environmental > Aquatic > Marine >...
ATCGGCGTTGCTGTGCCGCAAGTAGCGGTGTCAAACGGAGCCTCAGAGACACTTGGTTACCAACTGACCGGCCCGGCCGCGACAGTCGTTGCCGGTGCGTCCATGCCGATTAGCGACCAATGGTCGGTCTTTGGCGAGTATAAGGGCACCTATTCATCGAACACCGCTGATCTTGATAGCGGTGGTCGGTTTGAAGCCGATATTATTACCAACGCCGTCAACTTTGGCGTGAGTTTCAATTTCTAGAACCAGCTATTCGGGTTTGGTCGCCGTCATGCTGTCTCTGGCAGAGAACGCAGTGTGCCACTTTGCCAGTGCTTCGTTGCCGTTGCGCCAGCCGCGCGCATCATGGCGCAGGTCGATGTAGGACAACGCGCAGGCCATTCCGATCTGCCCGATATTAAGCGGCCCTGTCAGATGGCTCATCCAGCGGGTGTTGACGGCGGCGATGCCGCGGGCGGCCTTGGCCCATTGCGCCTCGATCCAGCCTGGCGATTGCTGATCGGTAGGCCGCAGCCGTGCTTCGTAGGCCATGGAGACCGCTGCATCCATGATCGCGTCGGCGGTAGCCTCAAGCGTCAGGATTTCCCAGATACGGCTTTGTGGATAGAGGTTCGCGCCGGCCAGATCGTCCAGATAGCGCGTGATGACGCGGCTGTCATAGATGGCCGGACCGTCGGCGCGGATCAGGGCGGGGATTTTGCCCATCGGGTTGGCCGCCACGACCTCTGATGCGGATTTCATGGGCGTTGTGGCGACGCGCAATTCCTCCACCCTGTCCATCAGGTTTGCTTCGCGGATCAAAACGCGCACTTTGCGCACGAACGGTGAGGCAGGTGAGACGAGCAGTTGCATGGGCGTTGGGTCCTTGTCCGAGATCAGGGAAACAAGACCTGATCCTGCCCGTTTTGCCAAGGTGGATATTTCGACATGATCGCGCGAAATCGGTCAGAAGCGAGGAAATCATCCAGCCAACTTGTCAGCGGCCCCAGCCCCTGCGCATTGAACCAATCGCGGTCGGTATTCGCGAACTGGCGCACGAAAGGTAGGATCGCCATGTCGGCCAAACTGCGTCTGGACCCCATCAGGAATCTGCTTTGCGTCAACCGGTCATTCAATTCGGTCAGGAACACCATCGCCTTGGCGCGTTCCTCGGCTTCGTCGCGGTCGGGAAAACGTACCGCATATTTGGTGTGGTCCAGCGCGGTTTTGAATGGCCCGTCACTCGTGTCGATCAAGGCATGGCCCTCTTGCGGCATATCCAGCCAGCCTTCGGGGTCATTGCGGCCCAGCGCCCAGAGCATCACCTCGCGGCTTTGCTCGATCACGATATCGCCGTCTTGCACCACCGGCACGGTGGCCTTGGGCGACGCCGCAAGGAAAGGCGCGGGCTTGTCCTTGAGCAGAATTTCCCGCAGCGCGACCTTCTGCCCGCTCGACCAGATCGCCAGCCGCGCCCGCATCGCGTAGGGGCAGCGGCGAAAGGTCCAGAGGATCGGAAGCGTTGTCATGCGGTGAGTTGCTGGCCCGCAATTCCGGTAATTTGGGCCTGCACAATCTGGCTTGCGGGTTGATCTGTGGCGAACAGAACCTCGGTGAACTGCTCGGTCCGGCCCATTCGTGTGTTTTCCATCAGGATATGATGGGTCTTGCCTGCTTGCGCCTTGAGGTGCCGGGCAACCTGTTTTGACCCCGCCGCGCGCAATGCTGCGGCACGTTCCTTGATGCGCTTCCCGTTTACCTGCGGCATCCGCGCGGCAGGTGTGCCGGGGCGCGGGGAATAGGGAAAGACATGCAGCCACGTCAGATCGCACTCCGCGACCAGCGCGAGAGAATTGGCAAACATGGCGTCCGTCTCGGTCGGGAAACCGGCAATGATATCGGCGCCATAGGTCATGTCCGGGCGTAGCTTGCGTGCCTCTTGGCAAAATGCAATGGCGTCCTCGCGCAGATGGCGGCGCTTCATCCGTTTCAGGATCATGTCGTCGCCATGTTGCAGCGACAGATGCAGATGTGGCATCAGGCGCGGTTCGGTCGCGATGGCGCACAGCAGGTTCTCGTCGACCTCGATGCTGTCGATCGAACTGATCCGCAAACGCGACAGGTCCGGCACCAGTTTGAGGATACGCATCACCAGATCGCCCAGCCTCGGCGTTGCCGGCAGGTCAGCACCCCAACTGGTCAGGTCCACACCTGTGAGGACCACTTCGTTGTAACCGGTGTCCACCAGCCGCTTGATCTGATCGATAACCACCCCCGCCGGAACAGAACGCGAGTTGCCGCGACCGTAAGGAATGATGCAAAAGGTACAGCGGTGGTCGCAGCCATTCTGGACTTGCACATAGGCCCGGCTGCGTGTCCCAAACCCGTCGATCAAATGTCCGGCGGTTTCGGTCACCGACATGATGTCATCGACCTGCACAGGTTCGGTCTGCCCGATCAGATCGGGCGCCATGCCCGCCCAGGTGGCGGGGGTCATTTTTTCGGTATTGCCGAGGACGATATCCACCTCGCCCATTGCGGCAAAAGTGTCCGGCTCGGTCTGTGCGGCACATCCTGTGACAATCAGCTTTGCGTCAGGGTGATCACGGCGCAGTCTACGGATGTCCTGACGCGCCTTGCGGACCGCCTCGGAGGTCACGGCACAGGTATTCACCACAATTGCGTTATCGAGGCCTGCGCCGGTTGCGAGATCTTTCATCGCTTCGGTCTCATAGGCGTTCAGACGACACCCATGGTTGGAAAAGATCGGCGCGGTTCTGGTCATGACAGGTGCCATTGCCCGTCAAAGACATGGGCGGTCGGCCCCGTCATCCAGACACCATCCTCGCGCCAGCTGATGTGCAGCGTGCCGCCATCAAGTTCAACGGTTACATCCCGGCCCGTGAGCCCACGTCGCGCGGCAGCGACAGCCGTGGCGCAAGATGAAGAGCCAGAGGCAAGCGTGATGCCCACGCCACGTTCCCACACCCGCATGCGCAAGTGATCAGTACCAATGAGGCTCGCAAATTGCACATTGGTGCGATCTGGATAAAGCGGATGCTGCTCCAGCGCGGCACCTTTGGCCGCCAGATCAATGGCTTCGGCGTCTGACACAAAGAACGTACAATGCGGATTGCCCATCCCGGTCGCTGTCGGCGCGCCCTCAATCGGCAATTCCAGCGTATCCATCGCGCGCGCCAGCGGCACGTCCTGCCATTCAAGCTGCGGCAGACCCATGTTGACCGAGGTGAGGCCAATCCCCGCATCTCGCGCCTGCAAAATGCCACGCGCGGTTAGCAATGTCAGCGCGGTTGCACCTGTTTGATCCATCACATGCCGCGCGATACAGCGCGTCGCATTGCCACAAGCCCCTGATAGCGATCCGTCGCTGTTCCAGAACACCAGCCTCACATCGGCGTCAGGTGTCTGCGACAACACGGCAAGCTGGTCAAAACCCACGCCGCGATGGCGGTCGGCCATGGCAACGGCCACGGACTTGTCCACGCGCGGGCTGATTCCCCGTTCGTCGACAACTACAAAGTCGTTCCCCAGCCCGTGCATCTTCATGAAGGGCAAAAATGATGAGTCGCTACTGGCCATGGCGGCGATATAGGCCAACCCAGACAAGTTATCCAGCAGAGAGCGGCAATTGGGGGTTGACCCTAGCGGTACGCCTTTCTAAGTAGCGCGCTTAGTGGGCCGTTAGCTCAGTTGGTAGAGCAACTGACTTTTAATCAGTAGGTCGATGGTTCGAACCCATCACGGCTCACCATTTTGCCTTTTAATATCAATGTTTTAGCCATTTGGCGCCAACAAGAGTTTTTGACGTTCAGATTTCCGGAAGCAATACGGAAGCAAGTGAACAGCAAAAATCGCGTGGTTTAGAGGCAACACCAGTCGCGCCGCCCGAATCGCCAAGACACTCCCAGAACTGCTTGCACGTTTTGCGTGCGCACGGCATCGTTCAGCCTACGATTGAAATGGATTGGATGGGTGCCTTGGGATTGATCAAAGACTTTATGGGCCGTGTCCAAACTGTTGCCGATACCGGCGTGGCGACTGAACATTCCTACAGGTCTGCTTTGGAAGCGCTGTTTGATGGTTTGGGCGACGGCCTGAAAGCCCTTAACGAACCCAAACGGATCAAATGCGGCGCACCCGATTTCATTATCCAGCAAGGTGATATCACCATCGGCCATGTTGAGGCAAAGGACCTCGACATTGACCTGCGCAAGATGAAAGACGCCAACAAGAACCAGCAAGACCGTTACCGCAAGGCATTGCCGAACCTGATTTACACCAACTGTCTGGAATTCGATTTCTACCGCGACGGAGAACTCTACGAGAGCGTCAAGATCGCCGACTATCTGATGGGCTTGCAAGCCATACCGGAAAACTATGACCGGCTTGAAAACCTGCTGCGTGATTTTATCCAGCAACGCCCCCAAACCATCACTTCGCCTAAAGAGCTGGCCGAACGGATGGCTGGCAAGGCAAACCTGATCAAGGATGTGCTGGGCAAGACCCTGCGCGAGGATACAGACCTGCGATCCGAACTGGCCGTGCAATATCAGGCGTTCAAGGAAAACCTGATCCACGATATCACGCCAGAGGATTTTGCCGATATCTATGCCGAAACCATCGCCTATGGCATGTTCGCGGCCCGCCTGCATGACACCACGCTGGACACCTTCAGCAGGCAAGAGGCGCTGGAACTGCTGCCAAAATCCAACCCCTTCCTGCGGTCGCTGTTTTCCTATGTAGCGGGCTACGATCTGGACGACCGCATCGCGTGGATCATCGACGACCTGGCCGATGTGTTCCGCGCCTGCGACGTGGGCAAACTGATGGAAGGGTTTGGCAAGCTGACGGGGCAGAACGACCCGTTCCTGCATTTCTATGAAACCTTCCTTGCCGCCTATAACCCCGCCAAGCGCAAGGCGCGGGGGGTGTGGTACACGCCTGAACCTGTAGTGAACTTCATCGTGCGGGCTGTGGACGAGGTGCTGCAAACCGAATTTGGCCTGCCTGATGGTTTGGCCGATACATCCAAGGTGACACTGGATTGGGATACCGGACAGACGGATAAAAAGGGCAAGGCGGTCACGATCAAGAAAGACGTGCACCGCGTCCAGATACTCGACCCTGCTACCGGCACAGGCACTTTTCTGGCCGAGGTGATCAAGCAGATCGCGCCAAAAATCCAAGGCGTCGCCCCCGGCATGTGGTCACAATATATCGAAGACGATCTGATCCCGCGCCTGCACGGGTTCGAATTGCTGATGGCCTCCTACGCCATGTGCCATATGAAGCTGGATATGATCCTGACCGAAATGCGCTATAAACCCACCAAGGAACCGCCGCGCCTTTCGGTCTATCTGACCAACAGCTTGGAAGAGGGCGAACCGGCCAATCAGACCCTGCCGTTTACGCAATGGCTGTCGCGCGAAGCCAAGGGCGCAAACACCATCAAACGCGATATGCCCATCATGTGCGTGATCGGGAACCCGCCGTATTCGGGCATATCGCACAATATGGGCGATTGGATTACCAACCTGATCGAGGACTACAAATATGTCGATGGCAAGCACTTCGGCGAACGAAAGCACTGGCTGCACGACGATTATGTGAAGTTCATTCGCTTGTCGGAAAGCCTGATCGAAAAGAACGGCGAAGGCGTCTTGGGCTTCATCACCAACCACGGCTATTTGGACAACCCGACCTTTCGGGGAATGCGCTGGCACCTGCTGAACACCTTCGACCGGATTCACGTCATCGACCTGCACGGCAACGCAAACAAAAAAGAAGTCACGCCTGAAGGCAAGCCCGATAAGAACGTCTTCGACATCCAGCAAGGCGTGGCGATCATCATCGCGGTCAAGACGGGAAAAAAGAAAACGGGATTGGGCGAGGTGTGGCACGGCGATCTCTGGGGCACACGAGAAGGGAAATATGTCAGCCTCGAAGCAGGCCGGATTGGAACACCCATCACCGATCGGATCGACTACACGGCCCCTCAATACGCTTTTGTGCCGCGCGATCACACCCTGAGCGCGGTCTACTGCGAGGGCCTTGGGCTGGCAGAATTCATGCCCGCGAATGTGACCGGCATTGTGACAATGGGGGATGGCTTTGCGCTTGCGGAAACCGCCGATGACCTCCGAAAAAAAATGGATAGCCTACTGACACAACCACACACCGAAGAATCCTTGAAGGCACAGTTTGGGCTTGGAAAAAACTATGCTGGATGGATTTTGCAGAACCGTTCCGAACTGGCAGCAAGCACATTGGAGCCTGTCCCGCTTTCCTATCGCCCATTTGATAGCCGAATGACCTATTTTGATAATCGCGTTCTCTGGCGGTGGCGGCATGAGGTCATGCGTCACATGCTTGATGGTGATAATGTTGCGATCATAAGCCCAAAGATCAAAAAGGAGCAGGCTGGCGGTTTAGTGACAAAGTCGATTTGCGGCCACAAGGCTTATGACGCATACGACAGCAACTCATTGTTCCCCCTCTACCTTTACCCCGATGAACAAGACCTCGATCAATCCCGCCGGGTGAACTTTGACCCCAAGCTGTGGAAGAAACTTCAAGCCAAGGCTAAACACCCCACCCACGGCACACCGGACGAGGTGCAGACCTTTGATTATATCTATGGCGTGCTGCATTGCCCCGCCTACCGCGACACCTACGCCGAATTCCTGAAAATCGACTTTCCCCGCATCCCTTGGCCTGCCAGCCCTGACGAATTCTGGGATATCAGCGCCAAGGGCGCGCAGCTGCGCAAGCTGCACCTGATGGACCCCGCCGCAATCGGCCCCGCTCCCTATGCCTTTACCGGCGAGGGCGACAACATTGTGGAAAAGCCGGTTTATGAGGATGGTAAGGTCTGGATCAACAAGACCCAGCATTTCGACGCTGCCCCCGAAGTGTCATGGGGGTTCTACATCGGCGGGTATCAGCCCGCGCAAAAATGGCTCAAGGATCGCAAGGGGCGCGCGCTGTCGTTTGACGATGTGCGGCACTATCAAAATATCCTCAAGATTTTGGCGGAAACGGATCGGATCATGAAAACGATAGAAATGGAATTGTCCTGATGCCAAATCAGATCGTAAATGTCAGACTTGACCATTTGATAGATGCTTTGGAAGCACGCGCAAAAATGAGCCGGGCGCCGGATGGTTCCAGGTCATTTCGACTTAGAGAGGCTGCAATTCAACCCATAAATAACACTTTGAACCTTGCTATGCCCGGCAAAGACATTGAGGTGGAAATTCTATCTGGCCATTTATCCGAAGAAGTGATTTTCCCAACAAAGCATCTACCGGAACTGATAAAGGTTCTCAGAAGTTATACGGGTGAGCAAACGGAAGCCCGATTGGAAATCTCAGTCGATTTTATCATGTTCCGCTGTGCGGGAAGCAGGCGCACAATTCCACGTATCAAACCCTAAAACTTTGCAAGCCCGACACACCAAAGCGCCCTACATTACGTAAGGCGCTTTGGGCTGTCTGATGCGTGCCTATGTTACGTTACATAGGCGGCTTGCGTTTCTGAATGAACACATACCTGTCCTTGGCGTCTTGTAACTGCTTGGCCGCGCGTTCGGGATCGGCTTGAACCTCATTGTTCATATTGGCCGCAAGATCGTCAAATACTTCGCCCAGCCCGTCCGTGTCCACGCCCCGCAAAGCGCCTAACGTAATGCTCGACCCCAGCAGGTTGCGGAACAGCATTGCGATGTGTTCTTCGCGGTGCACCTCTTTCATTGGGTTGGGGTCCGCCCCGCTGCGCATTTCTGTAAGGTCGTCGTTCATTTCAGCGCAGACGATTTCCCACAGGGGATGATTGGGCCAGCGGGCGCGGTTGGGGTCGCTGCCGTCCGGTTCGGTGTAACGCACGACCTCGCCCGCCTCGCAGCATAGGTCCCCGTATAGGTCAAAGAACTGGTCCCACGTCCGTATGCCCCAGCGATCTTTGAGAAGGTCCTTGCCCGCCCTAAACTCGACCCGCCACACGCGGTTTGCACGTACGTGGGTGGGGTCGGCAGAGAGCGTTACATTACATAGGGATTTTGGGTAGGTTCCCTGCTCTAAGTACGTACGTAACGTGTGGTTCCAGATCGGCCACCAGTAGTTCTTTTTGTGTGCGATTACCTCAGCGCGTTTGTCATAGACAATTGTTTGGCGGTTTTTCGTATGTCCGATGGTAACCGACGTCACGCGTCCTGACGTACCGTAGACTGCCATGTCATCGTTGGCGATATGATCGCGGCGTTTGGTTTTGCTATGCATGACGAACTGATCTGGATTAAGCACAAAGTCAGGGGCCAGCACATCAACACAGAAATCAGCCCGCGATATGCTGACATCGTCCGGACCGAACCGGATGCCAAGCTTTGCCATAACATGATCGACGTGCGCCTTTGCAGCCCCCAAGCCATGTGTTGCCATGAAGAACGATCCAAAGGACAGCCGGACGCCCCATTTGTCCTTGGCGTTCGGCTTCTTGAAAAACCATGTCGCGCCGTCTTGCCCACCTTTCAAAATGAACTGATAGCCAGCGCCGCCATGTGGCAATAGCTGGAAGGTGATGCCTTCAAAGATCACCACGACCTCGCGCCGTTCATCAGACGCAGTCTTTTGTTGTTCTGTAAGTTCAGAAAACAGGTCGTCAGGAATGTGCGCTTTGATTGCAAGCGCCAGAGTATCGAACCCACGGTGTAAGACTACATAGGGTTCGGACTGCGATGTATTTCTAAAGGGGGGTGCTACAATCACCCCCCTTTTGCCATCGCCACTTGCGGGTGATCGGTTGTCATTGGCTGCACTTGCGCCTCCGGCGGGGCGGCTTTTGTTTTGGGGCCGGATGGGTTGCTTGTTCTTTGTGGTCATTTCATGCTCCTTTCGATTGCTGTTCATTGATCTGGCGCCCGATCCAAATTTCCGCGCGCTCTGCACATTTCGCGACGTTCAATAGATCGCCATGGGCAAAGCTGGTGGTGCTTTGCCAGTCTCCGTTCTTGTCCTTGTAGGACCGCGACACATCGACGGAGTAGAACCCGTCATTGTCCCAGATCGCGACAGTGATCAGGCCAAGCCTGAATTTCTTAGTGGGTGAGTTACTCATTTTGAGTCCTTCTCTGTTTTACAAGACGGCACAAGAAAGGGCGCGCGCTCGCGTTTGGAACGCGCGCCCTGTTTGAAGACCGGTCCGGCCCCAAAATCCTCAGAGTTGCCGCCAAGCCCTCTGAGGCAAAACTGAATGTCAGATGGTTTGCGAGGTGTTCGAGACCGTGCGGTCCGCAATCCACTTGTCCAGGTCAGCGCGGCGATAGCGCACGGAACGGGCGGACACTTTTACAAAGTCTGGACCGCCGCCGCGATGCCGCCAGTTCTGCAAAGCGCGAACGGAATAGCAGAGGATGTCTGCTGCTTCACGCTCGTTAACAAGTTGTGAGCCAGCAATGGTATTGGAGTTCGGATGTTTCATGGGATTTCCCTCATAGCGTATGCAGGCAAAATGAGGCGTAAACGCAAATTTCTCAAAGGACAGTTGAAAACGAAAATTGTCGCAATGTGTCCTGTGCTGTTCTAATTCTTGGCTGACAGCAATCGAACGATCCTTTTTCCTAGTGCTGATTGACTATGAAAACTATTGGGAGCGAATATCTCTAGTGTAGTCACCATCACGTTGAAGAACTCGCCAGAATAGCCGTCTCTGTCGGCGCTATAGTAGCATTTCGACGCGGCTTTTGTGCCCGTCCATTCCTCAAAATGACCTGACATATCAAATATAAAGTATCCCAGATCAGTGTTCTTCGAACCACGTTGCGGTGCCATGATTTCATGGCTTTCTGCCGCAACACGTTCAGCCGCCCATGCTAGCATCTTGAGCGACGCTTCGATCCTTTTGACTGAATTCTCATTCGCCGCCCAATAATCTAACTGCTCTGGAAAGCAAAAACGGCCATTGAAAGGTGGCCGGTACAAAATTTCATGATCTATGCCTACTCTGTTTTCAGAACTGATCTTCCCGAGATTGGAAAGGGTGCGATTTATTGAATTTTGTAGCGAAGCCAGTTCGCGCCGCTGCGGGTCGAAGCTGCCCTCAGGTGCCCGCGACGTCCTTCCAACAAATCTAGTGATATCTTTTGCGAGTTGGTGAATGCGATGGTCCGGCAACTCTGTTATTTCAATAAACTTCTGTAAGCGTGGTAACAGGGTGCTCTCAACTTTGCCCTTTATATACTCGATTCTGGGAGCTTCGTTCGTGTATCCTGACATTGCTTCTTTCGACTCCTTGCTTCCCACCAGCCTCGCCAAACCACAGCCAGAAACCCTATGAGGTTGCGGGTGGCTTTGGCCTTATTGTTCCTTCTTGACTATCGAACCAAGCGCAGGTTTTCGATAGTTCGCCGAGGTTTCACCGCCTTCGCCAATCGCGCCGCAACCGACCCGGCCGCGCTCAGCACAGCCTCATCGGCTAAGTGGGCATACCGCAAAGTCGTGGTCAGGTTCTTGTGTCCCAAAATCTCTTTCAATGTGAATGGGTCGATCCCGTCTTTCATCGCCACGGACGCATAAGTATGCCGCAAGTCATGCATACGCACATCGGGAATGCCTGCACGCTTGCGAATGCGATTCCATGGCTTTTGCAGGTTAACTAGCCGCTCGCCCTCTACGTCACCAACGATCACGAAGGGATTGCTGTCTTCGCGTGTCAGTTCTGCCAAGATATCATATGCCTCACGCGGCAAAGGAATGCGGCGGCGTCCTGTCTTGCTGTCTGGCAATTCTAAGTGGTGGGTCGTCACATAGTCCCAACGGAGCGTCAGAATCTCGCTAAGGCGGCAACCGGTATAGATCAGCAACAAGATCGCAGAAACGGCGTGAACGGACTCTGAGCCTTCCTCAAGCGCCTCTGCAAGCGTTTCACCAAGGCGGATTTGTTCGTCGTCCGACAGATACCGCTTTTTCTCCTCTTCCCGATACTTCTTAATCCGTCGTGCGGGGTTTGAACCTGCGGGCCGCAATCCCCAATCTTCTGCCAGATTAAAGAGTTTGGACAACATGCTAGCGGCGCGGTTTGCCTGATATGGGGTTTCGCGCAATCCATGGTGAAATGCCACAACATCGGCGCGGTTCACTTCTGCGATGGCGATTGGTCCCAGTATGGGTCGAATGAACCGCCGGATAATGCTGCGATAGTCGCGGGCTGTTGTCGGTTTGCAGTGCTGGTCAACGTATTCCTCAAGAAAACGATCACAAAGGCCAGCGATAGTCGGTGCATGGCGTTTGGCGTGTCGAATGGCTGACGGGTCCTGACCGCGCGCAACTGCCGCCAAAAGCTGCTTTGCCTCAGTGCGCGCCTGATCTGCGGTCAGGACGCCATGCTGTCCGATAGTGACGCGCCGTGTTCGCCGTCCCGCGCGATATTGTACCAGATAGGTTTTCTTGCCGGACGGATACGTACGCAATCCAAAGCCGCGCACGTCGCGATCCCAGACAAAGTAGTCCTCGGCTTCGATTGCAAGCCCCTCGACTGATCGCTTGGTAAGCCTGAACATAACTAGAACACTCCTTGCTTCCGTTTTCGCTGCCGGAAGCTATACGGAAGCAACTGACGGCGAATTACAGAGTCAGTCATGTGGGATTGGCGTAGCATAGGTCAAGGTAAACCCATGTTTTACAATGCGTTTTGTCTGTTCAGCGAAAATCAGAGAAATGCGGCGAAACGCTACCGTGCGGGCTTTTAATCAGTAGGTCGATGGTTCGAACCCATCACGGCTCACCATTTTCTCAATACATATCAAACAGGTGCGTAGCTATGCGTGCCTCTCAATTTTCGCGCATGGCAATCCGGAAGTCGGCAGAATGTCTTTCCGTAGCGGAATCGGTGTCGTCTGCAAATCAAGGTCATTGCGTTACGGTGCTAACCCAGCTTGGCGGGGGTCATTGTATCGGTTTGATCCGCTCAATTTGAGAGCCCATTCGGATCACTGAATTCACCAACTCCTGCGCCGCGATAAAATCGCTGCGGCCAAAGCAGGTATCTGACCAAAGATAGGGGCGCAGCTCACCGCAATTTATCGAGGTGGGAAAACCCAAAAGAATTCGCCCTTGGCGCCATTTTCACGGTCAGCGTGCTGGTTGACGAAATCAACCGCTTCGGCCAACCCTTCGCTGGACCAACCCATGCAGGACCGCATTTTCAGGGTCACAGGATCATAATCCAACAGATGTTCCTTGGGGGACCGCTTCATCAGCGCACTTGGCAAAACAAGGCAATGGTAGACCCGCAAGGCATAGGGCAGCGACCTTGCGCGTTCAAAGTTTCGTTTGAATTTCTCGGGGCCGTCGCCGGGTAGCCCAAGGATAATTTCGATCGCCAGTCTGGCGACCGACCGTAGATCAGTCAGGATATTGTTAAAGCGGGTCTCGTCGTATCTGCGCTCGACTTCGCCCAATACGTCGCTGTCGAATGACTGGAGACCGACGCCGATATGCGGGCTGCCGACGCCTTCAAGGAACCGCAGATGTTCGTCACGGACCTTGGCGGGATAGACTTCGCAGATCAAGTTGCGGTCTTTCAGAAATCCTGTTTGGCCTGCTGCTGTCGAAAGGTTCTCGAAAGCCGGTTTATTCAGGTTTAACCCAGCATCGACCAACAGCAATGTGTTGCGACCGTTTTCGGCGATTGCGCCGAATTCTGCGGATATGCTTGCAACGCTGCGCACGTTCTTTGGCGCGTCCATGACCCCCCATTCGCAAAACGAGCAGGTGAACGGACAGCCGCGATAGGTTTCCATGATCGCCAGCCCCGTTTGCGGCATCAGATCCATCGCGTAAGGCGATGCAAGATCATCCAGTCTGGCGGGATGACGAGGCGGAGTATTCTGCCATGCGGGGCCATGGCGCAGGGCAATTCCGCGGATATGGCTCAGCGTTTCGACAGACCGGCGTTTCAGCGCGACAATTTCGGTCATCGTCAATTCGCCTTCGCCGATCGCAAGAACATCGGGTTGGGTCATTTGCGCAAAAGGCGGATGTGCCAGCATGTTTTGCCGCGCAGAGGGGCCGCCAAAGACACTCAACCTGTCAGGGTCACTCTGCTTGAGTGCGCCGTTGATTTCCATCAGCACCGGCAGGGACCACAGATAGGCGGAGTAACCGATCACATCGGGATCAAAGGCGTTGATTTCATCGATGATGGTTTGCGGGTCTTTTTTGGGAAAGTCCCAGATGCGCAAATCCAGATCGTCAAAGCCAGCGTCAGCGACGGCTGCTGCAATCTGATAGAGGCCGAGATTAGGAATATAGGGCGGCAGCGCCGGGTCTGGATCTGGGTAGCGCCCAACCATGGCGACCTTGCGGCCGGAGCGAAAATCGGATGCTTCTGTCACTTGAATGACCACCAGAATGTGCCGGATGATCCGTTGTGCTGCTTTGACATCTGATCAAGCCTGGCACGCATATTGCGGATATCGTATTTGGACCACTGCGCGTTGGATGTCATCGCGAAATTGATCGGATCAAATTTGATGTCCCATTCCGGGCGCGACCGGTTCAGCAAGGCGTCGGGCAGCACAAGGCAATGATAGGCCCGCACGCCACCGGGCATCGCAAGCGCGAAATCCAACGTGCGCATGAACCCTTCGGGAGTTTCACCGGGCAGGCCAAAGATGATCTGAATTTCGAGGTTATTTGCAACTTTCGCCAGATCGCGCACCGCAGGTTCAAACCGTGTCTGGTCGATTTTGCGGTCATGGGCGTCCAGTACGGCCTGATCGGTGCTTTGCAGGCCGACACCGAGATAGGACGTGCCGATGTTCTCCAAGAATTCAAGGTGTTTGGGGCGCACGGTCGACGGGTAAATCTCGGCCCAGAACATCGCGTCTTTCAGGTGATTGGTCTGGTCATTGGCAGCGGCAAGATTGCGGAACGCAGAAGCATTCAGGTTCAGACCCGCATCAAGCAAAAAGACGGCTGGTGCCTCAAGCTGTTCAAAGGCGTTGATCTCATTTGCTATGTAGTCGGTTGAAAACACGTCTTTTGCAGGCCGCACCGCCCCCCATTCGCAAAAACGGCAGGACAGCGGACAACCACGGTAGGTTTCAAGATAGGCAACCGCACCATGTGGCATCAGGTTTTGTTGATAGGGCGATGCGATTTCATCCATCGGCACTGAAGGCGCGAAGCCTGTCTTGATCCACGTCCCATCGGGCTTTGGCAAGGCAAGACCCCCGATCCTGGCAAGGTTTGCGGGGCTACGATCGGGCATACGGATAATCTGCTGGATCAGAACCTCGCCGTCGCCTTCGGCTACGGCATCAAGATAGGTATGCGCGCCACGGTATGGCTCAAGATCGAAAACGCCACTGCGCGCAGAGGGTCCGCCGAAAATAACAAAGGTTTCCGGGCTTGCATCTTTCAGTCGGCGTGCGGCACGAATTAGCGGCACGGTTGACCAGACATACATCGAAAAGCCAACGATATCAGGGGCAAAGGCCGCCAGCGCATTGGTCAACCCGACCTTGCCGAGCCGCGCGTAATCAAAATACCGCACGTCAACGTCCATTTCGGACTTCATGTTATGTACAGCAGCCAGAATACGGTGAACGCCATAGCTTGGCAGCTCCAGCGGCCCAAGCTCACCACCATCAGGATCGGGGGACAGTGAAACAAAGGCGACCTTGGTGGTCCGCTGTTGGGACGAGCGAATAGTCATTTTTCATCTCTCCAACAGCGCACCAGCAAGTTTGGGGCGCGCACGGTCACATGTCGGGGCTACTATCACAGATTGTTCCATCTGTAGACAAGCACCTGGATGCTGTTCGTTGTCCGGATGCGAGCCCTGTTTTCTTGCACTCGGAGAGCGCCCTTTTTCAACAGGCCGAGGGATCGAACCCATCACGGCTGAGCATTTTCAATATCCTGAGGGACCACTTCATCCGTTTGAAGGGTGCGCGTTGCCGCTACCTTCTTAGCTTGAATAATCGTCGATCAGCTCTGTGGGTTTGGCAAACCGCAGCAGATCGGCTGGATCAGTGATCTTGATCCGGTTGCCGTTCACCACTACGCCATAAGACTGAAGGCCCTTGAACGCCCGGCTGAGATTTTCGGGGGTCATGCCAAGGAAAGAGGCCAGTTTGCGCTTTTCCAGCGTGAGTTCGAATTCATCTGTCCCGGCCAAATTCGACCTTTGGCGCAGCAGATAGTTCGCGAGCCGTTCAAGCGACGTGCGCAGCTTGAGATCCTTTTGCGACTTGACGACCGAGCGATAGCACCGGGCCAATTCCGTCACGATCGCGCGGGCAAAGTCATGATCTGTTGCAAACACGCTGCGCACATCCTTGCTGGGGATCAGTGCGATGCGGCTTTTCTCAAGTGTCTTGGCAGACATCAGATAGGGGGCGTCGCGGATCGTGGCCGCGAGAATGAATGTCGAAACTGGCCGGACGGTCGCCATCGTCGTTTCACGCCGGTTCCAGGCGGCGGACAGTTCGACCGATCCGGACAAGATGACGTGAAGGAAATCGCTGGGGTCCCCTTCAATGATGAGGTCAACCTGTGGCGGGAATGTCTGCACATAAGACCCGCGCATGAGTTCCTTGAAGCGCTCATCCGACATTGCCGAAAAAAGATGAAGCCCCTTGATATCCGGGTAATCAGACTCAGGCGTGCCAACAAACATCTTCGTTCCTTCAGTTTTGATATTTATCAAGCCCAATCTTGATAATTGTCAATACGTCATTTGACCTTTCTTCCAGCCAATCTTGACCTCGTGCACGGTCACCCATGACAAATTTCCGTAACCTATTTATTTTACTGCATAAATTCCCATTTCTTGATCTGCATCAAGAGCACCCATGACTGCTTGCCTCACTCTTAGCACAAAGCGCTCAAAAAACCGAGCGCGTGCGAAAGCCGAAGGGACAGCTGATGGAACTACAAAACAAGGCCACGGCACTGTGGTCAAACTTCCTCAATGTAAAAATGGTGCAGATCAGAACCTTCCACATGACGTGGTTTGCGTTCTTTTCATGTTTCTTTGCCTGGTTTGGCATCGCACCACTGATGAGCGTGGTCCGAGATGAACTGGGCCTGACACCCAACCAGATCGGTTGGGCCATTATCGGTTCGGTGTCGATGACAATCTTTGCCCGCCTCTTTATCGGCTGGCTGTGTGACAGGATCGGGCCGCGGAAATCCTATACCTGGCTCCTTCTGATTGGTTCGCTGCCTGTGATGGGCATCGGCCTCGCGCAGAGCTTCGAGACATTTCTGCTGTTCCGCGTGCTGATCGGCGGCATTGGTGCGTCCTTTGTGATTACCCAATACCACACTACCGTAATGTTCGCGCCCAACGTCGTTGGTCAGGCGAACGCAACATCCGCAGGCTGGGGTAACCTTGGCGGGGGTGTGACACAGTTTGTCATGCCGCTTCTATTCTCTGTCATGGTTATCGGGTTTGGTTTTTCCGAGGCTGCAGGCTGGCGTCTGTCGATGGTCGTGGTGGGTATCATCATCTTCCTGACCGGTATCGCCTACTACTTCCTCACCCAAGACGCGCCGGACGGCAACTTTGATGATCTGCGTGCCCAAGGCAAGATGGAGGCGAAACAGAAAGTCACCGGCAACTATATGGAGGCCCTCAAGGACTCTCGTGTCTGGGTTCTGTTTGTCATCTATGGCGCATCCTTTGGCATCGAGTTGACAGTGAACAACGTCGCTGCCCTCTATTTCATGGACTACTTCGATCTGACCCTTGTCACGGCAGGTTTGGTGGCGGCCTCGTTTGGCCTGATGAACCTCTTCGCCCGTACATTGGGCGGCATTTTCGGAGATAACTTCGGGGCACTCTGGGGGCTGCGTGGACGGTCGTTCTGGCTGTTCATCTGCCTGTTGTTTGAAGGTATCGCCTTGATGATCTTCAGCCAGATGAGCGTGCTGTTTCTGGCATTGCCTGCGCTGATTATCTTTTCACTGTTCACGCAGATGGCCGAGGGCGCGACCTACTCTGTCGTTCCGTTCATCAACAAAAAGGCGCTCGGTGCCGTGGCCGGCGTGGTTGGCGCGGGTGGGAACGCCGGTGCTGTTCTGGCGGGCTTCCTGTTCAAGAACGTCATCGACTGGTCGGAAGCCTTCTTTATCCTCGGGGTTATCGTCACCTGCGCATCTTTCCTGGCCTTCTTTGTCCGGTTCTCGACCCGGCAGGAGGACGAAGAGCGCGCAAACTTTGCTGCCGCCAATATCGACACCCTGCGTCTGCGCGCTGCGAAAGCGAACGCCGCACTCGAAGAAGGTCTGATCGCGGTCGCCGAAAAGAGCGAACCTCGGCCAGCTGAATAATCACTGCACAAGGCGGGCCACGCGGTGGCCCGCCACACCCCTCATTCTGGGAGAAACCAAGTGGGACAAGACTTAAGAAACTGGAACATCGAGGACGAAAGCTATTGGTCCTCTACAGGCAAGGCAATTGCCACGCGCAACTTGTGGATCTCGATCCCGTCGTTGCTCTGCGGCTTTGCGGTTTGGCTCTACTGGGGCATCATCACCGTTCAGATGCTCAACCTCGGCTTTGATTTTGCGAAATCAGACCTGTTCACGCTGGGCGCGATTGCCGGTCTGACCGGTGCGACCCTGCGCATCCCGTCCACGTTCTTTATCCGCATTGCGGGTGGACGAAACACGATCGTCTTTACAACGGCATTGCTGATCATTCCGGCCGTCGGTGCGGGCGTTGCCCTGCAAGACCCCGGAACGCCGCTCTGGTACTTCCAGATCCTCGCCTTTCTGTCGGGCATTGGTGGCGGTAACTTCTCCTCCTCCATGTCCAACATCAGCTTCTTTTACCCAAAGAAGATCCAAGGTTATGCCTTGGGCATGAACGCGGGTCTCGGCAACTTTGGCGTGACCACCATGCAGATTGTGATCCCGCTGGTTATGACTTTTGGCCTGTTCGGTGGTGAAAGCCGTACATTGGTCAACACATCCGGGACGCTGATCGGCAAGATTCCCGCCGGGACCGAGACCTATATCCAGAACGCTGGCCTGATCTGGCTGGTATTCCTGGTGCCTCTGGCCATTCTCGGCTGGTTCGGCATGAACAACATCCGTGATGAGCACGTCTCGCCGAATATCCCCAACCCGTTGGGGGCCTTTGCCACGATCTCTGGGATGTTGCTGGTCGGCTTCGTGACTGCTGCCTTTGGTTTGTGGCTGATGTTGCCGGAAACCGCAGGTGGTTTGCCAACATCGGGTATTGGCCTGTCGAAATGGCTGGTTCTGCCGATCGTGATCGCGCTGACTGTTCTGGGTCTGAAAATGATCCCCGGTGCCGTGGGTCAGAACCTGAGCCGACAGTACCAGATCTTTGGTAACAAGCATACCTGGGCGATGACCGTGATCTACACGATGACCTTTGGGTCCTTCATCGGTTACTCGGCTGCTCTTGCACTGACCATCAAAGTGGTATTCGGCTTTAGCCACATCGAAGTGGGCGGCGTGATGACCCACGATACCATCAACGCCAACGGCCCATCGGCCTTGATGTTCGCCTGGATGGGTCCGTTCATCGGCGCCTTGATCCGCCCCATTGGCGGTATGATGGCGGATAAGTTGGGCGGTGCCCGTGTTACACAATGGATCTCCATTGCGATGGTCATCTCTGCGCTGGGCGTGGCCTACTTCATTCAGGCGGCCTATGCATCTGCGACACCAGAGCAGTATTTCTACCCATTCCTGGGCCTGTTCCTGATCCTGTTTGCCGCGACCGGCATTGGTAACGGATCGACCTTCCGCACCATCGCTGTGGTGTTCAACAAAGAGCAGGCCGGCCCTGCCTTGGGTTGGACAGCCGCTGTGGCCGCTTATGGCGCATTCATCATCCCCAAAGTGTTCGGCGAACAGCTGAGTGCCGGGCGCCCTGAATACGCGCTTTACGGCTTTGCGGTGTTCTATGCGGTCTGCATCGCGATCAACTGGTGGTTCTACCTGCGGCCAAACGCCTACGTACAGAACCCTTAACCTGATGCCCGCCTGCCCCGGCACGCGCGTCGGGGCAGGATCACCTTCACAGGAGACAAAAACATGAGCCATCTGCTCGATAGATTGAACTTTCTTCAGTCAACGGAACTGGAACAGTTCTCTGACGGCTTTGGGAA
>Ga0316208_1001793_pt1 | contig 19145 bp, 13 predicted proteins | sample 3monopyrite_MG_FD_204944 | JGI IMG/M metagenome (GOLD analysis project Ga0316208, IMG submission 204944) | Microbial mat bacterial communities from mineral coupon in-situ incubated in ocean water Damariscotta River, Maine, United States -... | ecosystem: Environmental > Aquatic > Marine >...
CGTCTCGGACGTGCCCTTCACCTGGGTCACTTCGACAAGCGGTTCGTTCCGCATCCTTTTCTCTGCATAGCGATCGTCGATCTCCGCTGTCGACCGCGTCGACAATGACAGCCGCGATTGTCCAGCAGCCCTCGCATGAAGATCCCCTCGGCCGGCCCCGGCTGCGCCGGCACCATGTGATAGAGGGCGAGCCGCTGTATGCCGGCCGCGGCGGCGCGGTCGGGCAGTGACGTCACGTCGGCGTGATAGTCGATGACATCGATCATGATCTGGGCCGATCGCCGGCCGAGCTCCGTCGCGACCTCGATCATCGAATCGAGGACCTCCCGAGACAATGCATCGCGGCGAGGAAGGTCGGCACCTTTTGCCGCGGCGAACAGCTCGTCGGCCGCGTTCGTGTCGCCCGAGATCACGACAGAACGGCCGCGATAGTCGACCCGGTAGCCCAGGAGTCCGGGTCATCACGGTGGTCACGGCGCGGCGGTAGAGTGCGTCCTCCATACCGGGAGTGCAGGCGATGGCGACGACCCCGGCGAGGGTTGCGAGGACGAGGAACCCGAGATTCCGCGAAACGAGGGCATCGAACGGGACGTTCTTCCTCACGAGCGTGCTCCCTGACAAGACGAACATCTCGACATATGCGCATCCGTTTCTTGCATTTCGATAGTTTCGATTCGCGAGATGTGAACCATGGCACCGTGGTTCGCAAGCGGGCCATTGGGGCGAGCCGACATGCGCCTACAATCCTCCGCCTACAATGGGAAGCCCTTCTTCCGCCAGGACCGCCTCGAAGTCATGCGATGGCGTCTTCAGGGAGACAGGCTTTAGGCCCACTAAACCAGAGAAAGCAATCATGCCGACGCAGGAATCAGACTCGACCTACGACGCACGCGAGGCGCTCAAAAAGAAGCTCCTCGACTTCGCCGCGGACTTCCCCTTCTTCAACCACATGGGCCTCGAGGTCGAGGACATGAGCCCGGGCTTCGCGCGGGTGAGCGTCGAGCTGGTCGATCACCTGCGGAACCCGAACGGGCAGATGCACGGCGGTGTGATCGCCACGCTCGTCGACATGAGCATCACGCAGGCCATGCTCATGACCGAGACCTACCAGCGCGTGCGCGACACCCGTGGCCTCATGACCAATGTGGATCTCCGCATGAAGTACCTACGCGCGATCGGTTCCGGTCGGGCGACCGTCGAATCGAAGATCGTGCACGAGGGCCGCCGGGTCGTGCATGTCGCGAGCGAGGTCAAGGACGATCGCGGGAAGACCGTGGCCCTCGGCGACGCGACGCTCATGATCGTGCTCGGCGACAAGCCGGCGAGCGACGGAGCATGAGCCAAGCGGCCGAAGCGAACGCTGGCCGAGCTCGCGGCGCGGCGGCGCTCAGCTTGAGAACCGCCTCAGTCAGCCTCACCCGCCCCAGCCAGGAACGGCGAAATCTCAAGGCGCTCGTGTCGAACAGACCGCGCGAGCACTCTATGCTCGCCACTCGATTCGACGGGTTGCTTGCCGACGCATACTGCGGGTGAACACGTGTCGATTGGGGGTCCCATGCGCCGTACCTTCGTTTTGATCGTCTGCCTATTCTTGGTCACCGCGCCGGCGAGCGCCGAGAAGGAGCTCCTGTGGGGCGACACCCATCTCCATACATCCAACTCCTTCGACGCTTATCTCAACACGAACACGACGACCGACCCGGATTCGGCCTACCGCTTCGCGAAGGGCGAGCCCGTCGTTTACCCGGTGACGGGCGTGCGCGTCCAGCTCGAGACGCCGCTCGACTTTCTCGTCGTCGCGGATCACGGAGAGTATTACGGCGTGATCCGACACGTCGTTGATCGTGGCATCCCGCGCGACGGCCTCGGGCTGATCGATCGGGTGAAGGCCTGGGCTGCGGAGTACTACCTGCGCGGCGTGATGGAAGACGGCGAGGGCAGCGCGGCGTTCGCCTCGATCCTCCCCGAGACGACGACGCCGGAGGAAGCGGCGAAGACCCCGCCTTCGATGCCGATCCCGGGTGTTGAGGCGATGTCGACGAACATTTGGGGCGAGGCGATTGCGATCGCGGATCGACATAACACGCCGGGCACGTTCACGACGCTGATCGGCTGGGAATGGAGCTCGATTCCATCGGGCGCGAACCTACATCGCGTCGTCATGACGTCGGCGGACGCCGAGACCGCGGGGCAGTTCCTGCCCTTCTCGTCAGCGGACAGCATGTATCCGAGCGACTTGTGGCGATGGCTCGATGAGACGTCGGCTGAAACCGGTGCACGCTTCACGGCGATTCCGCATAACTCGAACATCTCGAAGGGGTACATGTTTCCCGAGCAGAACGACCTGCGCGGCAAACCGATCGACGAGGAATGGGTGAAGGCGCGGGCGCGATGGGAGCGCGTCGTCGAGGCAACGCAATTCAAGGGCGACTCGGAGACGCACCCGGCGCTCTCGCCTAACGATCCCTTCGCGGACTTCGAGGAGTACCCCTTCTATATTCAGAACGATCCGCCGCCCTACGATCCGAAGCCGGCGGACTTTGTACGCGGCGGACTCCGCATTGGGCTGGCGATCGAGGAGCGGATCGGATTCAACCCCTATCGCTTTGGATTGATCGGCGCGACCGACGCACACACCGGGGTCGCCACGGCCGAGGAGCCCAACTTCTGGGGCAAGTTCCCGAGCGTCTCTACACCGGCGCAGAAGATGGGGTCCGATCCTTCGCGCAAGCGCACGGGGTGGGACTTCTCCGCATCGGGACTCGCCGCCGTGTGGGCCGAGGAGAACTCGCGCGATGCCATTCTCGACGCGTTCGAGCGTCGGGAGGTCTATGCGACGACGGGGCCCCGGATCATGGTGCGCGTGTTCGCAGGGGACTTCGCCCCTGAAGCGTCGGAGGGCGACGTCTCGACCGAGGGTGCTGTCGCGATGGGCGGAGAACTAACGCGTCGCGAGTCGGCTCCGGCGTTTCTGATCCAGGCGGCGAAGGATCCGAAGAGCGCGCATCTCGATCGTATCCAGATGATCAAGGGGTGGATTGCGGAGGGCGCGACGCACGAGCAGGTCTACGACGTGGCTTGGTCGGGCGAGCGCGTCGTAGACGCGAAGGGACAGGTACCGGCGGTCCAGGACACCGTCGACGTAAAGACAGCGCGGTACACGAACGATCATGGCGCAGCGACGCTCGCGACGGTCTGGCGTGATCCCGACTTCGACCCGGACGTGCGCGCCTTCTACTATGTGCGTGTGCTTGAGATCCCCACGCCGCGGCATTCGCTCTTCGACGCAATCGCGCTCGGGATCGATCCGGCGGAAACGGGGCACCCTGCTTCGATCCAGGAGCGCGCATACACGTCGCCGATCCACTATCGACCGTGAGCATCCGCGACCCAGGGTCGATAGGATGTCGCGGCTGGCCCTAAGCGAGGAGGCGTCTCATGCACGTTCACGGCAGCTGTCATTGTGGTGCGATCCGCTTCGAGGCGGAGATCGATCCGAATCGCGTCGGGCTCTGTCATTGCACCGATTGCCAGACCTTCGGAAGCGCCGGCTTCCGCGCGAGCGTGCTCGTGTCGGGTGCCGACTTCACGCTCCTCGAGGGCGAGCCCGCGGTCTACGAGAAAACGGCGGAGAGCGGCGCGCCGCGTCGCCTCGCGTTCTGCGCCGGGTGTGGCACGCATGTCTACGGGTTGAACACGTCAGCGGACGCGCCGTCGTACAGCGTTCGGGTCGGCGTGCTCGCGGAGCGGGGCGAGCTGCGACCCGCCGTGCGCGTCTGGTCTAGGTCGGCGCCCGGCTGGGTCGAGGATATCGGAGCGATGCATCGTATCGAGACGCAGTAGGGCCCGCACCCTGCGAGCTCAGTTCGACCAGTAGCCGTATTCGTCGTCGGCGGTTTCCGGAACGCTGAGTTCCTTGTCAATCGTTTTCGCCGTGGGGAGCGACGGCAGCCTTACGTTCATCATTTCGTCCTCGCCGCGATTTCCTACGCCACGTTATTCTGAAGAAGCTCGACCGAAATCGTTAGGCGCGCGGGATCTCGCCGAGCCAGAGCTGCATCATTTCTAGTCGCCCGCTGACCTGCAGGACGCGGTAGATCTCGATGATGTAGTTGTGGGTCGCGCCCTTCGAGAGCCCCAGGCTGTCGGCAATCTCGGCCTCTCGCATGGGCCCGAGCAGATGCTGCACGACTTCGCGCTCCCGGGGTGAGAAGGGTCGTTGAGCAGGGGCAGCCAGGCCACGTTCCAGCATGAGCGCGTGGTGGATTCGCGGAAAATCGCAGAGCAACTCGTAGAGCCGGTCTGCGTCGGATTCGCTGAAAGGCGGCTCACCCGGCGCTCGATCGACTAGCAAGTGACTCTCCGCGATCGGTGTAAGGGTATAGGTGCCGATCATCCGTTCGCCGACCCCCTCCTTGAGTAACTGCTCACACCACCAGTGCCCCTCCCATTCTTCTCGGGCGACGGCCTCATGCAGTCGGCGAACTCGCGTGACTCCGGCTTCCTTCAGGGCAAGCACGGCCTGGGGATCGACGCCGCCCTTGCGTGCCCCGTTGAGATAGGCCCCACGCGCCTCGGCGGCGGCTCGGTCTGCCGCACTCGGAAAGATCGAGTCCATGATCTTCCAGTCATCGAGCAACTCGGTCGCCCACATCTCGCGGCCGAACTTTCCTCGGTACATCGCGACCCAAGTCACGCCCGACGCCGTGAGCGTCTCGCAGATGTGGGTCTGATAGAGGCGAAACGCGTGCTGCGTATTCGCGGCGGACGTCGCATGGATCTCGTTGCGGACGTTCAATTGAGATCGGTTCTCGTCGGACAAGTCTGCGGCTCGGTGCGGGAGGGGGCTGAGAATCTAGTCCGCGCTCTCGGAAATCGCCCATGACGGCTTTACTCCGAAGACGCGAATGAGCCAAGGCTGCGTGGCGTGACTGGAAGTCCGAGACCGTGGGGTCGTACTCAAAGGCCGGCATAGCGGATAGGTGGTGCAGCGGACGCCGCGGCGCTGCTCCTGGTACTCGGCACGATTTCCATCACGAATACAGCCGCGCAGGTGTCGCAGCGCGTCCGGGTCGCCTCGGCCCGCAAGCGCGATCCCACCATCGACCGCGAGGACTAGCGAGATTCGAGGGCGACTATCGGCTCGAGGTAGTCGTACCCGAGTGCCTCCGCAACGTGCGGCTCGGTCACGTGCCCGGCGCAGACGTTGAGTCCGTTCATCAAGCCCGGGATTCGAGTGAGGGCCGCGTGTACGCCGCGGTTGGCGATGTCCTTGACGTAGCGCAACGTCGCATTGTTGAGCGCGAAGGTCGACGTACGCGGTACGGCGCCCGGCATATTGGCCACGCAATAGTGAACGACCCCGTCGACCGTGAAGGTCGGATCCGCATGCGTCGTCGGGCGCGAAGTCTCGAAGCAACCGCCCTGGTCGATCGCGACGTCGACAACAACCGATCCGCTCCGCATGGCCGCCACGTGTTCACGCGTCACGAGATGAGGAGCCGCAGCCCCACGTACAAGCACAGCGCCGACGACGAGGTCCGCGTCGACGACGAATCGGTCGATCGCCTCGCCGGTCGAATAGATCGTTCGCAGGGACGCACCAAAGCGCTTCGCAAGCGAATCGAGCACATTCTGATCCCGGTCGAGGACCGTCACGTCAGCACCCAGCCCAATCGCCATCTGGATCGCATTCGCACCGACGACGCCACCGCCTAACACGACGACTTTCGCCGCGGGCACGCCGGGAACACCGCCAAGCAGAATTCCCGCTCCACCCCGACTCGACTCGAGACAGGCCGCCCCGGCCTGAATCGACATCCTTCCCGCGACCTGCGACATCGGGAGTAGCAGCGGTAGCCCGCCATCTGCGTCCGTGACCGTCTCGTAGGCAATACAGGTCGCCCCGCTTGTGACGAGATCCTTCGTCTGCGCGGCATCCGGCGCGAGGTGGAGATAGGTGAAGAGGATGTGGTCCGCGCGGAGTCGTTCCCGCTCGATCGCCTGCGGCTCCTTGACCTTGACGATCATCTCCGCGATGTCGAACACGTCGGACGCGGAGCAACAGATCTCCGCGCCGGCGCGCCGGTAATCTTCGTCGGTGACCCCGATTCCACGCCCTGCGTCTGCCTCGACGGACACGGCGTGTCCGTCATTCGTGAGTTCACGGACGCTCGCGGGGGTCAGCCCGACCCGGCGCTCCTCGTTCTTGATCTCACTGGGAACTCCGATGCGCATCGCGCCCCCTCCCTCACCCGAGTCATCGACACGACGCCCGCCAGGCTGTACTCGAGAGAAAGCCGGACAGGCGCCTTCCTCGATGCCGGGGGGAGCGAACGGGTTGGGTCGGACGTGTCCTAAGCGGGACGCGGCGCTCCTCCATCGAGAACGCGGCCTGGATTCGCCCCTGTGAGTTTGCCGTCGCGCTGGGTCACGACGCCATTGCACGCCGTGACAAGGTACCCGCCGGCCGGCCGTCGCAGACGCGCCGCCCCGCTGGGCAGATCCTGCACGAAGACGTCCGCCCCCCAATCGAGATCGTCCAGATTGAAGATCGTAAAATCGCCGGAATAACCCGGCGCAAGGATTCCGCGATCGGTAAATCCGAGGCGCTCGGACTGGGCGCCCGTCATCTCATAGACCGCCTGCTCAAGAGTGAAGTCTCCGCGCTCCCGGACGTGACGTGTCAACAAGAGGGTCGTATCTCCGGCAGCACACATCATTTGCACATGCGCCCCCGCGTCACTCGCACCCACGATGACCCGATCATCGACTAGCATCTTCGCCACGCCCTCGACGTCACTATTGGACACACCCGCCGCCACGACCCCAGGCTCGAGGTCATTCTCGAGAATCCAATCGGCGAACACATCGCTCGGATGGCCGCCGCGCTCGTCGACCAGATCTTTCAGACTCTTGGCGAGCCAGCGCTCATTCTCCGGCTTGGTGACCGAGGTGAAGCGCGCGTGTTCAGTTCGCGTGTTCGGGAACAGGGATTTATCGACTCGATCCCACTCTTCTCGGGCGATCTTTCGCCACTCCGGATCTCGAAGCAATGCGGCACGCTCATCCCCCTGGACGAGCATGATCTTGTTCCAGCCCTCCGGAAGCATCATGAAGACCATCGTCTGCTCCCAGTTGACGTTGAAGTCGACCGTACGCGGCGAGGCGATCGGCCAAATATCAGCACCCGCATCCCGCAACGTTTGCGAATACGCGATCAGCTCGTCGCTGCGCTCCGGGGCCATCTCCGTATGCAGCAAGCCATTCCAAACCGCAGTCACCCCTTCGTAAGGCGCCGTCGCGTCCGCGATTTGTTTGATCTCTTCAAGCGGCGTCTCTCCCGTGAAGTTCGGGATGAATTCGACGAGACCATGTCCCGCCTTCCCCATGGTTGCAGCCAGCGCTTCAAATTCCTTTTGCTCAGCGAAGCGCGTTGGGACGAATCGACCCTCTCGATCCACGTCAAAGAAGGAAGTCGAGAGTCCGAAGCAGCCCCCGTCGAGCGCATCTTCGAGTTCCGCGCACATGGCCGCGATCTCGTCGTCGGTCGCCGCCCGCGTCCAGGCGTCCGCGCCCATTACATAGATGCGCAGCATCGAATGGCCGATCAGTGAAGCCATGTTAAGCGCCGATCCGTTCTCGTTCATCGAGTCCCGGTACTCGCGCCACGTCTCCCAGTTCCAGGGAATGCCGTTTCGAAACTCCTCGATGGGCATGTCCTCGATATAACAGAAGACATCCATCAACTCGTCGCGATGTTCCGGCTTCACCGGAGCGAGCGAGAGCGAACAATTTCCGATCAGCGCCGTCGTCACCCCGTGCTGGGGCATTGGATCGCAACCGGGATCCCAGAACATCGAGGGATCGAGATGGGTGTGGGAATCGATGAAGCCGGGCGTGACGTAGGCGCCCGCGGCATCGATCACCTCTTCTCCGTCCGGGTCGAGGTTCGTCCCGACCTCTGTGACGAGACCGTCCCGGATACGCACGTCGGCCTTACGTGCGGGGCTTCCGGTTCCGTCGATCAGCAGGCCGTTTTTCACGATGAGATTGCCCATGGATCTTCCTCTTTCCGTTCGGCTGGAAGATCGAACGTAGCCAGCCGTTCAGAGCCGGTCGAGGATCGGGACCGTCGGCATCGCCGCCATTCCGCCGGTCGGTCGTCGACGGTTCATCATTCTGGGACGGCGACCGGCACACGCTCACTCGCTCGCCGTTTGAGTTCCCAACGACGCGAGGAAGATCCTCTCGAGTCGCGCGGCTTCCGACCGCGACACTTGACGCGTGCTGCGCTTATCGTAGAAGAGCTCCTGATCCAGGATCGCGATGACCGCGCCGATCGCCTTCATCACGTTCTCGACGTGTCGGTCTCTCCGCGAGGCCGTCCGGGTCGTGTGTTCGGCGACGGCCTTCGCGACAGAGTGGATCAGATGCGCTGCGCGCACGATGAAGAGTGGATCCTGGAGGGACTCGATGAGCGTGGCCCGTAGGACCCCGCGGTTCTCCGTGTGGAACTTGATCAACTCCGGCACCAGGAGACGGGCCAGCTCTTCTGGCGTCACGGCCTGGAATTCGGCCACCTCTATCCCTTCGCGAATTTGTTTCAGCGAGTCGGCGGCCATCTGGTCATGCAGGTAGTGCAGCAGAGCTCGCTTGCCCTTGAAACGACCGTAGAACGACCCCGCCGACGAGTTCGCTTCACTCACAATCTCCTGGATCTTCAACTCCGAAAAGGACCGCGTTCGGAGTAGCTCCTTGGTCGCTCTGGAGATCGCATCGAGAGTTTCCTGGCTGCGGCGCTGGCGCGGCGGGCTGAGATCTGTCATTTTGGTCTCCAATCAGAATTAGAATTCTGATTCTGATTAATCATCACAAACTTGTCAAGTGGCTCGATGGGAAGGGCGGCGCCACAGACCAAACCAGCACTGGAGATCCCCATGAAACTCAAAGCACCGATGCGCCGAAGCACCCCCCCCTGCTCTCGATCGCATCCCGAGCCCCCTGCGAGCGCTGGCGTTCTGCGCGCTCATCCAAATCGCAGGTCTATTCATCGCAGGCCTCGCGGCGGCGCAGGAAACGAATCCGGAACTGTGGGAAGGGACAGGCGGCGTTACGCGAAACGTCTACCTCTGCCCAGCACGCAGCTTCGAGCAATTCCTGGACGTGCCGCTCCCGGGCCCCAACTGGACGCGCAACGTTTCCGAGGGCGACAACCGACTCTTCCTGCCGGATTCCGCGACGAATACGCCGCCGACCGCCGACGTTCTGCCGCCCGGGACCGACATGGACCTCGATCTCGTTCCAGAAATCGCCGGCGACGATCATTTCTTGATCGCGCGCGTTCTATCGGTGAGCGTGCTCGACTTCGGCACGCAGGGCGTCCAGGCGATTGCGCGCGTGGCTCGCGGGACAACGCTGACCTACGACGCGGGGCGGCTCGTCCATACGGTCTCCTCGCCCGAAGGCGTCGACTATGCGCTCTTCTCGATCTCGGAGTCGGCCACATCGACCTGGGATCCAACGGTGCTCAATGGTCTCGCCGGGCTCGACCTACCCGACGGATGGAGCTACTCGAGTGAAGTGCTGTCGGAAGCACTCGTCATTGGTACACCGGACAGTGTCGCAGAAGTTTTCACCGTTCCCGACCACTGGACGTGGCAGCGTGTCGTGGTCGTTCCCGAGCCCTCGACGGCGCTGCTCATTGGTCTGGGATTGGCCGGACTCGCTTCGAGACAGCGCCGAGAGTCAGAGCTCACGGTCCATCCGGAGGCCTAAAAATCGCCGGACTCCTCGCAGGCCACGTCGTCTAAAAGGCGTCGGTTGAGGAGAATCAAGGCCGACGAAGAGCACGTCGCCGAGGCGGATCGCGGGCACACCCTGCCCTCCCCGCCTCGGCGACGTGAACTCGAAACCGAAGCGCGTGCCGTAGCGCCCGGTCCTTAAGGCGGCAACGAGGGAGATTCCGGCCTGCGGCGGTCGGGTCGAAGCGGCGAATTCGGGCCCGGCGATGATCACTTCGGGCGCTAGAATCGGACTCGATCGACCGATGAGTCCGACTGGGTTCGGGCTCGCCGGATCCGGCCTTGCCCATCCCCCTGTCCCGATTCCCCTCAAAAGGACCGACCCCATGTCACTCGATATTGATCCGCACGACCTGATCACGACCCGCAACTATGGCGTCACGGGCCAGCCGCACGACGTCTGGACCCAGCTGCGCCGCGAGTCTCCGGTTCACTACGTCGAGACCGAGAGCCATCCGCCTTTCTACGCGATCACGCGGCACGCGGACATCATGGAGATCTCGAACCAGCCTAACGTGTTCAGCAATCGCGAAGGCCCGTTCCTGATGGACAAGGAGCAGACCGCCCTTCGCATGGACGCGCCCGAGAACCGGCCGCCCATGCGCACCATCATCGAGATGGATCCGCCCGAACATCGCGAGTACCGAAAAGTGGCGAGCGGATTCTTCACGCCGCGCAGCATTCATCGTCTCGACGAGATCGTCGCCGACTGCGCACGCCAGATGATCGATAAGCTCGGCGATGAGGGCGAGACCGATTTCGTTGAAGCGATCTCCCAGCGCCATCCGCTCCGTGTTCTGGGCACAATCCTCGGCATCGAACCAGAGGACGAGGAACTACTCCTCGAACTCACGCAGCAGCTCTTCGCTGCCGACGATCCCGACCTCCGGCGTGAGGCGGAGAGTCGCGAGGCGGCGAGTGCGGCGCTCTTCGCGGACTTCGGCGCGATGTTCATGCGGGTCATCGGCGATCGCCGTGAGAACCCGCGCGACGATCTCGCGAGTTTGCTCGCGAACGCCAAGATGGAAAACGGTGAACCCATGCCGCCCATGGAGCTCGCCGGCTACTTCCTGATCGTGTTCACCGCAGGTCACGACACCACGCGGAACGCAATCTCGGGTGGTATCCAGGCTCTGCTCGACAATCCTGATCAGCTTGCCTATCTCTGCGCGAACCCCACGGACGAGGTGGCGAAGCGCGCGGTTGAAGAGGTCGTCAGGTGGACCTCGCCCGTCAACTACATGAAGCGGCACCTGCTCGAGGACGTCGAAATGCACGGCAAGAAGCTCCGCGCCGGCGAAGACCTGATCCTGTACTACGGCTCCGCGAACCGGGACGAGACCGTTTTCGAAAACCCCTTTACCTTCGACATCACACGCCATCCAAACCGACATCTCGGCTTCGGGACAGGTGAGCATTTCTGTCTGGGCGCCCACGTCGCCCGGCTCTCCCAGCGTGCGCTCTACCTCGAACTCGCCAAGCGCGTCGAGTTGCTCGAGCCGGCGGGGGATCCGACGCATATCGAAGCCAGCTTCGTGTGTGGCCTCAAGACGATGCCCGTTCGGTACAAGATCCGGCCGGCGGCTTAGGGCCCTGCGGGCGGCATCCGTCTGATCGAGTGGAAGGGTGTTATGCCCGTCGAGTTGACGCGAACAGGACGGGCGTCCGCGTAACGAGCTTGTCCGCCAGGTCTTCCTGGAAGACATGGCGGGCATTCGGGAACAGGTCAGGTCGCTCGAACTTCCGGCAGCCGCGGATCGGTCAATCGAGGAGCGGGCGCACGCATCGCGCGATGAAGCGCGTGAGCCGAAGGATGATCCCCTCTCTCGGCAACGGCTCAATCGGATAGGGTTCGAGGCCGCGGTTGGTCAACACGCGGTTCGCGGCACGCAATCCGGAGACGACGGAGCCCTCCATAAACCAGGTGCTCCAGTCCGCTCGAGTCCAATCGCCAGCGAGATGCAGACCACTCACCCTCGCGTCTGCATCCGGGCGTAGCTTCCCGCTACCTGGATCGAAACGCGTGAAGACGCGTGGATGACGCAGGACCTCGAAGTGCTCTGGAAAGGGAAGGTCGGCGACGACGAGTCCGACGCGCTTCATGTCGTCGAGCACCCAGTCCACGATGGCGTCCTCGGGCATATCTTTCCAACGCGCATAGAAACGGGCACCCTGGACTTCGACGACCTCGCCTTCTCGGTCGTAGCTGTCGTCGAAATGGTTGAGGTAGAAGAAGTTATCGACCAGTTCGCACGCCTTCGGCACCGCAGTCGGGTACGTCTCGGGGCTGATCTGCTGACCGCGCGGGAACCACATCCGCACCACCAGCACCGGCGTGCCGTCGAGCCCCCGCAAGGCCGAGAGCAGCCCTTCCGAAACACCGGGCGACCTTTCGAGCATCCTCGTCGCGGCCACGACGTCCGTCGCGACGATCGCGTCCTGGCACTCGAGCCGGCGTACGTCTGAGTACGCCTGAATCTCTATCGTGCCGTCGCCTCTCACGTTAGGTTCCGGCTGCGTCCAGAGCGCCTCGAGCGGCGGCCCGCTGATCACTTCCCCGGATTCGTCGAAGACCCCCGAATGGCGTTGGCACGCGAAGGTCCGATCCTCCGAATTCCAGGCGAGATCGCCCCCGTGATGCGTGCAGCGCGGCAGGAAGACCTCGAACTCGCCGCCGGACTTCCGCCGAACAAAGACGTCGGTCGTTTCGGGAAACTCGAATCGCTTCCACCCTTCGGGCGGCACCTCAGCCTGCTCGACGACCCCCACGAATACCTTCTCGCCGTTCGATTGCCCTTGGCCGATCGTCTCGACCTCGATCCCACGCACTTGTCCGTCCTCGATCGCGACGCTGCGTGCGCTTGTCGACACTCGCACCGAGGCCCCTCTGGCCCGTATCGCGCGCAGGATCGGCCCGAAGATCGTTCGGTTCGGCAATCCCCGGGACCATCTCGGAAGCGAGGCGTTCTGGTCCGGCAGGACGTAGGACTGGAAAGCCGAGAGCACGGCCGCTGCCGAAATCTCGGCCGGAGTGAGATAGGCGAAGTTTACGGTGAAGGGTTCGAACAGAAACTCGGCGACGTTTTCCGGAACGCCGGTGCGCTCCATGAACGTTTCGAGTGACTCGTCGTCGTAGCGCTCGAAGTCCTTCGCGTGGTCGAAGGCGAGTAGATGAACGCTGAAACGAATCATCTGCAGAGACGTGCGGAGCCCGCCGGCGTATTCGGACAGCAGGGTCTGCACGGCCAGGAAGATCGGCGACGGAAGGCGAAAGGGGAGCGGCTTCAGCTCGACGATCTCGTGTGGGCGAAGCACGAGGAAGGAACGCTCTTGTCCGATGAACGCTTGATCGAGGTCGACTCCGGAATTCTGGAGAAGCGCGTCGAAGTTCCGATAGGCCGGCCACCAACCATGGACACCGTGCTCCACACTTCGCCGGAGACCGTCGGACGTTTCCTCGCTGTAGACCTTGCCGCCGATGACCGGCCCCTGCTCGATCAGCTCGACCGGTACGCCGCGATCGGCAAGGGCGAAGGCCGCTGCGAGCCCGGACGGCCCGGCGCCCACGACGACCACCCGCCCGACGCGGGTCGCCTCTTCCTCGGCCGCGCTTTGAGCCTCCTCGAGCGCGCGAATCGCACGCTCGATTTTTCGCTCCGAGCCCGCCGGCGGTGAGAGCTCGCTCAGTCGATCGCGCGCTTCGCCAAGGAGGCTCGCCGCCGCACGCATGTTTCTCGCCGCCTCGACACAAGGGGCGTATCCGAGGCTGAGCGGATCAAAGGGCATCCCGGCCCCGTTTTCGGAAAGGACGACGCACAGCACGCCGATCCCCTCGGTCATGAGCGCGTGCACGAATTCAAGGCCACGAGTTCCGGGATCGCGCACTCCCAACCCGATCTGCGCCCGATAGCCGTGGTCGATCATAAGAAGCGAGGCCCAGTAAGCGAGGTTGCCGACCCGCGCGATCTCGCCGAGCACGCCCGTCATGGGCGCGTGAGCACTCGCGAGCGCGGATGGGTTTGTCGGCACGGGATTCGATGGGTAGGCTTCATCGTCCGGATCGAGCGTCCAAACGTTAGGCGCCCCGTCCCTGCTGAGCGGTCCCTCGACGCCCAGGAACACGTCGCGAAGGAACTCGAAGTGCAAACCCTCGCCCTCTTCCTGGATCTCCTTCAGTACCTGGATCCACTCGGAGGCCTGCTCCGGCGAGCACGCCCCCCCCTCGGCCAGGATCCCAACGCGGGCGATCAGGGCGCGATAAAGCGACCCAACGTGGTTCCAGCGGTCGTCCGACGGATCGACCGCGTCGAGCTCACCCGCGATCTCGTCGACGAGGTCTGAGGGCCGGCCGGCCTGCTCACGCGCGCGCGGCGGCGCCTCCGCGAAGGCATAGCGGCCCGCGGATGCGCGGCTGAGCCGCTCGAGCTTCATGTCGAAGGGATAGATCGATGGCTCGATCGGGAAGTCCTGCCGCGTGAGATTCGGAGCACCGCCCAGCTCGACAAGGATGCGGTTGACCTCACGGAGATGGTGCATCTCCTCGACCGCGATCCCGATGAAGCTCCGCGGTTCATCCACCGATCCTGCCAACGCCTCGTACTGCGGCTTGATCGAATACGCCGCATACAGGTACTGGAGCATCAGCGAGTGCTCGACTTCGCAGGCTTCGTGCAGAAGTCGAATCGTGTCGAGTCGAACGTCACGCAGCTCCGGCTCGATCAAACGATCGTGCGCCGGACCACCCGCTCCTGAACGGAACTCCCCTTCTTGACTCAACGTTTCGACTCCCCGCGATGCGTTTCAGTAGTGGAACACCAGCCGGTCGGGCCGCTTCACGCCGTGCTCACGCAGCCAGTTCGCGCTCTTCTCGCGCGTCGCGACCAGGTCGTCGTCGCCGAAGAGTGAAAGTCTGTAACGAGCGCCGACCGCGAGCATGTCGAGCCCCTGGTGCTCCCACGAGAGCGCGGCACGCTCGACGAGGCGACGCGCGGCCACTAGATCGCCCCGGTTCCCCGCAACGATTCCGTCCAGGCGGTCCGCGAAGGCCTGTGCCCAGCCGGTCCGACTTCGCCTGATCGTCCGCGCTTCCCTCGAGGCGCGTGCGAGCCAACGCTGCGCCCCACGACTCCCCGGCGGCTCCCGCTCGAAAGCCGCGAGCGCGAGCCGCCCGCGAATGTCGCCGAGATTGATGCGAATCCCCGGAGCGCGAAGCAGGACACGTGAGTTCATTCTCTCCATCGCGTCTTCGAGCTCGCGCAGCCCCTTCTCACCATCACCGAGCGAGAGCGCGAGGTTCGCGCGCGCAACCCCCTCGTTGAATCGCATCCAGTCGCTCTCGTAGCCAGCACCCCGCTTCATCGCTTCGTCGATTCGACGTTCGGCCTCGACGGGGTCGTCACGCACCAACCACGTCATGTTCGCCGAGCCGAGCGGAAGGACCGAACACGCCAGCTCGTCCCCCATGGCCTCTGCCTCTTCGATGTATGCATCCATCTTGGACGCGAGTTCTCCTAGCCTGCCCATCATGACGAGGCAGAGAAGAATATTCTGGTGGAACGTCGCCAATTCGAAGCGAGCGCCGGGGCACTCCGCCACGCACAACGCCTCGCCCGACTCGGACGTCTCCAGACACTCACGCCATCGAGAAGTCATGGACAGCGACGTCGCCCGCATGAGTTGTGCATGCGCGATGGCGGGCGCATCCCCCGACACACGAGCGAGTCGCTCCGCCTCGACTAATGTCTCCGCGGTCTGATCCCATCCCGTCTCGGCCTGTCGGAAGACCCGCATCATGGCGCGAACGCCGAGAGCCCTCGAGAGATGCTTCGGGTCGCCGGCGGCGCGGGCCAGCGAATCGTGAGCTCGCAGGAACGCCGTCGAGCGTTCCGCGTCGATGAAGCGAAGGCACTGCGCGGCATCCCAGGCGAGATCGAGCCGATCGGCGATCGTGCACCCTGACTGCGATCGCCGAGCCGGACCGAAGAGCCGCGGCATCGTGATCATCGCAACGGACCGCGCTCGGGAAGACGGAAACGGAAGATCCGCGCGACCGCAGGCCTCCTCGAGCACCTCGAGCCCCGTCTGCCGGTCACCCGCCATCAGGTAAGAAAAGACCGAACGCCCAAACAGCGCGATCTCCTGGCTAGCATCGCCGACGCTCTCCCTGACCTCGGCGGCAGCGCTTCGGAGCGTCGGCGCGGCCTCGCCGACGCGGCCCAAGTCGGAGAGGACGCGCGCCCTCTTCGAGAGAACAAGCCAGCGAGGTTGTGCGCTCGCACCGAGACGGAGCGCGCGACGATAGAGGTCGGCCCCACGATCGAGGGCGAACGCGGCGACCGCTTGGTCCGCGAAGCGCAGCGCGAGGTTCGCCGCGTGCTCAAGATTTCCGGCCTCGACCCACAGGTCGACGAGGGTGTCGACCGCATGCCGAGACGTCCTCTCGAGCGCATCGGCCACCTCACGCGCGAAATTGCGTCGATCCCCCGCATCCATCCCGTCGAGCACGGATGTTCGAACCGCCGCTCGGGGGATCCCCACTTCGTCGCCGTTCGCGCTCGGCTGGATCTCTACCAGGCGCAGGTCTGCAAGCGCCCAGATCGAGGCCGCGTCGCAATTCAGCTCGTCCGTCAGCAATCGGGACGGAAGTGGTTGTCGCGCGACCGCAATCGCGGAGAGGATCCGGCGGTGATGCGCGTCGATCCCCTCAAGCGACGGCGACAGCAGATCGCGCGGGTCCATCAAGGCGAGCTGCGCCGGCGCGGGCATAGCATCCTCTACCGTCGCGGCGATGTCGTGCGCGACTCCCGGATTGCCTTCACACACCTCGGCGAATCGGCGAATCGAGTCGGGCGATGCATGGACGCCGAGCCAGGGCGATGCATTCAATAGCTCCTCGATCGCCTCACGCGCGAGCGGGGGCAACGAAATCGCTACGTCCGACGATCGCTCGCGCTCCGCGAGATCCGGCGCGTCGGCGCGCAGGCTCCGCACGATGAGGAGCCGCGGAGGATCCTCGCCTCGCATCAGCGAGTCCGCCAGGCGTTTCCCGTCTTCGTCCTCCCACTGGGCGTCGTCGATCCACAGGACGAGAGCTTGCTGGTCGGCAATGCGCGCAAACATCTCGCGGATCGCCGCGAACGCCCGTCGACGAACGACGCGACGGTCCGAGGCCCGGTCCGGCGCCCGCAGCTCCTCGAAGAGCGAGACGTGCGCGAGCGCGGGAAAGACCGAGAGCGCCGCGTCGAGATATCGCGGCATCCACCGGCCTGGTACTTCTCGCGGTGCGTGACTTAGGAATCGAGCCAGCTCGTCGACCAGCCCGTCGAACCCGCCGAAGGGAACGGATTCCCTGGGACTGCACCGGGAGCGGAGCACGACAGACTTCGAAGGGTCCAGGCCGTCGAGGAACGAACGCACGAGTCGCGATTTACCGAGCCCGACCGCGCCGGACACAACGACCGAAGTCGGCGTTTCGCGACTCCGCTCGACCGCATCGACGAGCCGGGCATGCTCTCGTTCCCGCCCGACAAGCGGTCGGTCCTCGGTCGAGCTCGCGTTCGGCGCGCTTCGCGCCGGGGCATCCTCTGAGCCGAGTCGGTCGAGCACGGCGGCCGCGTCCGGACGTGACTCGGGCGCGACCTCGAGCATGGACAGGATCAGCGACGCCAGGTCGTAGGGGAGATCGACACCGAGCTCCTCGGGAGGCACGACGTCACCGTTCCGCCGCGAGAGCAGGTCACTCAGCTGATCGAACTCGCGGGGCAGCCGGCCGGTCAGCGCCTCGTAGAGCATCGTCCCGACGGAATACCAGTCCGAAGCGCCCGTGAGCTCCAGGCCGTCGATCTGCTCCGGGGACATGTAGGCGAAGGTGCCGACGAGATTGCCCAACCGACTGTGTCGTGAGAGATCGGAGCGAAGATCGGTGGCGAGCCCAAAGTCGAGGAACGCGAGGCGGCCATTCGGCTCAACGAGAACGTTCGCGGGCTTGATGTCGCGGTGCACCATTCCGACCCGGTGCAGGTAGCCGAGGCCTAACGCCAGCTGGCGCAACGCGCTCCGAGCGGCATCGAATCCGTCCTCCGAGGTCGACGCCGTCGTGGCCCGCTGACGCAAGTCTCGCCCGAAGTCGGCGAACGTCCTGCCCTCGATCAGCTCCATAGTGAAGAAGGGCGCGCCTTCTCCTTGAAAGAGCTCGTAGAAGGCCACGATGTTGCGATGGCGCAGGTCGGCGAGCCTACGGAACTCGCGCTTCAGGTCATACGCCGAGTTCGGGGAGCGCGAACGAAGACGCTTGAGCGCAACCGCCTGATCGAGGATCGTGTCGTGTGCGCGGTAGACCTCGCCGGAGCCACCAGAGCCCAGCTCTTCCAGGAGCTGAAACCTTCCGAGGAGAAGCTCGTCCGTGTCTGAGCGGGCGACGTCGCCAGCGGACACGACGGGCCTCGGGGGAGTGGGGGCGGTCGGCATCTACTCTCGGGCGCCTGGGCGCGCGGTCGGGTCGCAGCCCACTCGGACCTCGGCCTAGCCCGCTGGTTCGCACGGGTGGTACAGACGTGAACCCTAGCCGATGGATGCCGATGCCGGAAACATCCGTGAGCAGGAAGCTCACGCGCAACTCCACCGCGCTTCCGCGCATGCAATCGGGCGTGATTCCCAGAGACAGTGCGCCGGTTGGCGCACGCTAGGCCGGTGACCGCGATCAGGTCCGATCCGGCGCCCGTAGATCCCGGCGTCGTGTAGGCTCACGCGATGCCCCTCGATCGAGCACCGACAGGAGTCGGCTTTCGTTGACCGAGCGAGGCACAGAGTCGCCAGTCCCTCGGACCGGCCAAACGGCCAAGTGGGTGGTCACCTCAGCCCTGTCCGCCGACTGGCCTGGAACGCCGAAGGGCCGCGATGGCCAACGACCCAACGAGCAATGCGGTGCCGAAGGACGGCTCCGGCACGGCGCTCATGTACGTGAAGACGCTATTCACATCGAAGGACTCGCCGCCAGAGTCTTCGAAGAGAAGAAAGAGAGTGTCCGCGGGATGGTCGCCGGCATCTAAGATCGGAAGGGTCGAGCTCGGAAAGAAGCCCGTCGGATCTTCAAAATCTGGACTTACGACGACCGGGTCGAAGCCTGCGAAGGCCGGACCCGTGACGGGACCGCTGTTGGAGATCTCGATTGGTCCGACCGGGTCGAAGGCCGCCCAGGTGACGGCGCCGCCCGACGCCGAGAACGAGGTCGGCGTCCCGTCGGAGGCGAAGAAGTAGACGAGGACGGAGAGGAGCGCGCCATCGAACTCCTGAAACGTCCCGAAGTCGGCGGAAATCGGCGCAGCAGCGTCGTAGGTCAACGCC
>Ga0316208_1001795_pt1 | contig 19128 bp, 20 predicted proteins | sample 3monopyrite_MG_FD_204944 | JGI IMG/M metagenome (GOLD analysis project Ga0316208, IMG submission 204944) | Microbial mat bacterial communities from mineral coupon in-situ incubated in ocean water Damariscotta River, Maine, United States -... | ecosystem: Environmental > Aquatic > Marine >...
TCCTTTTTGTTTTTTTACAAAAAGATATAGCGGATAGCCTGACTTTTGCTTTTCCGCAAAAGTAACACCATAAATAATGAATAAGATCCCTAAATAAATTCGAGATTAGTTCAATAGGATTTTTTAAATGCGTTGCTTCTCAGCTTTTTTAAAAAAATTTCACTAAAAAAACTCCGAAATTGATCGGAGTCTTTACTATTTAATTTTCATCTTGTTTATCCATAACAAAATCTTCCATGAATTTAGTGGTGTAATTACCGGCTAAATAGTCTGGATGATCCATAAGTTGCCTGTGGAATGGAATAGTAGTTTTTATACCTTCTATAACGAACTCGTCTAGGGCACGTTTCATTTTATTGATAGCTTCTTCTCTTGTTTGTGCCGTTGTAATTAATTTAGCAATCATAGAATCGTAGTTTGGCGGAATAGCGTAACCTGCGTAAACATGTGTGTCTAAACGAACCCCATGACCTCCTGGGGCGTGTAATGTTGTGATAACTCCCGGTGATGGTCTGAAGCCATTATATGGGTCTTCTGCATTAATTCTACATTCAATGGAGTGCAGTTTTGGTGTGTAATTTTTACCTGAAATTGGAACGCCAGCGGCTACTAAAATTTGTTCGCGAATTAAATCGAAATCTATAACTTGTTCTGTAATTGGATGTTCTACCTGAATACGTGTATTCATTTCCATGAAGTAGAAATTACGGTTCTTATCAACTAAAAATTCGATAGTTCCTGCACCTTCATATTTTATATATTCTGCAGCTTTTACTGCAGCATCACCCATTTTTTTACGAAGCGCATCCGTCATAAATGGAGATGGTGTTTCTTCTGTTAATTTTTGATGACGACGTTGTATTGAGCAATCTCTTTCTGATAAATGGCAGGCTTTTCCACGAGAATCACCAACAATTTGAATTTCGATATGTCTTGGCTCTTCAATAAGTTTTTCCATGTACATATCGTCATTTCCAAATGCCGCTTTACTTTCTTGTCTTGCAGAATCCCATGCGTCTTTAAGGTTTTCTGGTTTAAAAACACCACGCATACCTTTACCTCCACCTCCAGCAGAAGCTTTAAGCATAACAGGATAACCTGTTTCTTTAGCTAATTTCTCGCATTCAGCAAAATCCTTTATAACACCTTCACTACCTGGTACACATGGAACTCCAGCAGCTTTCATAGTTTCTTTTGCATTTGCCTTGTCTCCCATTCTATCAATCATCTCTGGGGAAGCTCCGATAAATTTTATTCCGTGTTCTTCACAAATTTTTGAAAACTTAGCATTTTCTGATAGAAATCCGTACCCTGGATGAATGGCATCTGCATTAGTGATTTCTGCAGCAGATATAATATTGGACATTTTTAAATAGGACTCGCTACTAGCAGCTGGCCCTATACAAACCGCCTCATCAGCAAACTTAACGTGTAAGCTCTCTGCGTCAACAGTAGAATACACTGCCACGGTTTTAATGCCCATTTCTTTACAGGTTCTAATAACACGTAGTGCTATTTCTCCTCTATTGGCTATTAATATTTTTTTAAACATAAATTCTTCAAATTTTCAATATTCAAAAAACAAATTCCAAAATCTATATATTGGAATTTGGGAATTGAAAATTGGGATTTATATTAAGATGGGTCTACTAAAAATAATGGTTGATCAAACTCTACTGGAGATGAATCATCAACTAATATCTTAACTATCTTTCCTGAAACTTCAGATTCAATTTCGTTGAAGAGTTTCATAGCTTCAATAACACAAAGCACATCTCCTTCAGCAATAGTTTGACCTACCTCAACAAATAAAGGTTTATCTGGAGATGGTTTTCTGTAGAAGGTACCAATGATTGGTGATTTTATTGTAATATATTTTGAATCTTCTGAAGCTGCAGCTGAGGCAGCTGGTCCAGATGTTGAAGTTTGTTCAGGTGCAGCCGTTGCAGGAGCCGCCATGACTTGTTGTGGTATTTGAGTTGCAGGAGCTTGATGCACAATTGTTGTGTCTGAAGCCGATCCTGTTCTAATGGTGATTTTTATATCATCCATTTCTAATTTAACCTCGCTAGCACCAGATCTGGCAACAAACTTAATTAAGTTTTGAATCTCTTTTATATCCATAATATTACTAATTAGTTAGTGGTTAGTTTTTTGAATTATAAGCCCATTTTAAATAAATAGCCCCCCAATTAAATCCGCCACCAAAAGCGGCAAATATTATATTATCGCCCTTTTTAAGTTGCGATTCGTAATCATTTAATAGTAAAGGTAATGTTGCTGACGTTGTATTCCCATATTTCTGAATATTCATCATAACCTTCTCTTCTTCTAAATCTATGCGTTGTGCTGTTGCATCAATAATACGTTTATTTGCTTGATGTGCAGCCAACCAATCAACTGTCTCTTTTGTTAGGTTATTTCGTTCTAATATTTTAACCGCCGCATCAGCCATATTAAAAACGGCATTTTTAAATACTGTTCGTCCTTCTTGGAATGCACAGTGCCCTCCTTTTTCAAGGATTTCTGCAGTTAAAGCATGTGAAGACCCTCCGTAAGTGGCTTGAAGAAATTCCCTTCCTGTACCATCACTTCTTAAGTATTCATCTTGAAGCCCAAGGTTTTCTTCATTTGGTTCAAATAAAACGGCTCCAGCTCCATCACCAAAAATGATACATGTGGCTCTATCTTTATAATTAACAATAGAAGACATTTTATCTGCTCCAATAAGCAAAACGTTTTTATATCGTCCGGACTCAATGTAGGTTGAAGCAACAGACATACCGAATAAAAAACTAGAGCATGCTGCATCCATATCAAATGAAAAGGCATTGGTTGCTCCAATTTCAGAAGCTGTAAAAGCTGCTGTTGAAGCAGCTTTCATGTCTGGAGTTGCAGTGGCAACAATAACAAGTTCTATGTCTTTCGGGTCAATTCCTTTTTTTTCTATTAGGTTTTTAGCTGCTCTTATAGCTAAATAAGATGTTCCTTTTCCGTCGTCTTTAAGAATTCGGCGTTCTTTGATTCCAGTTCTTGAGGTAATCCATTCATCATTAGTATCAACCATTGTTTCAAGAATTTGATTGGTTAATACGTAATCTGGCACATACGCACCGACAGCTGTAATTGCTGCTGAGATTTTTCTCATACCTTTAAAATTAGTTCGACCAATAAATCATTAGAATTGAAAAAAAACGTCCAAAATTTCACGAAAACTACTAAATTTTGGTCTAATAATGTACAAATTAAGCGTTTTTGTGATTTAGAAAAAGTATTTCATAAAAAAAACGCTCATAAATGAGCGTTTTATTATATGCATGCATAATTCTTTATGCAACATTTTCTACTTCTTCAGAGTTATCAATTAATATTTGACCTCTGTAATATAACTTTCCTTCATGCCAGTGTGCTCTATGATATAAGTGTGCTTCACCTGTTGTTGGGCATGTAGCAATCTGTGGCGCAGTTGCTTTGTAATGTGTTCTTCTTTTATCTCTTCTTGTTTTCGAGATTTTTCTTTTAGGATGTGCCATTTTATATTTTTATTTATCCGTTAATAATTTCTTTAATGTATTCCAACGAGGATCAATATCCTCTTCTTTGTCTTTATTTTCTTTAAGCCCAGGGCTTAATTCTTCTAATTTTTCAAGTATTTCTGAATCTAACGTACCATCTTCAACTCCTGGATGTATTCTTTTTATTGGTACAGCTAGTATAATTAATTCATAAATATACTGTTGAATGCTAATTTCATAGGTTCCGTGAGGCACAATTAATATATCAATATGCTCATCATTGTATTCGTCTCCAAAATTAACCACTAAATCAAACTCGTTATCTATGGTTTGATTATAAGGTTCGTTTGTTAAATCACAATTCACATTTACCCATCCAGAAATTTTAAAATGTAACTCGAGTAATGTTGCCTTTTTTTCTAATTCAAGATCAACATTAATGTTTACATCATTAAAATCTTCATACTCAAAATGTTCAAAGAACGTTTGCTCTACTTTATACTCAAAATGATGTTTTCCTATTTTTAATCCTACAAATTGGATTATAAACTCTTTCAATGCCTTCATTATCACATCTATTTTGAGCCTGCAAATATATAAATTTTTATTTACCTAACACGAGTTATAAACATTTTTTTGTTTATGTTTTTTAGGGCTTAGTAATTAATTGATTTTAACTAATAATCAACTGATTAACGACGGTCTTTTCTAGGTGATTTTTTTAAAGGATTTGCAGTAAGTTGTTGAAAACTCATTCTGTTTCTAAATATTTTAATAGCACTAAAAACCGCTTCTTTAAATGAGTTTTCATCAGCAACTCCTTTGCCTGCTATTTCGTAGGCAGTACCATGATCTGGTGAGGTTCTTACTTTATTTAATCCAGCAGTATAATTAACACCTTGGCCAAATGAAAGTGTTTTAAAAGGAATTAAACCTTGATCGTGATAGGAAGCAATAATAGCATCAAAATTTTTGTAGTTATTTGAGCCAAAAAAACTATCAGCAGCATAAGGCCCATAAACCAATTTCCCGCTTTCCTTTATTTTATGGAGTGTTGGCCTTAACACATCATCATCTTCACTCCCAATAACACCATTATCTCCAGTATGTGGGTTTATCCCTAAAACAGCAATCTTAGGCCTTTGAATTTTAAAATCTTTTTTAAGTGAATTATATACGGTATCTATTTTTTGCTCGATTAATTCTGAAGTGATATGGGTCGTTACGTCTTTAACTGGCACGTGGTCTGTAAGCAAACCAACCCTAAGCGTATCTGTTATCATAAACATTAAACTTTTACCCTCAAGTTCTTGTGCCAAATAATCAGTATGACCTGGAAATTTAAAATCTTCAGACTGAATATTATGTTTATTAATTGGCGCTGTTACTAAAACATTAATGGCATCATTCTTCAAAGCTTTAGTTGCTAGCTCCAAAGATTTTATAGCTAAAGCTCCTATTTTAGTATCTTCCTTACCAAATTCAATGCTTACGGTCTCATTCCAACAGTTTACCACATTAACTTTTCCATGAGCTAATTCACTCATATTATTAATGTTATGAAAATTGATTTGAGACTTAAAATGCGATTTGATAAAAGTCATGGCTTTTGCCGAAGCAAAAATTACTGGGGTACAAAAGTCTAAAACTCTAGAATCTTCAAATGTTTTTAAAATTATTTCACCACCAATACCATTTAAGTCACCTATTGATATTCCAACTATTATATTTTCTTCTTGCTCCATTAAAAATGACAACTTTTGTTCGTAATTTTGAAACTCTTTTAATAACGCAAATTTAACTAAATAAACAGATAATAATATGTTTACTGGAATTATTGAAGATATTGGTGTGGTTTCTAATTTAAAATCTGAACTTGGTAATCTTCATATATCAATAAAAAGTAAAATGACGCCTGAATTAAAAATTGATCAAAGTATAGCGCATAACGGTGTTTGCTTAACTATTATTGATATAAATGATGATGAATATACTGTAACAGCTATTAAAGAAACATTAGACAAAACGAGTATTGGACAATTACAAATTGACGATAAGGTAAATCTAGAACGAGCCATGAAATTAGGAGACCGACTTGATGGACATATTGTTCAAGGACATGTTGACCAAACGGCTATTTGCACTAAGGTTAAAGAAGAAAAAGGGAGTTGGGTTTTTACATTTAAATACGATAGTACCTTAAATAATATGACTATTGAAAAAGGGTCTATAACTATAAACGGCACTAGTTTAACGGTTGTAAACTCTAAAAAGGATTCTTTTAGTGTGGCTATTATACCATACACCTATAAACATACTAACTTTTATACCTTTAAAACAGGTACCCTTGTTAATTTAGAATTTGATGTTTTAGGAAAATATGTTGCAAAACTTGTTGAATTAAACAAGTAATTTTAATTATTACGTTTAAGTAATAACTTTTTAACCCCGTAAAATAAAGCGAAAGCCATACCGTAAATTAAACCTCCATCAATAGGAAACCCTACTGGTGGTGGTGGCCCTGGAGGTGGCGGCGTTGGACCAGGTATACCCTGAGCTACACATGCAAAACTTATTAATACAAATAAGATTGAGGCAAATATTCTTTTATTTTGTATTGTCATGGGGTCACAAATGTATAAAAAAAAGCGAGTTCACAAAATAAATATACTTTTTTGCATCAAAAAACATCTATGAAGTGTCAAAAACATCGATGAAATGCATTTTTTGACTTATTCAATAAACATTTGTTAATACATGTTTTAACAAACTATATAGATGTAAAAATAATCCCTCACTTTTAATTTACACAACAAATATATATAATTTCATGTAAAAGGAAAATTAAAATTTTTTGATACTTTTTTAAATTTATATTACAACGCTTTTTTTTGTGAAAAATTATAAAAAAAAAGCCTTTCAGAAATGAAAGGCTTTACAATTTCTAGTGGTCCCACTTGGGCTCGAACCAAGGACCACCTGATTATGAGTCAGGTGCTCTAACCAACTGAGCTATGGGACCGAAATTGGAGTGCAATATTACTACTTATTTTAATTGTTAGCAAGAAAAATTATTCCTTTATACCAAATGAATTTAATGTTTATTTGGTATTTCTTGGCATAACTCAATTAAAACCCCATTTGATGATTTTGGATGCAAAAAAGCCACCAACTTATTATCTGCACCTTTTTTAGGTGCTTCATTTAGTACTTTAAAACCTTCTTTTTTTAGGCGTTTTATTTCTGCTTCAATATCATCAACATCAAAAGCAATGTGATGAATGCCTTCACCTTTTTTATCAATAAATTTGGCAATTGGACTATTCTTTTTTGTGGCTTCTAACAATTCAATTTTATTATCGCCTACTTTAAAAAAAGAGGTATTAACGCCTTCGCTTTTTACTTCTTCAGTTTTATAATGTGGTTCTCCAAAGAGTTTAGAAAACAATTCATTAGAGTCTTTAAGGTTTTTTACTGCAATACCAATATGTTCAATTTTATTCATTTAATAATCTTTTTGTCATTCCCTTGAAGAAGGGAATCTTTTTTAGTTTTTTATTTCCGCGAATCCCGATAGCTATCGGGAGGAAATCTTTGAGTTTAATCCAAATTCCATATCAAGATATGAAAATAGCGCCCTAAAAGTAACATAATCTTTAAATATCCGTTATTTTTGCATCCTAAACCTTTAATAGGTAATAACAGATGAGTGATATAGAGGAGAGTCAAAGACAAAAAAAAATAGGAACCGTTTTACAAACCGATTTGGTTGAAGTACTTCAAGGTGCTGCTACGCAAGGCGGTATGCGTGGTGTTTTAATATCGGTTTCTAAAGTTAAAGTCACTGTGGATTTAGGTGTTGCAAAGGTCTATTTAAGTATTTTTCCTAATGATAAAGCTAAAGAACTTCTTGAGGGTATAAAATCTAACACGCCTTTAATTAGACATGAATTAGCACAACGTACCAAACACCAACTAAGGCGTATGCCTAATTTAGAGTTTTTTATAGACGATTCTTTAGAGTATATTGACCAAATTGAAAAATCTTTAAAAGGCAAAGAAAACCCAATAAAAGACCCTACTATTTTAGACAAAAGAAAAAAATCTTGATTTTTTAATTGAGCTTTTAACCAGATAATATTTATTATTTTTTAATGGTCTGCTTGAACATTCATTTTGTCATTATATTTTCATAATATTATAAATTATGAATGTTTCTCTATACATAGCAAAACGTTATTTACGGTCAAAAAGCACCAACAATGCCATAAATTTTATAACCTATATTGCTATAATTGGCGTTATTTTAGGTTCCGCATCATTATTTATTGTGCTTTCAGGTTTTGCGGGTTTAAAAGATTTTACGCTTCAATTCTCAAGTCAAGTTGATCCGGATTTAAAAGCCGAAACAACCATTGGAAAATCGTTTTTCCTAACCGATGATGAAACCAACAAACTTAATAATTTAGAAGACATTGCGCATTATTCTAAAATTGTAGAAGAACGTATTTTTTTAGCCTCTGGAGACAAAAACACACTCGCTGTTATAAAAGGTGTTGACGAACATTTTCAAAATGTAGTTGCTATTGATTCTACTTTAGATCATGGCAGCTGGTTAGAACAAAAATCCAATCAACTCGTCATTGGTTGGGGTATCTCAAATAGCTTGTCACTTGGTGTTTTGGATTTTACAAAACCCATAACCGTTTATGTTCCAAAACCTGGAAAAGGGCAAATAACAGCTACAAAAAATGCATTTAATAGCGTAAACACCATAAGTGTTGGTGTGTTTTATATAAACGAAGACCTAAACGACACCTACGTTTATGCGTCCATAGATTTAGCCAAACACCTTCTAAATTACCAACCCAACCAAATATCATCCATAGAATTTAGACTTAAAAAAGGTGCAGATGAAGCCCAGGCCAAAGCTAATATTCAAGCTGTTTTAGGTGATAAGGTTACATTAAAAAACAGAGCACAACTAAACGATGCACTTTACAAAATGCTAAACACCGAAAATTTAGCAGTATACCTCATCTTTACACTGGTATTAATCATTGCTTTTTTTAACGTTATTGGTTCGTTAATTATGATGATGCTCGATAAAAAACGAAGCTTAAACACCTTGTTTAACATTGGTGCCACCGTAAAAGATATTCGAAAAATATTTTTTTACCAAGGCACTTTAATTGGTGTTGTTGGCGGGCTCATCGGGCTAGGAGTTGCGCTCATTATAACAGCACTCCAAAAAGCATTTAGTTTGGTCATGATAACCCCAACGCTTGCTTACCCAGTAACCATTAAGATAGAAAATTTCTTTATCGTCTTTGTAACTATTTCTGTTTTAGGGATAATTGCATCTAAAATTGCCTCGGCGCGTATTACAAAGTCTTTGGTTCAGAATTTATAAATTATTTGGGCAATCCCGAAGAAAATTCGGGGCAGGCTTTCGGCAGTCGCTCTCTGCGAGGAGCTCCAACAAATACCTCAATCCTTCTCGCAAAAAAACCACCTCGTCTTTAGTTTTTTACCAAAACTAAATCTACTCCTCCTTGAAAAAAGGAGGAGAATTTACTTCGATTTGTAATTTTGAATTGCAATCAAAATAATTGCTCAAAAGATGATTGTTAAATAATTCCTTGCCCTTAAATAAGGGAAGGTGGATTTCAATTCCATAGAATTGAAAGATGGAAGGGTTTCAAACATGCCTACAATTATCAAAAAAAAAAAACATATTAACAGGCAGATAGATTGGCGCTCTCCCAAACACCCCTTTGAGCTACGCTCGGTATCTTCAATGAAAATATATTTTCATTTCGATAACCCTCAATGGGACAACCTATACATAAACATTGTTATTAAATTCGTGAATATCTGTGTATCTCAATAATTATCGGGACGTGTCCAAAACTACTCCGTAAACTGATACCCAGCAAACTTCTCCAACACCTCATCAAAAGCCGCAAAAACATCTTTTGAAGCATCGCTAGTTACCATTTTCATACGGTATTCTTTAAAATGCGGAATGCCTTTAAAATAGTTTGTGTAGTGGCGGCGGGTTTCAAAAACACCTAAAATTTCACCTTTCCAATCAATAGACATTTGTAAATGCCTACGCGCAGCTTCCACCCTTTCTTCTAAAGAAATTGGCCCTAAATGTTCGCCTGTTTTAAAAAAGTGTTTTACTTGTTTAAAAAACCATGGATTGCCTATACTGGCACGACCAATCATGGCACCGTCTAAGCCGTACTCATCTCGCATTTCCATAGCACGTTCAGGACTGGTTATATCCCCATTTCCAAACACAGGAATATGCATTCTAGGATTGTTTTTTACTTGAGCAATAGGTTTCCAATCGGCATCGCCTTTATACATCTGTGCACGTGTTCTACCATGAATAGCAATGGCTTTACAGCCTACATCTTGCAAGCGTTCTGCAACCTCAACAATTTTTATGGAATTGTGATCCCAACCTAAACGGGTTTTTACGGTAATAGGTATGCTGGTACGCTTAACCATTTCGGCAGTAAGCTGCTCCATTAAACAGATATCCTTTAAAATACCTGCGCCTGCGCCTTTACTGACTACTTTTTTTACGGGACAACCAAAATTGATGTCGATAATATCGGGCTTAGATTCTGCCACAATATCAATGGTTTGTAGCATGCTATCTAGGTTAGCTCCAAAAATTTGAATGCCTACTGGTCGCTCTTTTTCATAAATATCTAGTTTCATAACGCTTTTTGCGGCGTTACGAATTAACCCTTCGCTAGATACAAACTCGGTATAAACCACATCGGCTCCTTGCTCTTTACATAAGGTGCGAAACGGTGGATCACTAACATCTTCCATTGGCGCTAAAAGCAATGGAAAATCGGGAAGTTCTATGTTGTCTATTTTTACCAAGTTGTGATATTTTGGGCAAAATTAGGGTTTTTTCCTTTAAAGACCTGTCAGGTTTTAAAAACCTGACAGGTCTGAATATAAATTCAACTATATTTATAAAAAATTCAATCATTGCAAATCCCTTTTGAGCCTCAATTATTCGGTTACAACATAAACATCCACCTTGTTTTAGAATATCTAGCCTTTTTTGTGGCGTTTCGATATTATGTGTATTTACGAAGAAAAAGCACTGATGTTATTTCATCAAACAACAGATTATCAATTATTCTGGGTGCTGCTTTGGGTGCGTTAATTGGCTCAAGATTAGTTGGCTTTTTAGAAAACCCGTTAATTGAATTTTCACAAAAAACCTTGATTCAGTTGCTTAATACCAAAACCATTATGGGCGGGTTGTTTGGTGGTTTACTTGGTGTGGAATTTGCTAAAAAACGTCTTGGAGAAACACACTCTTCCGGCGATTTGTTTACACTTCCTATTATTCTAGGCATTTTTATTGGTAGAATTGGATGCTTCCTTTCTGGAGTAAATGAGTTTACTTTTGGAAAAGAAACTAGTTCTTTTTTTGGTATGGATTTAGGCGATGGTTTACTTAGGCACCCCACGTCATTATATGAACTCGTGTTTTTAATTATATTATTTTTTAGCTTAAAACACATTAATAATAATTCAACTTTAAAAAACGGGGAACTCTTTAAATGGTTTATGATCTTATATTTCTCGTTTAGATTCTTTATTGAATTTTTAAAACCGAATGTGTTTTATGTCTTCGGATTAAGTACCATTCAAATATTATGCATAATTTGTTTGCTGTATTACCGAACCACTATTATTAATCTGAAACCTAGCTTGGGAGCGCGTTAGGGATTGTAGCGAAAAGGTACTATCTTTTATGAATGTAAAGATATGAGCCCGACCCTTGTGGTATCGCCAAAATAAAAAAACTTTAAATTTTTACTACTTTTTTGGTGTTTATCATCTAATAAAAATTATGTAGGTTTGTTTTATGCTTTTTGAAGATATTTTAGGTCAGAATCATATTAAAAACCATCTCACACAAAGTGTCGATAATGGCAGAATACCGCATGCACAATTATTTGTTGGTAACGAAGGGTCTGGAACATTATCTATGGCTCTTGCTTATGCTCAATATATTTTATGCTCAAATTCTGGAGGAGAAAATAATATAGGAAACGAAGCATGTAATCTAAAATTTAAAAACTTTTCGCATCCCGATTTACATTTTGCTTTCCCTGTTACAACTAGTGATAAAGTAAAAAGCAAACCGGTTTCTAGTTTTTATCTAGAAGAATGGCGCCAGCTTTTAAATGAGCAACCTTACGGCAATCTCTTTGATTGGTACAAACTACTTGGAGTTGATAACAAACAAGGACAAATAGGTGTTGATGAAGCATACCAGATTGTAAAATCTCTTGCTTTGAAATCTTACGAGGGCGGCTACAAAGTGATGTTAATTTGGATGGCAGAAAAAATGAATACTGCCTGTGCCAATAAACTATTAAAGCTCATTGAAGAACCGCCAAACAAAACTGTTTTTTTATTGATTGCTGAAGATGAGGAACAAATTATAAATACCATTCGCTCGCGTTGCCAAATATTACATTTCCCGCCTTTGGCTGAAGATGTTATTAAAAACGCTTTAGTAAAGCAATACAATATTGATATTGGTGTGGCTACAAAAATAGCGCATCAGTCTAACGGGAATTATAATAAAGCTTGTGATTTAGTGTATCAAGATTCTGAAGATATACAGTTTGAAACTTGGTTTGTTTTCTGGATTCGAAGCGCTTTTAAAGCGAAAGGTAATAAAGCGGCTATTCACGATTTAATTTCTTGGAGTGAAGATATAGCCAAAACTGGCCGTGAAACCCAAAAGCAATTTTTAAACTTTTGTTTAGATTTTTTCCGTCAAGCTTTACTTTTAAATTATAACGCTACCGATTTGGTTTACTTAGAGCCAAAAACTGATAAATTTAAGCTTGAGAGTTTTGCGCCTTTTGTTCATGGAAATAATATTATGGATATTAGTAACGAATTACAAGATGCTATTTATCATATAGAACGTAACGGGAATTCTAAAATTATTTTGACTGATTTGTCGATTAAATTAACGCGCTTGCTTCACAAAAAAGCGGAGTAATGGATGCTCCATTACAATCTTGGTACGTCATTATAAATCGAACTTCGGGTAATGGTTCGGGAAAGAAAAAATGGCCAAAAATTAAAGCGCTTCTTGAAAAATATAATTTTAATTTTGTTTTTACCCAACATCAAAAACATAGTATTCAGCTTACTTAAAATGCCATAAGCCTGAATATAAGAAACATTATATCCGTTGGTGGCGATGGTACATTACATAATATTATAAACGGGATTATGTCTCAAAATGATGTGCCTTCAGCGGACATTAATGTTGGTGTGATTCCTATTGGAACAGGCAACGATTGGATTAAGACCCATAATATCCCTTTAGGTTTTGAAGCTGCTATTAAATTAATAAAAAAAGGGAATTTAGCAACTCAAGATATAGGTAAAATAGTGATTCAAAACAGTACCAGCCAGCCCGTGTATTTTAACAATCTAGTTGGCGTTGGTTTTGATGGATTTGTGGTTAGTAAGATTGAAAAATATAAACATCTTGGAACTTTGGCCTATTTGTATGGAACTTTAGCCAGCTTATTTTCTTTTAAAAATTTTGAATCTACGGTGCATATTAATTCAGAAGTCATTTCAGGAAAAACACTTATGTTTTTAGTTGGACTTTGTACATATTATGGTGGCGGTATGCAACTCACAAAAAATCCAGATCCTTTTGATGGATTATTAGATGTTACGATTGCGCAAGATTTAGGCAAATTTGAAATCATCAAAAATTTAATGAAGCTTTTTAACGGAACCATTACAAATTATAAAAAAGTGATAACCTTAAAAACGGAGTCTGTTACTATTCAAATTAATCAAAAAAATGCGCCTTACATCCAAGCAGACGGCGAATTAATTGGAATGGGAAATATAGAAGTTACTATTATTAAAAAAGCAGTTTCTTTTTATTGCTAAAAAATCGCTATTAACTTATACTAATAGCGATTTAAAGTATTGTTATTCAGGTGTTTAAAATGTTATTCCTTTTTGTAATCCGCATTAAGCGCATCCAATATAGTTTGTGTTAAATCACTTTGGTCGTCTCCATACATAACGGTTGCTGCGGCATCACTAGTTCCCAAAATATAGTTGTAACCGTTAGTTTTTCCATAGGCTTTTACAAAATCTTTAACATTAACAATAACAGAATCTATTTCTGCTTGAAACGCTTGAGTTAATTGCTGTTGCTCCATTTGCATTTGTTGCTGTAATTGTTGTTGTTTTTGTTGTAAACCTCCCATTAGTTCTTCAGCCTTTTTTCTGTTACTTCTTGCAAGTCTTTGTGCCTCTGCTTGACCTTTTTGTGCCTCAGCCTGAAAAGCTAAACTAATACTATCTGCTCTTTTTCTAAAAGCATCTTCTTTTATTTGAAATGCTGCTTCAACATCTTTCTTTTCTTGGTAATCATTAATTACGGTTCCATTATCAACAAATCCAATTTTGTTAGGTTTTTCACAAGAAGCGAAAATTAACATCGCTAGTACTGCATAAATAATATTTTTCATCAGTTTATATTTTTTTGATTGATTTGATTTTTAATCCGAACAAAAGTAATAAAGTAAGTTTTAAAATGAAGCGGAATTATTCTGATTTTAACATATAATGAAACCTTATAGTAAAAATATTAAATAATAGTTAATCTCTATTGAAAATAAATGCGTTTAAAGCGATTTAACCAGCTTTAATTAAATTGACTAGTATTTGGGTATTTGCTTAACTGAAAAAAGACTGGGCTAAACTGAAATTGATTTTAGCTGTTTTTAATGATGTAAATTAAAGACGAAGCTTCTTTTGTGCTAAGCGCTTTAATATTTGAACGCAAGCCAATCCAAAATCCTTTAATGGGATTCATTTTTCCTGTTTTATGTTTTTCAGAAAGCATGCTCACATAAAAAGAATCAAACCACATGGGTTTTACTTTTTTAACTTTTAAGGATTGCTTTGAAACCAATTTTGAAATGGATGCTTGATTAAAATGCCAAAGATGTCTCGGTACATCATAAGCAGCCCAAAATTGTTTATAATGTTTTGCATCGTAACTTTTATAATTTGGTATAGCAATTATTAAAGTTCCTTTTGGCTTTAAAAGTTTTTTAAAGACTCGAATATGGTCTTCTAAATTTGGTAAATGCTCTAACACATGCCAAAGCGTAATTACATCAAAACTATTTGATTCAAACTTTAATAGTGCTTCTATTTCAAATACCGAATTATTGGTTTTTTTATTGGCTATATGTCTTGCTTGTTCGTTTGGTTCAATTCCTGAAACTTGCCAATTATTTTGTTGTGCGGTTTGTAAAAAATCGCCTGTGCCGCACCCAACATCTAATAGGTTTTTACTTTTTGAAACTGAAGAATTTATTAAGCGTAATTTCTTTTTAAGTGAAATGGTTCTAACTAAATGATATGCTTTTTCAAATAGATTTCTTTTAGAATCTGTATGAGAAATATAATCTTCGCTTTTATAATATTCGTGTAATTTATCTGATGAAGGTTGCGGTGTGGTTTCCAAAAAACCGTATTCTAGATTTTGAATTAATTCGAATTCCTCTCCTGAAACAGAGTGGTCTTTTACTTTTATATTTTCTTTAGCCACGAATACACGAATTTTTATAATTCTTTAATCTATATGTTAATTACAATTAATTCCTCCCCTTTTTTCAAGGGGAGGTGCCTTTAGGCGGAGGGGTTCTTGTTTTGTTTTTAAAAGTGGATTCCTGCCTGCGCAGGAATGACAAAAATCAAATTTAAAACTTTATGTTCCACGTGGAACATATCAAATCACAAATGCCGATTATCGGCTTAGCGCCCCATATAAACCAATAAAACTGAAATGTCATTAGGTGAAACCCCGCTAATCCTAGATGCTTGAGAAACGCTTGTAGGTTGTATTTTTTTCAACTTTTCTCTAGCTTCATAACTCATAGATTTAATTTGTGAATAATCAAAATTCTTTGGAATTTTTACATACTCTAATCTAGTTAATTTATCAGCATTATTTTTTTCCTTGGCAATATATCCAGAATATTTTACTTGTATTTCGGTTTGTTCAATGACTTCTCTATCCAGATTATTATCTTGTATATAAGCTTCAACACCTTCAATTTTCCTAACGTCTTCCATTTCAATATTTGGTCTTGCAAATACTTTAAAAAGCTTCCCAGATTGTTTTACTCCAGCTGACTTTTTAGACTCTAAAATTGGATTTATAACTTCTGGTTTTACGCTTGTAGTTTCAAAAAATTTGACGAATTTTTCAGCAGCATCATGCTTTTCTTCCATACGCTTTAAACGCTTTTCTGAAGCTAAACCAAGTTTAAATCCTTTTGGTGTTAATCTTTTATCCGCATTATCCTGACGCAACAAGGTTCTGTATTCAGCACGTGATGTAAACATCCGATAAGGCTCTTCTGTGCCTTTTGTAATCAAATCATCAACAAGAACACCTATATAAGCTTCATCTCTTCTTAAGGTGAAAGGGTCTTTTTCTTGAACTTTTAAACTCGCATTTATACCTGCCATCAAGCCTTGTGAAGCAGCTTCCTCATAACCCGTTGTGCCATTAATTTGTCCAGCAAAGTATAGGCCATCAACAAGCTTTGTTTCCAAAGTATGCTTTAATTGTGTTGGTGGAAAATAATCATATTCTATGGCGTAACCTGGTCTAAAGAACTTAACGTTTTCAAAACCAACAACAGAACGCAATGCTTTAAACTGAACATCTTCTGGCAATGATGTAGAGAAACCATTTACATAAACTTCGCATGTATTCCACCCTTCCGGCTCAATAAATAATTGGTGTTGATCTTTATCTGCAAAACGATTTATTTTATCTTCTATTGATGGGCAATAACGTGGCCCGATACTTTTAATTCGACCATTAAACATGGGCGATCTATCAAAGCCTTCACGAAGCAAATCATGTACTTCAAGACTCGTGTAAGTCATGTGACATGATCTTTGGTTTTCTAATGGTTTTGTAATATCCAAATAGGAGAATTTTTCAGGTGTTACATCTCCTGGTTGCTCTAACATTTTAGAGTAATCTAAAGATCTTCCGTCAACTCTTGGTGGTGTTCCAGTTTTCATTCTACCAGATTCAAAACCTAAATCGACAAGTTGTTCCGTAATTCCAGTTGCTGCTCTTTCGCCCGCTCTTCCCCCTCCAAAATTCTTGTTGCCTATGTGAATTAATCCATTTAAGAAAGTCCCGTTTGTTAAGACAACCGACTTTGCTTTTATTTGAATTCCCAAAGATGTTTTTACACCAACGACTTTATGATTCTCTATTAATAATCCAGATACCATTTCTTGATAAAAGTCAAGATTAGGCGTTCCTTCTAAAAGCAATCTCCAATCTTCAGCAAAACGCATTCTATCACTTTGCACTCTCGGACTCCACATCGCAGGTCCTTTAGATTTATTCAACATTTTAAATTGAATAGCAGATGTATCAGAAACAATACCGCTATACCCACCAAGGGCATCAATCTCCCGTACAATTTGCCCTTTAGCAATACCTCCCATAGCAGGATTACAAGACATTTGCGCAATGTTCTGTAAGTTCATGGTAACAAGTAGCGTTTTGCTTCCCATATTAGCGGCAGAGGCTGCGGCTTCACTTCCTGCGTGACCCGCTCCAACAACTATTACATCATAAACTTCGTTAAACATGATTACTACCTCTATTTATATCAAAACGTTTCGACTGCGCTCAACGTGACCTCATTCATAATTTATTTTCTAACATGTTCCACGTGGAACACCTTATAATAGGTTTCCATCTTCATGGAAATTAATTTGCAAATATACGTTGAAATCTTTAAAACACTAGTTTTTAGCCAAAGACAAAAACTATGATTTAGATTCCCGCTTTTTTCATTAACGTATAATATAAATTCATGAATTCATGAATCTTCGATTTCACGAGAATGATAATTTCAATTGAAACCTCAAAGTAAACTTTGAGAAATCCTATAAAATCCTAAACTAATTGAGATAAGTAGTGATTTTCCTTTTCACGCATCACTTTAGCGTCATCGCTACTTTTATCTTTATAGCCACAATAATGAAGTATTCCGTGAATGATTACTCGTTGTAATTCTTCCATAAATGAAACCTTAAACTCTTTGGCGTTTTCTACCACTCTTTCAACTGATATGAAAATGTCCCCTTGTATAATTTTTCCCACTGAATAATCAAAGCTAATTATGTCTGTTAAAGTATCATGTTTTAAGAATTCTACATTCAATTTATGTAGATATTCGTCATCACAAAACACATAATTAATCTCTTCTAATTTGTGTTTTTCAGAAATAATAGCATCAGTTATCCATTTTGAAATATAATCTTCTGAATCTAATTTAAATTCTGTCTCGTAATTGAAGTTAATCATTCGCTTTTTTGAAATATTCTTGCACCTTCTTTTTGTAAACTTGCTGCAAAGGTAAAGCTTGTCGATTTAATATTTCTGTAGTTTGAAAATATTGTTTTGCTGTAGGGATTTGATTATTCGTGTTATTATCAAATCTATTATTATTGGTTTCAGATTCTCGTTTATTATCCTCGCCTTGTTGAAAAGCGGCGTTTTCAAGCTTCAATAATTGATGTTTCAATTCCATCATCTTTTGAAGTGTTTGCTGCGTAAAACCTTTATTCAGTAAATCCAACTCAATATCTTCCATTTTCCTAACTAGAGCATCTCCGTTTCCACTTTTCCCTTCTTTTGCTAGCTTATCTTGAAGTGCTTGTCTTAATTGTTGCTGTTGTTGATATATTTGATAAAGTAGTCCATTTAGATCTTCGTTCGTCCCTTCACCTTCGCCACCAGTTTGCTGACCCTCTTTACCTTTCTCTTTTCCCTCTTTTCCAGACTTGCCCTCTTTACCCTTTTCTCCTTCTTTTTCACCTTGTCCTTCTTGTTTTCCTTCTCCCTCTTTAGGCTTACCTTGCTCTCCCTTTTTCATGCCATCTTCCATCATCTTATTAAGCTGCTCTTGACTCATAATGATATCTGGTAACTGCATGTCGCCTTCGCCTCCTTTGCCGGCACTCATGTTCATGTTCTCTTGCATGTTATCCAATACATTGCTTAAAAAATCTGCTAAATTATTTGCAGCTGTAACCGTGAATTGTTGGTTTGAAACCCCTTGGTATAATTGATTCTCCGCCAGTAAACCCAATGCTTTATCAATATTATAATACACTTCTTTGATTTCCTTATTAACCTGTTCTGAAAGTTTTGGTTGTCGAAGCGATAACGCAAATAAACTATCATCAATGTGCTCGAAATGTTCTCGTAAATTATTTTGCTTTTTTAAATAGGTGGCAAACTTATTATGATTAATTTCAATAGACTTAAATTGATCCATGAGCGCTTCTTGATTAAAAGAAAACAAGACCAAATTATCTAATATTTGACGCAGTACATCCGCATCTTCTTGCATTTGCTCTCCGCCTCCAGATTGCATGGAGCTTTGCATTTGCTTACTCATTTGCTTCATTTTTTGAGCCGCTTTCTTTTGACTTTTCTTTGCGCTTTTAG
>Ga0316208_1001798_pt1 | contig 19104 bp, 21 predicted proteins | sample 3monopyrite_MG_FD_204944 | JGI IMG/M metagenome (GOLD analysis project Ga0316208, IMG submission 204944) | Microbial mat bacterial communities from mineral coupon in-situ incubated in ocean water Damariscotta River, Maine, United States -... | ecosystem: Environmental > Aquatic > Marine >...
TCCAGCTTAATTCGGCTTCGGATAACGATGCCATCGTAATCGGCAATTTGCGGCAGAAGCTCTTCGCGACTAAGTCTGGTGCCATCAATGCACTCATGATCCATCCGCGTGAGATGGGAAGCAAGATGTTCGTGGACGGTATCGATAAAAAGGATGCGCATTTCTGGCGGCAAAAGTAGAACAATCGCGGATTAGAATGCAAGGCGTTCCTGTTCCTATTTATCAGTCCTGTAGCCTATTTGCTTCCGTGGGGTTTCCTGCTTACGTACAAATTGCTGGAGATAACTGAAGATCTGCTCGATCTTCTCATCCTGACCATCTACTTTTCTCCGAATATTCTCCATTTCAGCGATCAGGTCTTTGTGCGTGAGAAGCAGCTCTTTCATTCTTGTATAGATCCGCACGATGCGAATATTCACTTTGATTGCCTCATTGCTGTTCAAAACGCTTGAAAGCATGAGGACACCATGCTCAGTGAACACGAATGGAGCAACACGCAGTCCCATCACTTCCCGATTGGAGGTCGCAAATTGCGACCTCCAATCCTCCAGTTCGTCTTTTGTAAGTTCGAACATGAAATCTTCGGGAAAACGTTCAATGTTTCTTCGCACCTGCTCCTTCAACCGCTTGGTTTCCACCCCATACAGTTCTGCCAGATTGCGGTCAAGCATTACTTTCTCACCCCTTATCTCATAGATCTTATTGAAGATGGCCTCATCTGGAATTGAAACACGTTTTTTCATGGACAGCCAGGTAAGTGGGGCTTATTGCGGATTCAACTGGAAAAATAATCAAATTGCTTAAAGTCCTTCCGTTAAAGAACAAGCCCGTACATCAGTCTTCCAATCATGAAATAAAAGAGTAATCCGATGATGTCGTTACTGGTGGTTATGAAGGGGCCTGTAGCCAAAGCTGGATCAATTTTCATGCGGTTTAAAGTCAGCGGCATGAATGTTCCGAACACCGCAGCGAAAAGAATGACAGCTAAGAGCGATGCACCTATCGTGAGACTCAATGCCAACGGATAGCCGAACATGAAACTGTACGCCATAAGCACAGCCGTACAGGCAATTCCATTGATAAGACCGACCATCAGCTCTTTCAAAATTCGCTTGAGCATTCCGTCCTTGCTCAATGTGTTGTTGGCCAAACCTTGTACGATAAGTGCGGAGGATTGGATTCCCACATTTCCGCCCATTGCCACCACCAACGGGATGAAGAATGCCATCTGCGGGTTAATCTGCAATTCCTCTTCGTAATTGCCAATGACCATTGCACCGGCAATGCCACCGAACATGGCCACAAGCAGCCACGGCAACCGCGCACGGCTCATTACCAGCACGTTGTCTGTGGTTTCGATGTTCTCCGAGATGCCCGACATCATCTGGTAATCCTTCGAAGTTTCCTCCCGAACAACATCCATGATGTCATCTACCGTGATACGACCCAAAAGCCGCTGTTCCTCGTCAACCACGGGAACAACCACGAGGTCATATTTCTCCATCAGCTTGGCTACTTCTTCAGCCTTGGTATGCGCTTCTACTGAAAGAATTCCTTCTTTATAAATGTCTTTGATGAGTGCTCTTGTCGAACTCAAAAGCATCTTTTTAAGCGATACAATGCCTAAAAGGACATCACTGTCATCAACCACATAAACGGTAAAAACCTGATTAACGTCTTCGGCCTGCTTTCGCATTTCGCGCACACAAGTAACAACGGGCCAATTGACGTTGACTTTGATAAGCTCCTTGGCCATAATTCCACCAGCGGAATCCTCATCATACAACAGCAGATCGGCAATATCGCTGGCCTGCTCGTCATCATCAACCTGCGCCAATACATCCTCCTGCCGCTCCTCAGGCAGTTCGGCAATAAGGTCGGCCGCATCATCGGTGTCAAGCTGATCGACATATTCCGCTATTTTCTCATCAGTAATGGAGGCCATGAACTTTTCGCGCACATCCTCATCCAGCTCAACCAGCACCTCAGAGCCCAGTTCATCATCCAATAATTTGAAAATGAATTGTGCTTCTCGAAGAGTGACCTCATCAAGAATTTCGGCAATATCTGCGGGATGCAGCTCTCCTACCTTGACCGACACTGAGGTGCGGTCAAGCCTTGAAATGTCCTCTTTCAGCTCTTCGAGAAAGTCGTCTGTGAGTTCGAACTGCATGGTTCCGCGCTAATTAGCTGAAAATCTTATAAGGCTCGTTCTCAGCAAATTGGGTCCAATAATATATTTCTAATGCCATTTATCAATTTTGGCCTTCAGATCAGTAGCACTGGTCAGACGCCCATTTTTAGAATCCTCCATTGATCTGTCAATTCGGTCATTGAACTCTTCAATGGTCATCGGTTCAAACGCATCATCCGTTAACGATGCGTTTTCTTTCCGCAACAATTTTTCAAGTCTCGCAACTACTTCCTCACTCTGGAGCTTTAAAAATTCCTGTACGAATTCTATTTTTCTTGATTGCAGATCCATGTTTTAGTGTTTACTCAAAGATATTGAATTGATACAGATGGATGGTTTTAATGACTAAATCCGGACCTCGTTTTTATACGGTTTTGTTCACGGTAAAACCTTGGTTCCGTTCAACTTAGCTTCGCGATCAGTCAGCTAAACACTTCGTGATCTGAACATAATCTTCAACCGAAAGCCGCTCGGCTCTCAGCGTGAGAAGATGCTCGTTCGGAGCGGTCGCAAAAGTAAGCGATCTGAGCGCATTCCTCAAGGTCTTGCGCCTCTGGTTGAAAGCGGTTTTCACCACCATCTTGAACTTCTTCTCATCGCAGTCCAAATCCTTCACCTCATTCCGTTTGCAGCGGATAACTGCTGAGTTCACTTTGGGAGGCGGATTGAAAACCTCTGGCGGAACTGTGAAAAGATATTCCACATCATAAAAAGCCTGCACCAATACGCTCAGAATGCCATAGGTTTTTGAGCCCGGTGGGGCCGCAATTCTATCGGCTACTTCCTTTTGCAGCATGCCAATCACTTCAGGAATCTGATTGCGGTTTTCCAACGCTTTGAAGAAGATCTGTGATGATATGTTGTAAGGAAAGTTGCCAATGATGCAAAGCGGACCATCTGTAATCTCCTTAAAATCTAGCTTCAGGAAATCGCCTTCAATCAAATTGTCAGTTAGCTGAATGAAATTCTGATTGAGGTAGGCAATCGATTCGCGGTCCATTTCAATGGCATGAAGCGAATAGTCTTTTTGCATTAAATACTGCGTAAGAACGCCCGTTCCAGGGCCGACTTCCAATACATGTTTGTAGTTACCGTGACCTGTAAGTGCATCGGCAATATCAGAGGCAATTTTTTGGTCTTTTAGAAAATGCTGACCGAGATGTTTCTTGGCTTTAACCATGAAGACTGATACGAATTAATTTAACCGCAAAGGCGCGGAGTTGGCGCAAAGAACGCGAAGAAAAAGCAGTTGCTCTTGTTTTAACCACAGCGGCACGGAGATGGCACAGAGGACACGGAGAAAAGGGTTACGAATGGCGAATCGGGTACGAATCCCGTACGGACGGGACAAGTTATGACGAATAATTTAACCGCAAAGGCGCGGAGTTGGCGCAAAGAACGCGAAGAAAAAGCAGTTGCTCTTGTTTTAACCACAGCGGCACGGAGATGGCACAGAGGACACGGAGAAAAGGGTTACGAATGGCGAATCGGGTACGAATCCCGTACGGACGGGACAAGTTATGACGAATAATTTAACCGCAAAGGCGCGGAGTTGGCGCAAAGAACGCGAAGAAAAAGCAGTTGCTCTGTTTTAACCACAGAGGCACGGAGATGGCACAGAGGACACGGAGAGAAACCATCAACACGAAGAATCTGCGGAGCCAAGTCCTCCGCCTCAGGCGGAGATTTAGGGGGCCTCTATCGTCTCAAGCACTGTACGGAAGGCAGCGTATTTTCCATCGAATTTTTCTTTTACCTCCGCTTGTAATCGCTGGGCATGCGAGCCTTGATATACTTGCAGATCTGCCATGTTTTTGCAAACGTACTGCGTTGTGTAGGTTACACCATCATCATCTCCAACAAGTAACACCTTGGCAAATCGATTTTCGAGAAAAAAGCCTGTGGCCATCACGTTAGGAATATGCACATCACGCATCCACGTAACCCATTCGTCACTCACTTCTTTCTCTATGCTTACGGTTACGTTGTAGATAATCATGACTTGGAAAAGGGTAAAAAGAGAAATGGTGAATCAGTCTTTTACGAAAATGTGAATGATTTCTCTCCCTCCAGTTGGGCTTCCTCCAGAATAAATACTTCCCGATTGAGCAACCGCAAAAGTTGAACTGCTGGATGATGCAAGTGAATAGCCTTCATTCAATAGCTCGGAAAACACCTCAATTACTTTTTGATCATCCGACATAATGGCTTCGTTCATACCAGTGTCTAGGTATCGCTGCTCCAATTCGATAACTTTTCCCGACTCTCCTGGCTTACTGACAATTAATCTTTGTTCAACGTTTTTCTTCTTGTGTCCTAGCCAATTGATGTGCCGAACCACGGCCACAGATTTCTGTGCAAACACGCCTGAAACGCAAAGAATGGCAACCATTGTAAAAAGTAACTTTTTCATGATACGGGGTTTTTATGTTAGAAAGCCGAAAGTAGCATTTTTCAAAAAAGCCGTCCCAGTTCGGGCTGTTTCTGGGGAATGGGAGCGGTGGTGGTGTCCATTTCCCTGGTCAGCGCATTGCCCAATCGGTTCACGATTCCCACAACAAGCGCATTGCCCATGAAGAAGGCGCGTTTCTGGTCAGAAACGCCATCCAATTTTGTGTGATTATCTGGGAACATGTTCAAGCGTTCCAGCTCAATGGGCATGAGCCGCCTGTACCGCCCATCCTTAAGAATGACGTGTTTGAAACGGGACGGAGCAGGGCCACCTTCGCCCGTGATGATGGTCCTGGAGGGACTGTCCAACGGGTCGGGAAAAATCATACTTCCTTCGGCAAAAACATATTCATGCCCCTGCGCACTGGTGCGTTCAATTCTCTTGGATCCTTTGAAATATTCCCAGCCCTTTTCCTTGGTAAGCTCCTCGGGGTCGATGAAAAAGGCTTCTGGCACATCTGCGGTATCAACAAGAATATCCTCAAGAACGGTTCGGTCGCCAGCGTGTGCGCTCTTGGTCTTTATTGTCCAATAGCTGCCATCGATCATCACCCCCGAATTCTGAAAGGGCGATGCGCCCCCCGCTTTATTGAATTCGTCTGAAACAGCCTGAATGTCTGCATTCACGGTGCCGCTTTTCAGTTCTCCGAGGCTGCCGCTTATCGGAAATTCCCGTGTAATGACACCTTCGCTTCTCAGCCATTCCGTTCTAGTGGCAGCTTCCAATCGTTTGTAAATGTCAGTTGATCTGTGATAACCGAGGATGAAGATCCGCCTTCTGCGCTGTGGCATTCCGTATTCGGCAGCGTTTATCACGCGCCATTCAACCGCATAGCCGAGCGCGTTCAAAGACGAGAGCATGATGGCGAAATCCCTTCCACGCTGCTTTGCGGGCGATTTGAGCAAACGGTCCACGTTCTCCAACATCAGATACTTCGGGGCAGCGTTTCCCTTCTTTCTCAGAATAGCTTCAATGCTCCACCACAAAATGCCTTTTTTACCACGCAGACCTTTTGAGTTTTTCAGACTTGTGGCAACCGAATAATCCTGACAGGGAAAACCGCCCACAAGCAGATCGTGGTCAGGGATTGCATCAAAATCATTCTCTACAATTTCCTCAATGTTGCGATTGCTATGATTCGCTTTCGGCCAGCGGTTCTCATAAACGCGGCTGGCGTGCTGCTTCTTGGTGCTTGGTTCCCATTGGTTGCTCCAAACAACATTGTAGGGCGAATTCTTTGGTTTCGGATAACCTTCCAAACCAATTCTGAATCCGCCCACGCCTGCAAAAAGTTCCACTACTCGGAGTTTCATGTTTATCTGCGTTTCTACATCAGGAACTCGAATTGCCGGCTTTGCATGAGTGCTTCATACTGCTTGTTAAGAGATTCGTAGTCAATAAATTTTACTCTATTCCGAGTCTCGCTGAACGAAGAATATTTTATCTTACTCTCATACTCTAACCTTCTGTTCCTATCAGCCACTATTACCATCCGAACATGAAAATCTTGTAAATCATTGAATTTAAGTAGAGAATTCTGAATATCAGTAGAATGCTCCACTTCGAAAAACGAATGCGGCATCTTTCTCTGATTTAACCATATAGCATCAATAGTTGAGCTACGCTTTACAAGTGGGGAATAAGTATATTGAGGAAGTTCGCGTAATGAGCTTACCTCAGAAAGTCTCTTGTCGAGGAATTTCTTGTTCTTATCCTGATTTGGAACAAAAGTCAATAGCTCTTTCAAGTTGCCAATGGTTAGAATCAGTCCCTGATAGTAACTATGATTAAACTCGACAACGTCTTTTGATGTTTTGTTTTTCTCCGTTTCCGCAATTATCCCTCGATCCTCAATTTCTTTTCGCCTGCTCACAAGACCATATAGGCCAGGTTTGATTTTGTAAATGTTGGGGTTAAGTTGAACTATACGTCTGATACTTGCGAACGGTGTCTTTGTCCCCCATTTGCAGTCAGGAACTTTTAGAACCTCTTGATTTAGGATTCCAAGTGTTGCTACTCCTCCGAGACGTTCCATTGTGGTAATTACTGCCTGATACTGTTTCAACTCTCTATGCGATAAATTAAGGCTTCGGTTACCCTAAGGCTCTTCAGAATTCGGTGCCGATGATTTCCATCGATAATTACTCCATTTTCTACAACCAACGGTGGCAATGTGATTAGGGGCAATTTAGAGTATTTCATCTCCAAATACGCCACCTCAAGATTATGATTTTCATCTCCAGAAATTAGTGATTCCACATTGCATTTCTCTAGTACAGCCCAACAACCAATAAAATAATCTTCAATCAGTCCTCGGTCAATACTGGTTGGGGAGAGGCATTCTATGTAATCAGCAATTTCGATATTATCCTTCAAGATAGATTCGAGCATAGACAAAACTAATGAGTTCTTCGCCACTGATACTACTGAACGACTCATACAGTATCTGGTTTCGTGAAGAAGCAAGAAAAGGGGGTCTGGGGCTAATTGGAATCAAAAACATGCTTGTCGAAGCCAATAAGGGGAGTTTTACGTGTGACTATGACCCAAGAGAATTAACAGCAATTACAGAAAACAATTTTCCAGTAAGGACATTGTCGCGTAGAGTTGATGGAGCATTTCCAAGTATAATAGACCCCAAAGCAATCTGGGAGATAAAGGAATACTACTACACCAAAACCTTTGGTAGTCGCGTTGCTGACGGGGTTTACGAAACGCAACTAGACGGCTGGGAACTATGGGAAACTAAGACTAACCTTGGACGGGAAGTAAAGCATTACCTAATTGTGGATGACTATTTTACTTGGTGGTCTTGTGGACGCTCGTATCTCTGCCGTTTAATAGATTCAATGCACATGGGACTTGTAACAGAAGTAATCTTTGGTAAAGAAGTTTTAGAAAGAATTCCTGCTATCGTTCAAGAATGGACAGAATAAAATCTGGGTGTTCACAAGGTTTATTGGTTGAGCCGCGCTAGGGATGGAAGCGGCATCCTTTTGAGGAACGAAAAAGATATAGCGGACAGCCCGACCGCCACGCCTTAAAGCGTGGGGGAAGCGCCCAAAACCAATTCTGAATCCACCAACACCAGCAAAAAGTTCCACCACCCGAATGCTCATGGAATCAAAGGTATGATCGAAGCGAGCGTGATCCAAATTGGAAAAGCGGAGTTCTACACACCGTTTTGTCAATGATTCAAAAGGAATAAACCGCTATCGGTCATAAACATCCTTACGATGTCGGATTCTTCTGATATCAACCAGTTTCACCTCATCTCCGATTTCGTAAACAATGCGATACAACGGGGTTACTTTTTAGCGAGGTTCTTTTTTACCTCTTCCCAATCGCGTTTTGGCTCATCCTTACGCGATTCGGCCACAATCACATCCATCAGATCTTCAATCTGATCAGGATGTTTTTCAATGGTTTCAATGTCGATAACAACCGCTTTTCTACGATTCTTGTCATCAGTTATGTAGCTCACTCCTTTCATGATGGGATAAAGTTAAGCGTTTCGCCTATAGTTTCAATTCAGCAAATCTCCGCGTAAGCTCCGATACCGTTTCCGTGCCTCCACCGTAAAAAGGCTACCAGGATAATGAAGCAGCAACTCCTGATAATATTCCATCGCTGTGGAATTGCTGTGGAATTCGGTTTCCTGTAACTGCGCCATGCGATAGACGGCATCATCGGCCAGTAAATCGGTCGGATACTCCTTCCAAACGCGGTGGTAGTTCTCCTGCGCCAGTTCGTAATCGCCTTCTCGTTCTGCAATCTGTGCGCGCTTGAACAGAATATCGTCTTGCAAACTGTGACCAGGATAAAACTCTTCGATGCTATCGAGCGCAAATTTGGCGCTGTCGAGTTTGTTCTGATAAAGGAACAAATCGGCACGCGCGAAGGTGCTGAGTGCGGTGTAAGTCGTGTCCATGATGGAGTTGTCGCCAATGAGCATGGCGAGGTAGAGCGCATCGTTGGCAATGAGATCGCTGGTGGCGGCCTTGAGCACGTTGAGCTGCGCCTGCGCCCATTCAAACTGCCCTGTGTAATAAGCGAGTTTGGCATTTTTCAGCTTCGCGATACGTCCAATTTCATCGCGTTTGAACATCTTTTCGGCCTGCGAATAGAGTAGGGTGGTTTCCCAGATCTCGCCCGTGAAAAGCAGCGCATCTGCCAGCTGAATCTTGGCCAGCGCGAGGTTCTTTCTGTCTATTCCCGGCAGTTCCAGCACCTCATACAGCAGGTCGATTCCCTTTGCTGCATCATGAATATAAAAAGTATAAAGCTCCGCCAGGTTCATCATCATCTGCGCCACATTCCCGTTGCGGCCAAACTCATCCAACGTGGTAAGGAAGGTCTTTTCAAGATCAAGCAGTTCCTGCTCCGTATAGGTTCCTCCAGCAATCGCTTTTTCGTAAAGCGTGTTCACCAGATCCTTTTTGCAGCTCAAATAATAGTAGCTGTCGCGACCTTTTCTGATCACGTACTGATACGCTTCAATTGCCAGATCAAACGATTCATTTGCACGACATATGTGCGCAAACTGCATGATGCGCGCGCCATCTTCCTTGTTCCGCCTGTCCAATGCTTTGGCCTGCGCAAACGCCTGACTGAACTTCTTCTGCTGCTCAAAATGCCAGATCAGCAGCTCAGGGTAAATATCCTTTTGCGGTTGACGTTGAATCCGTCCGATGACAGCTTCCTCGAAATATTCTTGCTTGGCGTTTGTTTGATCGGCAAGAAAAAGGTCGAGCAAATCGGTTCGAACCTTCGTTATCTGCGATTCATCCTCGGTCAATGCATCCAAGTATTCCTCCAACGCCTTGTCAAACTTTCCTTGGCGATTGTAAACAGCCGCCAATTCAAACCTATAATTGTAAAGTCCGTTCAGCAGCTTGCGACCTTTCTCGTACGTGCGCACCACATAATCCAATTCTCCTTTGTCCGAAAACGCGCTTGCCAGCGCATCAATCTGTCGCTGAAAAGGCGGCAATTCCGAAATCGCTTTGCCATACGCTTGTTCCGAAGCTTTCGCATCGCCAGCCGTCTTTTGCACGTAACCCAAATACACGTAAAGCACAGGGTTTCCTTCTTTCCTTATTCGCTTCTCAACCGTCTTTTCCGCTTCCGAAAAATTCTCCAGTTTCAGCAGACAATCCACGTAATACTGAAAGAAAAACTCATCATTATACCGCTTGTAAAGCTTCTGATAATACACCTCAGCCTTCTCGTATTCTCCATTTTTGAAATACTGCGCGGCCAATTGCTCATCGGTATCCGTCTGCGCCAGAAGTAGTAGCGGAGCAAGCACAAAAGCGAGGATGGAAATGTATTTTTTCATGTTCATTTGTTTCACTGAGCGCAGTCGAAGTGTGCGTGGTCAGAATAAGATTGTTTTGGGCGTGCCCCTGCGGGTCGGGCTGTCCGCTGTATCCCCGAAAGCGTTCGGGGGATGCCGCTTCCATCCCTCACGCACGCAGTCTGCAAGTTTAGGGAGAGGCTGAAAGTTCCAGGATTCGACCTCCCCTGACCCCTCCTTCCCAGGAGGGGAACTTCGCAGAAGTACCATGCTGGATCAGCGCACCAGCTCCCCTCCTTTAAAAGAAGGGGTTGGGGGTGGTTCAACTCAGTCAACTTTATCAAATTCCATTTATTTCTTTTCGCCAACTCATCAACCGCCTCGTTCATGCACTAAAAAAATCCTCCGCCACGCCCTAAAGCGTGACATCCCGAAAAAATCGGGACAGGCTCTCCTTTACAAAGGAGGATCCGCAGCCTACCGAATTCAGTAGAAGACGAATCGGAGGCAAATTCTACTGACTGATCAATCTCTGGCTCAAGACCTGCTAGGTTTCAAAAACCTAGCAGGTCTCGGCCAACTATTCAACTCCCTTCCTCGGCAACGCAATCAGTAAACGGTCAATTCCGTCTTTTAGTTCAGCGTAGGTTGCAAAACAACCGTTTAGTTCCGCTACAACCTGCTCAGTTCCTTCACTCAAGCTTTCTACAAACAAGAATTCTTGCTCAATATAGACCTTTGCGCTGTCTTTATTCGCACGTCTTTCCGTCAGATCTGTCTTTAGATTGAACAGCTGATTGCGCGTTTCAATTACCTGCGTATCAATCAACTCCTTTCTGCTTAAACAGCTTTGAAGATGTTCTTGCAATGAACAGAAATTGACCAACTGCTGCGCTTGTTCTAACTCAAGTGTGTCCGTCAGTTCATTCTGAATCTTCTGACACTTCTCCGCAATGTCTTTCACGTACTGTTTTATCAGTCGCGCATCCACTTCATTGGACGATTGCTCTACGCTGTTCAATACGCCCAGCAGGCTTTCTGCTGCGTTCTGCTCTGCGGTGAAATCGGTTCGGCAACTGGTTAATGCAAGTGCGAAAAACACAACTAGCGTCATTGCGAGGAACGAAGCAATCTCGTTGCTTCGAGCAGCAGATTGCTTCGGTCGTACCTCCCTCGCAATGACGGATTCTACATACGCAATGACGTGTTGAGCCTTCATTAATCAATCACCGTAAAACCAGTGTACTTGTGCAGCACCTCAGGAATCTCAATTCCGTTCTTGGTCTGGTTGTTCTCAATTAGAGCAGCCATAATACGAGGCAACGCCAATGCACTTCCATTAAGTGTATGTGCCAATTGCGGCTTATCGGTTCCTTTTCGGTAACGCAATTTCAACCTGTTTGCCTGAAAAGTCTCGAAATTGGAAACAGAACTGACCTCCAACCAGCGGTCCTGTCCGCCAGACCAAACCTCCATATCAAAGGTTAGGGCAGAGGTAAAACCAAGATCACCACCACACAAACGAAGTACGCGGTAATGCAAGCCAAGTTTATCCAACAGACCAGTTACGTGTGCCACCATTGTGTCAAGTACTTCGTAGCTTGCCTCAGGCTCTACTACTTGTACCACTTCCACCTTGTCAAACTGGTGGAGACGGTTCAGGCCTTTTACATCCTTTCCGTAAGAACCAGCTTCCCTTCTAAAGCAAGGAGAATAAGCAGTAAGCTTCTTTGGAAGTTCGTCATCCTTCAAGATTACATCTCGGAAAATATTGGTCAGGGGCACTTCAGCCGTTGGAATCATATACAAGTTGTCTTCTGGCATGTGGTACATCTGTCCTTCTTTATCAGGCAACTGACCTGTACCGAAACCAGAGGCTTCATTTACCATGAACGGTGGAATGTATTCCTTGTAGCCCGCATCTCGTGCCTCATCCAAGAAGTAATTGATGAGTGAACGCTGCAGTCTTGCACCTTTACCTACATACACAGGAAATCCAGCCCCTGTAATCTTCACACCAAGTTCAAAGTCAACGAGGTCGTATTTCTTTACCAAATCCCAATGCGGAACAGGTTTGAACGCAAAGCTTGGTTTTGCTCCGTGTTCAGAAACGAGTTCGTTGTCCGTGTCAGCCTTTCCTTTCGGAACGCTTGCATGCGGCAAGTTGGGAAGCTGATACAAAAGTTGGTTGAGCTCTTGTTGAACTTCATTCATCGCTTCCTGCAAAGCCGTTGATTGCTCTTTTAATTCGCCTGTTTTGGCCTTTGCAGCGTTTGCTTCTTCGGCTTTCCCTTCTTTAAATAGTCCGCCAATCTCCTTGGCCAGTTTGTTTGCCTCTGCAAGGGTAGAATCCAACTTGGCTTGAGTGGCTTTTCGTTTGTCATCCAAAGAAATGATTTGGTTGACTGTATCGGTGGCATCAATCCCTCTCACGGTAAGACGTTCAATTACTGTGTCTCGATTTTCCTGTATGTATGTGGTCTGTAGCATTTGGTTGTCAAATATCTTTAATCCTTGTTGTTAAATGAGAAACGACTACTTGTCCCGATTTTTCGGGAGAAACACAGATTATTTATTCTTGTTTTCTGTGAAAACTTCTGTGCATTCTGTGTTTCTGTGGCCATAAAATGTTTCTCGGTCGGTAGAAATAAGGCTTCTGTTCTGTTGCTGATAAATCCCCCGTCACGCCCAAAAGCGTGACACCCCCTTTGGAAGGGGGATTCGCAACTTGCCGAATTTGTCAGGGTACGAAAGCTTTCTTTCGTCTGTGTTTCTTTCGATAAATCGGCACAGGTTGTGGCTATAAAAATGTTTTTCATCAATTTCAACAAACAAAAAAATCCCTTGAACCGAAGCACAAGGGATTTCCTACTAAAATCTTTTCGGTTCGATTAGCTCACAGGAACCACCGAAACAAACGAACGATTGTCTTTTCTCTTTCTGAACTCAACAACTCCATCCACCAAAGCGAAAAGGGTATGATCTTTTCCCATTCCAACATTTTCTCCTGGATGGTGAGCTGTACCTCTTTGTCTGATGATGATGTTACCAGCAATAGCACCCTGACCTCCGAAGATTTTTACTCCGAGTCGTTTGCTTTCTGATTCTCTTCCGTTTTTGGAACTACCAGCTCCTTTCTTATGTGCCATGGTTGTGTGCTTTTAAACTGAATTATGCTTTATCGTCTGATTTCTTCTCTGCTTTAGGAGCAGCTTCCTTTTTCGGAGCGGCTGCCTTCTTTTCGGCTTTTGGCGCAGCAGGTGCTTTTGCCTCAGCTTTAGGAGCAGCTTCTTTAGCTTCTGCTTTTGGCTCAGCTTTCTTAGCTCCACCTTTTGCAGAAATACCTTCAATCAGCAATTCGGTCAACGATTGTCTGTGACCATTAGATTTCTGATATCCTTTTCTTCTTTTCTTCTTGAAAACGATAAGCTTATCGTCTTTCAAGTGAGAAACGATTTTGGCAGAAACAGTAGCACCAGAAACTGTAGGCGCTCCTACGGTTACTTTTCCTTTATCGTCCAACAAAAGAACTTTATCGAAAGTTACTTTAGAACCTTCCTTTCCTTCCAAACGGTGAGCAAAAACCTTTGAGTCTTTCTCAACCTTAAACTGTTGGCCAGCTATATCAACAATTGCGTACATCTTAAACAGAATTGTATTTAACACCCTAAAACGGGGCTGCAAATTTAAAAAAAGAAGTGTTGCTCACAACCGAGTTGAATAAATTATTGTTCAACGGTTTAAATGCAGCAATCTTTCTGAGTAAACATTGTCGTTAACGATGAGCTGAATCAGGTACAAACCGTTCGGGTCTTGGCCATTTTCAGCATTGAACTGGAAACTTGCTTTTCCGGCAGCCAATGAGCCTGCATACACTTGATTCACCTCTTGTCCGAGGCTGTTGAAAACCGTCAGCTGCACGTCAGCACTTTCATCTAAACTGAATTTGATGGAAGATGTGCCGTTAGTAGGATTTGGGTAAACGCTCATGAATGACGGTTCGTCTTTTCTATTATGGATGATGCCCGTATTTGGATCTTCAGGAACTGGCTGCCTTGTATATTGAATGAAAGACAGCATCATTTCGTCATCTGTGGTCAATCCAAAGTTGATGAACGGTGCAGGTTCGTTGGCACTGCTGGGAATCTGATATTTGGCCTTTTGAATCAGGCCGTCCTTTTCAGCGATGGGAATCAACTCACCATACACCTCATCCAAGTACAGGTTTGCAGGCTCCCCCCATTCGTAATAACCCTGATTGAAGTCGTAGGTTGTGTTGTAGAACCCTTCGTATAGCTGGTCTCCCTGGCTTCCATCAGGATTACGCTTGTAGATATCGTAATCTGTACCATATTTATGGGTGTGTGATGAGAGGAACCAGACGTAAATTGAATCTGTAGAATTCTGGTCAAGAATAACGTTGTCTGTAAAGGAAACTTCCTGTCCGTTGTTAGGGATGAATATGGCCGGGTTGATGAGCAACTGACTTTCCATCTCAATCAAGCTTTGTGAAGCATTATCAACGTAATAGTTTACGTAAACCTCGGCCGCCAAGATAGAGTCGCCATTGGAGGCGTAATTAATCAGGTGATAATTGAGGTCGGTCACGGCATTGGCCTCCAACTTGTAGGCGGTTCCGTACGGGAGTTCCGTGACCTCGGGATTGACCCATCCGGCCATGTATTCGGCATCCTGAAAGGCATTCTGAAAGGTTACGGGCCGAAGACCTTCTTCAATAGCCGCATCGGTTCCCTGAATGAATTCAAACAGAAGAAAATGATGTGATTCATCGTTAAAGAAAACTTCAAATTTGGTAATGTTCTGTTCTTCAGCATTGTTTACTTTTTCCTTTTTGTAAAACTCAACTTCTTCGCCTGCTTCCAGAAAATATGGTCCCATGTGCATTTGAAAGCCTTCTCCAGGAGCCGGGGCGGCAGGTTTCTCAATCCTTGCCATTCCATTCACATTATAGTAATCATAAATTACCTGTGTGCTCACTTGTGTTCCTGTTTCCTTGGCCCCGTACTGGATCCATTGACGGATAAGCTCAACTTCCTCTTTTTCTAAAGAGGGCTGATTTTGCGGCATCGCGCTGCCCTCTGCCACATCCATCCCGAATTGATCGTCCCATGCTGGGAATGCACATTTATACAGCAGAAAACTATTGTCAGGGTATCCCGGATCCACGAGTTTCCTGCCTTTTGCAGCAGCGGCTGGGTTTGTTGGAGTAACGCCTATTAGAGCTGCCATAAGCGCAGCTGAATTTCCACTTAAATCCAAGTTGCCAGTCGGGCTTGCACCACTATGACAACTAGTGGTGCAATTTGTTTGAAAAATATTGCTGACTGATTGAAGAGTCGATTGAGCTGTAACAAGTGCTGGTAATGAAGCCACCAACAGAGCTGAAAGTACTTTTTTCATCATGCTTTTTCGTGAGGGTCACAAAAATAGCATAATCGTTCTCACTTTAAGTGTCACTTAACGGATGGTTTGTTTACTAAATAGACTCCACCAAGAATTGTGGCAACTCCGAACACAGACCAAAGACTCACAGCTTCGCCATCTAACACACCCCAAAGAATAGCTACTATTGGGACAATATAAGTAACCATGGAGGCAAAAACAGCTCCGCCAGATTGAATCAACTTGTTGAACATGAGCACCGCAATTGTAGTTCCGAGAACCGCAAGTATTACGATGGCGCCAAATGATTGGAGAGCAAATTCGTGCTCAAAACGGGTTGTGAAATCAGTGGTAAAAAGATAAATGAGGCACAAGGGGCCGACCCAAAGGAAAGACCCGGCAGTGATGAGCGTAGATGGCATTTGGGAAAGATATTTCCGTACAACATTGAGGTTGAATGCATAGCAAGTGCTGGCCACCACTACTAAAAGCGCATACGGATTGAAGCCATCAATGCCATCAGGCATAACTATGAGAAGAAGAGCCCCAATAAACCCAATTATTAGACCAACGACCTGCAAAAACCATGTTCTTAGACCGAAAAACAGCAGACCGAAGACCATGGTGAGGAGTGGAACAAGGGAATTGAGCATTCCAGTAAGTGAACTATCAATTTGAGTTTGAGCGGTAGCGAATAGGAAGGCGGGAATGCCATTGCCTATCAGTCCGACACAGAGCAGTATGAACCATTGGCGCCTGCTTATCTCTTTAAAACGACCCAACAGGAATGGAAGCGTGACGAGCCATGCCATTCCCATGCGCATGGCCGCGATCTGGGTGTCTTCAAACACCACCAGCCCTTTCTTTATCAGGATGAAAGAACTGCCCCAGATGGTGCCGATAAGGACTAGAAGCAGCCAGCTGCGCAGTGGGTTTTGCATGGCGCAAAGAAACGGGTTGCTGTGATGTGTTTAACCCAGATTTTGCAGTAGTTTCAAGACGTAATAGATTTTCTACTGCATAATCTGGGTTTAACTGGATGAACCTTTATTAGTCAGATGTGTTTGTCAGGTGACAACAGTAATACATTTAACCAGCAAACATATTTTACCTTTGACATCCAAAATGAGAGAGAAAACAATACTTGAAGTAGATGGAATGAGCTGCGGACATTGTGTGAATGCTGTTAAAAACCTGATTGAGGAAGTAGCGGGAATAGAAACCGTAGAAGTTGATTTGAGCTCAAAAGAAGCTCGGGTTTCGTTTAATGCTACCTCTACAAACACACAAGCAATAATCGAGAATATCAATAGTTCAAACGCCTATAAAGCAACAGAGAAATGAAAACGAGAATCCTATCTATCGCCCTAATGGCATCAGCAGCATTTATTATCGGCTGCGGACAAACAACCACACAGGAACCAACACTGGGAACAATAAGTGTGGAGGAAATGAAAACGCCTGCAACTTTAGCGGTTAAAATAGAAGGAATGAGTTGTCCGAGTGGTTGCGCAGCCAAAATTCAGGAAGCATGCAGCGGACTGAAAGGAGTTGGAAAAAGCGAAGTCAACTTTGACGAAAGCACAGGTTATTTCACATTTGATGCAAGCCTTATTTCTGAGGAAGATATTCTAAAGTGTATTTCTGGCACTAACGGTGGTGGAATTTATACTGGAACTGTAGTTGAAGAAGACGTTGAAGTTGAAACGGAAGAAGCTACAACCGAGGAAGCTCTTCATGTGGAAAAAAACGAAGACGAGGCGCACGTTTAATTGAAGAAAAGCGAAAAAGGAGTAGGAAAAGCTGGCTATTTAGTGGGCTTATGGTGAAACCAAAATAAATTGTAGAAACATTTTGGTTTGACGAATCCCGTTACATTTGCACAGCTTAATGGCTCCGTAGTTCAACTGGATAGAATCTCAGATTTCGGCTCTGAGGGTTGGGAGTTCGAACCTCTCCGGGGTCACCAGTTAGTTTCTAACCCCTTGTAAACCAAGTGTTTGTGAGGGTTTTTTCTTTGTCGGTTAAACATCATGCAGAAGGGTCAAATGACAACTTTCAAGTCTTTGGCGGTCTAAACTCATGTAAGATTGTAGATTTAAGAAACCGATGAGGTTAGTGCGACCGAACCTACTCCTCCAAAAACTCAGCAATACTTTTTAATCTATCGCTTATCTCCGGTTCATTCAGTTTAGCAATCAAAATATCCATGCCATTCTGGGCCAATAGATCTTTATCAATATTGCTTGTATATACCAACTCTTTGATGGCAGAAACAGAATCCATTTTACACGACCTATAAGCGTCAAATACATTCGAAAGCGCCATTTGGGCTTCTTCCGTGGTGCTTACAAACTCTTCGATCAGCTGCCAGTTTTTTATAGTATCCATAGAAAACTTACCTCCCGTCAACACCATTTTTTTTACTTGCAGAGGCGTTAATCTATGGAGCAAGGCAGACAAAATCATTCCGGGTATAAGTCCTAATAATCCTTCGGGTAAAGAAAATTCACTTTCGCTATCGGCTATTACATAATCGCACGCACAAACAATGCCCATGCCTCCGCCCGCTGTGGAGCCACGCACGTATGCAATGGAAACAAACTTTCCTGTTTGTAGTTTTTTGAGGAAGGCACCGTAGGCTTGCATGGGCGGCATATAGTTGCCGTCCTTGTTTTCTGTAACCCAACGTAAGTCCAGGCCATTACAAAAAACCGTTTCACTCCCTTTTAGCAGAATAAAGCGTAGCTGCTTTTCCTCGGCTTCTATTAATTTTTGATTTAAGAGGTCTATCGAATCGGGATTCAATAGAGCCGGAACTTCAATTTCTAAACAGTTGCGATCAGCTGAAACCATATTCTCTGTAATATCCTTTAGAGCCCTTGTAAATCAATAGCCCTTTGTCTTTGTATGCAGTTTCATACAGTCCTGCAACCATATTGAAATCAGGCGTGAAATCGCCTTCTTTTATCCTTGTTTCCCGCGCCATTTCCATGGCTTCATATTCTTGTACGTTAATTACATACCTGTTTTTCAGAAGCTCCACTATACCCGATTTTGCCGCTACTTCTTTTGATTTTTCGGTAACCGAAACGCCATAGAACTCGGCACAAGAACCAGAGCCATAAGAGAAAATTCCCAATCTATCTCCGGCTACTAAATTGGAAGCCTGATTGATGGTAGCTAACAGTGCGATAAACACGGAGCCGCCATACGTACCTCCAATTTCTTTAGCGTATTCTATTGACGGTAAAACTTTCTTTTTGAAGCTTTCTAAAATGTCATTAGCATCGGCATCCGTACACATTCCCATTAATAGCTTATGCGCCCTGAAGCTAATGCCACTAAAAGGTACATGATAGATATTGTACTTGAAGTCGTCTTCGAAATTTGCATCTGGCACATTCAATTCATAGTCTTCATAGGTACCTGCCAGGGCTTCCATGTAAGAGAAAAGGCTGTGTTCGCTATTTCCTGTTTCTAACCACGGAAGTGGGCGAATTACATCCGCTACTTCATGTGCGTAGACTCCGAAGTTTTGTATCTCTAATTCTGCAAAATCCGGTTTGTCGGAAACTAAAAGAGCTACCGAGCCGCCACCACATACGTATTCCCAAGGTTTGTGCAGAGAGTTCAAACTCTCGTCAGTTGTAATTACTAATGCTTTTTGCCCTTTGCGCACCATACCAGATGACAACCAGCTTACTGCCATTTTTAACGCAGCTGTGCCAGAATAGCAAGCAATCTTCACCTCAA
>Ga0316208_1001800_pt1 | contig 19102 bp, 10 predicted proteins | sample 3monopyrite_MG_FD_204944 | JGI IMG/M metagenome (GOLD analysis project Ga0316208, IMG submission 204944) | Microbial mat bacterial communities from mineral coupon in-situ incubated in ocean water Damariscotta River, Maine, United States -... | ecosystem: Environmental > Aquatic > Marine >...
TGGCTGGCGTTGAAAAATTACCGATGCTTTTCGATCGACGGGAATCATCTGGCGGGGACGCAGAAGCGTTTGAAAGAGGCTCGTGGACTGCGGGCTGCAACATTGCCTGGCACCATTGTCGCGAGGCTCGATCATCAGACCGGGCTGTTTGACCAGGCCTGGTTGCTCGAGGACGGCCATGCTCAGGAAGCGTCGACACTCGACCGCGTGCTGGCTGAAATTACTGACAACGATCTGTTGATCGCAGACCGCCACTTCTGCATTCAGCACTTTCTGATAAACATTGCCAGGCGTTGCGGTTGTTTCGTCATCAGACAAACCCGCAGCCTGAAGGGACACTCGTCGGGGAGTCGTCGGCGTGTCGGAAAGATCGATTCCGGCGTGGTGTTCGAGCAGTCGCTCACCGTTCAATCCCGAGCGGCTTCCTCAAACACGGCCAGCCCGGCAGAAGATGCGAGAGCCTGCCAGCTTGGCGATACACTCGTCGTCCGGCGGATCACCGTCGAACTGTCTGAACCGACACGCGACGGCAGCTCGGAAATTCATCTCCTCAGCAACGTTCCCGAAACCGACGCGGGTGCCTGCGAGCTGGCCGAGCTGTACCGCCAACGCTGGGAAATCGAAAACGCCTTCCACGTTCTGACCATGACGCTGAACTGCGAAATGGCCTCCAACTGCTACCCACGCTGTGCACTGTTCCAATTCTGCATCGCCATGCTGGCGTTCAACTGCCGTCAGGTTCTGCTGGCGGCACTGTACGCCGAGCACGATCAGGAAGATGTTGCTCGAATGAGCCAGTATCAGGTGTCCCTGGATACTGTTTCGCCAATGACAGGAATGCTGACCGCGATCGACGAAAACGAGTGGACCTCGTTAACCCCGCAGTCCATTCGGGCCACCGCAACATTCCTCCGCCGAGTCAGTCGCCACGTCAACGTACGTCACTACCGCGCCAGCATCAGAAGCCCCAAACGCCCTCCACCCAAACGCAGGCGATGCAAAAACGGTACCCACGTCTCCACTCAGAAACTTCTAAATGCTAGAAAATCAACATGTTAAAGGCCCTGGCCCGACAGGCCGGGCCACCCTGCGAAGTTCGCAGCGATAATTTAGAAGAACCCTTGGAATTGCACCTCTCATCCTCCGTTTTCGTTGTGCCGACGGCTGTCGATGACCATTTCGAAGACCACCGCTTCCGACTGGCCGATGTCCGCCGCCATGTCCTTGAGGATGTTCTCGCCTGATAAATCGAAAAAGTCGCCCGGACCGACGAATCGATCCGGGCGACGAATGGAACTGCAGGAGCAACGTTTATCGTTTTCTGACTTCGATGACATATTTCATCAGGTCATCGAATTCGGCGCGAGTCTTCAACTGCCTCGTCAAGTTGGCGGGCATCAAAGAGGTGCGTGACTCGAAGACCTCATCGACATCTTCCTTCTTGATCACGATCGGCGCCGGCTGAGCCAGGTTTCGTAGAACGATCTCGTCGTCGTTTTCTGAGATCCGGACGCCGGTGTACTGCTTGCCTTGCGTGGTTAGCACAATCACTTGTGCGAAGGACTTTTCGATCAGCTTTGATGGTCGCAGCACGGAATCGATCAGGTCCGTCGGCTTCATCTTCGTCTGGACCTTTGTCAAATCCGGGCCAAGACGAATTGCGCCGGCTGGGGGGGCATGGCATGCGAAGCAGGCTGCTGCCGATTTTAAGAAGAGGTTCTTACCTCGCTCTGCATCACCTTTCGCCATAGCGACTCTTGCAAGTTCCGCAGGTGAAGTGCTGAGCAGCGCGTCTTCCAATTCCTTGTTGGAAAAGCCTTCTTCGCTGATTCCAATGTCCTTGAGAACGAGTGCCGCTTCCAGAGGATGCTCGGCCAGCAAATCGTCCGGCTTCCAGAACGTCGTGCGTTCGATTGTTGCCGCTCGGACTTTCGCCACAGTGCCCGGAGTAATGGTCGACGCTTCGTTGCCCCAGGTGTTACGAACAAACGTCAGGACGGCAGCGAGTTCGTCGTCCTTCAGTAGCGAGCGGAACGCGGTCATCGGAGGCACGCCGCGGGAAGGATCGTACGTCTTGCCGTGGACAGTGATTTTCCCCCACATGCCATGCAGAGCCATCTTGACCAGTCGGTCTTCGCTGCCGTTGACCCAGGGGCTCTTAACGAGCGACGGGTAAACAACTCCGTTCCCTTTGCCGTGAGTAAGATGGCACGTCGCGCAATGCGAGTGCTTCTGGTAGATCTTCGCACCCAGTTCGTAGACCTTCTGGTCGGCCGAGTTGAGTCGTTTTGGGGGATCGAATTCAACGAATTCGATTTCAGCCGGAGCAACAAATCCGCTGGCACCGGCGTCGACGTTGTACCAGAAGTGCTTGACCGTTTTCGCTGCGTGGGCAGCGTGTCGCACCGTCGAGGCCAGAAGCGTGTTGAGCAACGCTTCGTTTTTTACGTTGTGTTGCTGATGCATCCACAATGCTTCGAGCAGATGGTGAGCTTCTTTTTCGTCGTTCGGATTAAAGCTCTGCATCCACTTCTGAGTGGCGGCGATGACGGCTTTCGAATCGCGACCGCTCAGTTCAACACGCGTGCGATGACGAATGCCATTGACCGGATGCTTGAGGTTTTCAAGTAGAGCTTCAATTGGTTCATCAGCAACCTTGACAGGTTTTTGCAGCGGTCGATCTTTGACCGTCAGGCGAACGATGCGGCCGTGATAATGGTCGCGATTCGGGTCACGAATATTGTGCTGCATGTGGCCGATGATGACGTTGCACCAGTCCGACACATAAAGAGCACCGTCCGCCCCGATGACGGCATCAGTCGGACGAAAGTTGCGGTCGGAGCTGTTGAGCAGTTCGATCCCCGGTGTGCCCCAGACTTCGCCGAACTTCCGCTTTGTGCTGGCGACATCTGCTTTGCCGCTGATCTTCACGTCGACGGCAGCGACGACATCCTTGCCGTTGAAAAACTCGATCTTGCCGTTATTGAATCGGCTTTCGAATCCCTTGCGATTCCATACTCGAAATGCGGAGATCTGTACTGGATCCGGGAAGTCGCCTTTCATCCACGGGTTCTTCTGGTTCGCAGTGTGGGCGAAATTCCCCTTGTTCCCATCAACAAGCAGTCGCACCGGATACGCGCCCTTGTTGAGTTCGCTCGACTGCTCAAGCGTGGCTGTTTTAGCGATGTTCTTGCCGCTGCTGATGACTTCGACCTCGGCGATGTTCATCTGCTGGCGACCGTTCACGCTGAGCTTGAATCCGGTAATCTTTGCATTCTTCAACGCCGGGTGATTGACTGTGATCAGTCCGCCGCCTTGCGTAATCTCGATGTTCTTCTGAGCGGACCTGGCGGGAGCTTTTTTGTCATCCTCTTCCTCGACCTCACCCTCTCGGTCGAGGTCATACTGTTTGACTCCGAGAAACCCGATCGTGTTGCAGATCAGAAAGTCGTTCTGCATTTCCTCGGGAAAATGTTCGGAGGACATAATGGCGTTGGCTGCGACCGGACGAAATTCCTTGGTCAACAGAGTGTGCATCTTGAAGCCCGAACCTTCTGGCCTCACCTGATACGATCGCCCGCCAGTGCCGTCGTTGGCGTAGCAGTAGCCCCAGTAATCAAAGCTGGTTCCGTGCGGATTCGGCGAGTTTCCTGCGTGCGGAGCGATCGTGTAGGAGCGAGGATCAAATCGGTACAGCCCCGAAGCACCAATATTCAGGTTCTGTTTCCACGGTGTTTCGTGGTTGTGGACCAGGAAGATTCCGCTCTGCCAGTAGATGCCGCCGTCTGGTCCGTAAACCAGATTGTTCGCGGCGTGGTGAGTGTCGGACGTTCCCAGCCCCTGCAGAATCGGGTAACGCAGGTCGGCTTTGTCGTCGCCGTCTGTGTCTTTCAGGAAAAGCAGGTCTGGGCCAGAGGTCACGAGAACGCCACCGCCCCAGAATTCAAAACCCAGCGGATTGTGGACGTGGGCGAAGATCTTTCGAGTGTCGGCAACGCCGTCGCTGTTGGTATCCTCAAAGATCATGAGGCTGTCGTTCATCTTCTTCAGCGGTTCCCACTTGGGATACGTATTCCAGCTCGCTGCCCACAGTCGACCTTTGGCGTCGATCTGCATCTGCACGGGATTTGCCAGGTCCGGGAACATTTCTTCCGAAGCGAAGACGTTGATCTCGTAGCCTTCCGGGATCGTGATCTTCGCGAGACTCTCTTCAGGAGTCAGGTATTCGACGTTGCCTTCTTTCTCAGCGTTCGAGCTTTTGCTTCCGCCACCGACGTTTGAAATCACTTTGACCGGTGGCGGAACGTTGCTGTCGTCGATTTCGACGTTTCGACCTTCAGCGGCAGCCCAGATTCCCTTGTCACGATTGGCCGTCATGACGTCGAGCATCGTCAACTCATGCTTCAGCACGTCGGCGTTGCTCTGTCCGCCGACAAAGCTCAGCCCCGATCGGCTACCCCAGACGTCGTTGCCATCGGTGGCGCGGTAGCGGTTGTGCCAGTGCCAGTTCTTGTCTTCCACCGCTTTGTAAACAGCATTAATGCTGTTGGCGGCGGGGGCCTTCTTCCCAAGCAGCCGTCGTGAAATGATCCCGGCCAGTCGCTGATAGCCCTTTGCATTCAGATGGATACCGTTCTGCGTGAATTGTTCATCGCTGGACGCAAACACTTGAAATGTTGGCGAGTAAAGGTCGATGAATTTCGAACCAGTTTCAGCAGCAGCTCGCCGAGTGGCCTGAGTAATCGCCGCCAGATTCGCATTCAGTTCAGTCCCGTCCGGCAGGTGGGGACTGCCCGTATTCTCGTAAGCGATCGGGCTGAATAGCACGAACCTTGCATCGACTCCCTCTTCCTTTCGGAGTCCACGATACCGCTCCACGAGCTTTACAAGCTCACCCGCATAGGCATCCGCACCCGCAGGCCCCGCAAACGATTCGTTGTAGCCGTAAAACGTGAAGACCACGTCCGGCGCGACATGCTGCAGGTACTCGGCATCGTTCGTAAAGCCTTTATTACGAGGACGTTTGTTGACAATGTCTCCCGAGAAGCTCATGTTCCGGAAGCTGACGTTCAGGCCTTTCAATTGGCTCTGCAGAATTGCCTCGACCCACGGAGCGTGCTGCATGCGGTCGGCGAGTCCGTTGCCGTAAATGGCAACAACGTCGTCCTTCTTGAATCCAAAATCGTCGGCAGCATTTGCCGACGGAGACGCCAGAATCGTGGAGCAGATGCCGAAAATCAGCAGTCGCGCTAAATGGTTCTTCAACATGGCTTGAAAGATGTCCGTCATTGTTGTTGAGGCGGGAGATTGGAGAGCTAGGAGACTCAGACAATGCGTCGCTGACAAGCGTACTTTGCCAGAGCGCACAGCTACCGCGTGGGTGGATGATAAAACCTAAGTGTCACGGCACTTTGGTTGGTGATTTGTCGTTTCTGGCGAGATTGACTTCGAGACCTATTCTTTCAACACATCCTGGACATGCCGCGGCGAGAAGACAATCGAACGGTGGGCACCGCTGAGCCGGAGTAGAGTCCGTTCCGCAGGGTAGAATGTCAAAAGATTTTTGTGAGAAAGCAATGAAAGCCCTCCGGTGGATAGTCACCGGAGGGCTCATTGGTTAGCAGCATTGATCCTCGTCAGCATTGGGCCGACGTGACGATAGTTAGATGCCTTTGTCGAGGACGAGCTTGAGCAGGTTGCCGACTCGGTTTGAGTAGCCCCATTCGTTGTCGTACCAGCTGATCAGCTTGAAGAACTTGCTGTTCAGTTCAAGGCCCGATCCGATGTCCAGGATTGAAGACGCCGGGCTGTGGATGAAGTCGCTTGAAACAACTTCGTCGCTTGTCGTTTCCAGGATTCCTTTGAGGTAGGTTTCGCTGGCTCGCGTCATCGCGTCGCAGATTTCTTTGTAGCTGGTTTCTTTGACAGTCTTAACGGTCAGGTCGACGGCTGAAACGGTCGGCGTTGGAACTCGGAAAGCCATGCCGGTGATCTTGCCTTGAACTTCCGGGCAAACCAGACCGACAGCCTTCGCAGCACCCGTTCCCGAAGGAATGATGTTGATGGCTGCGCTGCGGCCGCCCTTCCAGTCCTTGCGGCTTGGGCCGTCGACTGTCTTCTGAGTGGCTGTGTAAGAATGAACGGTCGTCATCAGGCCTTCGTCGATGCCGAAGCCTTCTTTGAGCAGAACGTGGACGACTGGTGCCAGGCAGTTGGTCGTGCACGAAGCGTTCGACATGACGTGGTGCTTGGCAGGATCGTAGTCTGCGTCGTTGACGCCCATGACGAAGGTCTTGAGATCGCCCTTGGCTGGAGCTGAGATGATGACTTTCTTAGCTCCGGCAGTAAGGTGACCGCCCGCTTTTTCAGCATCGCAGAACAGGCCGGTTGATTCGATGACGACGTCGACTCCGAGTTCCTTCCAAGGCAGTCCGTCTGGCGTTCGTGCAGAAACAACTTTGATGGTTTCGCCGTTGACGATCAGCAGGTCCGGCTCGTCTTTCCCATCGCTGGTGCCGTGGCTGACTTCGCCCTGAAAGCGGCCCTGGATGGAATCGTACTTCAGCAGGTATGCGAGGTTGTCAGCGGGGACGATATCTCCGACGGCGACGATGTTGACGTCAGTTCCGACAAGACCCTGTTCGTGAAGGGCGCGGAAAACCAGACGGCCGATTCGTCCGAAACCGTTGATTGCAATGTTGACTGCCATTCTTCTTCTCTTTCTGTCTTAATGAAAAACTGTCTCGCTCGTTGTCAGTCGTCCGATGGTCGCCCCGGACAGTTCGTCCGACTTGGACGGTCTGCACCGGCATGACCGACACCTTTCGAGCGACTTTCTCACAGCGTCTTTGCTGTGAATTTTCCGGCGGACGATCCGCGAGGAAACAAATGTCGCTTCAGAACAGGAGAGCGTATTGCCTGTCCGGTTATCGCATTGCTCGGCGGGATCATCCGCCGAAGTGGTGACTCGCTGTGCGGCGTTGCCGCGTTCTATGCTGCTCGCCGCGAGCATTCAGCCGGATGGTTACAAGCCATTGCCGACTCAAGAGTTGCGAAGTTTACCCACTGCGAAGTGCTTTTCAACTGGCTCCGGTTGGTCGTTCGATGCGTCGTCGTCAGGTGTCTCGTAAACTGAATGTGACAAACATCTTAAGTGTCGCAGGCAATGCGTCCGTTACACGAGGTCCCATGTTCGAATTGAACGGAAAACCTCGGTCACACCGACTTTGGCGCGGAAGCCTGGCTTGGGTGCCGAGTCCGCGGTCGCTGGAAGAACCACCATTCAACAAGCAGAAGGCCGAACGCGAGGAAGGTCACAATCGACCAGACAGGCCGATTGGTAGTCAGGAATTCATCGGCTGGCGCGACGGTTTGCTCGTCAAATTCAATCGAGCTGACGGGCGTCAGAGTGGACTCCGCTGAGCTTAGCAGGTTGGCGGCAATTGACCTTTGCTCGGAGTCTCCGCCCGAAATTCGATATCGTCCGACTTGATTGGCGGTCACTCCTCGCAGTTGGCCAGTCTCGTCGGCCAGCACCGTTTGCAGAGTGTCGTCCGGTCCGGTGATCTCGTACGTCGCTCCGGCATTTAGATCGACCGCAGGCAGGACACCGGTTTGAACTCCCGCGACGTCTCCGACGGCCGCTTCCTGTCTGACAAGTTGAACGAGATTTGCGACGAGCACGGGAAACGCAACTCGGAATTCAAGCGTCGAGCGACTCGTGTGAAACAACGTGTGGAATGTCAACCGCGACGACGATCGCTTCCGCAGAATCAGCGGCCCGTTGCTGCCGGTTGCGACGACCGAGTATCCCGCCTCCTCGAAGTCTCTAACGTCGACGCCGCCAACCGGTTGAACGGCGTCGGCGATTTCCACGTCTCGCAGTTGCATGTGCCGAAGCAGCGGCGTAGTTCGGTCCCAGTCGAGAAACTTTGTGAGTGCCGAAGATGGTTCGACCAGAGACTCCGTGTCTTTGGGGGTGACGCCGACCAGGAAATGCACCGCTGCGATCAATTCTTCGTCGGCGCTTTCGTCACTGATGACCAGGTCGTACGGAACTGATCGTTGCTCGGGCTGCTTGGGCTTCGGAAAGAGATCGACTCCCGGCGTGGCTGTCAGCGCTCGCCGAAAGCTGTCGAGCTGCGGAGCCGCGTAAACTCGGAGCGGTCGCGCGGGCGGAAGGTCGAGCCACGCAACGTTGTCAGCGGCCAGCGAGTCGAACTGTGTGTTCCCCGTGGTGAGACGAGCTTCAAGTTTTGTTGAGATTTCCGAAGTGACTCGAAATGCGATCTGTTGCGATTCGCCACTTCCCAGAACGAATGGCTGCTCGCCAGTTTGCTGACCGTCCTGCAGAAGAACGATCTGTCCCGACACGTCTGCCGACGATTCCACTCTCAGAAAGACGTCCCAGTCTTGCGACGATGTCAGGCGAGCGTTGAACGCCGTGATGCCGGCATTCGGACCGGCGGCCGGCAACTGCTGATAATTGACTAGAAACGGCAGTGCAAATCGGACTTTGTCGGGAATGTTTCCGTCGGAAAAAAGAACAGCCGATTCGACCGGCGCTGTTTTTGCTAAAGCCTGCGTCAGTCGAAAGGCGTCTTCCAGTTGACTTCGCACATCCCGCACGCGCACGGCCGCCAACGCGTCGTGAAGGATTCGACGGTTGCCAGTGAACTCAGTCAGTCGGTCAGCCGATGAATGGACGGCGATCAATGAAATCTGTTGATCCGGGTTCAGGTTGTCGATGAGGTCAAAGACTCGCTCTTTAGCAACTTCCAGTCGAGTTCTGCCCGTCACAGGATCGGTCGCTCCCATGCTTGCCGAGCAGTCGATCAAGATTGGCTGGTAGTCGGCCTGCTCGGCCGCGCCGGGCACGAAGGGTTGCATTGCAGCCAGGATAAGCAGAATCAGCACGGCCATCTGCAGCCACAGCAGAATGTTGCGGCGGAACTTCTGGAACGGCGAGTTGACTCGTTGATCGTTGACGACCGATTGCCAGAGGACGAGCGAAGAAATCTCAACACGCGGCCTCTTCAACTTCAAAAAGTAGAACACGAGCAGCGGCACCAGCAGAAGCAGCCACCACGCGTTGGCTATTGCCGAAAATCCTAGCCAGTTCATCGAACCCATCCTCGACGCAACAGCGTTTCGAACAGGATCGATTCCAGAGTATTGTCTGAGCTGACGGATTCGAATCGGCCGTTCCGCCTACGGCACTGAGATGACAGCCAGGTCTGCTGTGCCAACCGGTGCTCGTGGTAAAGGTCGAGCAAATCACGAGCGGAGGAAACGTCGAGTGTTCGCCCGGTTTCGCAGTCGACCAGCCGAACGTCGCCGGTGAGGTCCGGCTCGATTTCGTTGGGACCGAGCAACTGCAGAGCAAAGAGTTCCAGACCGGCACTGTTGAGCAGATTGAAACTTCGAGACACGTCGCCGGTCGTGAGGAAGTCCGACAGAACGATCGCGATTCCTCTTCCACGATGAACCCGAAGCGCCGATGCAATTGCGGTGTCGATCGTTGAGTCACCGCCGGGCGAGACGCTTTCCAGGAACTCGAACACCAGTCGCGTGGCGGACCTTCCGGAGCAACTCTGCAGCGTTGTCGGCCGCTCGCCCGTGCCGGTTGTGGCGAACAGGCTGACTTGCTCGGTACCGAGCAGAGCCATCGTGGAAAACGCCGCGGCCAGTTGCCGGACGCGTTCGAACTTTCCTTCAGAAGCCATCGACGAAGATGCGTCGAGAATTATGACGACGTGCAGTTCTTCTTCGTGAGCGTACAGCTTGAGATATGGCCTCTGGAGACGAGCGAAGATGTTCCAGTCAACGTACCGGATGTCGTCGCCGGCGACGTAATCACGATAGTCGGCGAAGTCGATGGTGGCTCCACCGGTCCCGACGGAGTGCTCGCCGCGAGCCCGGTTGGTAAGCCGCCGGTTGGGACGCAACCTTAGCCGTTCCACTCGAGCGAGAGTCTCGTTTGAAAGAAGCGGCGTGAGCTGCGCCCTTGCCTGCACGTCAGTCATTCGTTGCCCGTTTGGACTTCAGCACTTGATCGACCCATGAACGAATTCGCGGATTGCTCAGATACTCATCGTCGTTCGCTTTGCCATAGGCGAGTAGACGCTCGGTCATCCAGCGTGATTTTTCTTTGTGGGCTGGTTGGCCGAATAGATTTGTCAGCTCGTTGGGATCATTCTTCAGGTCAATCAGCCACGGTTCTTCATTTGCCGAATAGACAAGCTTGAATTGCTCAGTGATCGCGGAAATCCAACCGTTGGCAGGGCGTCCTGGTTGACTGGTACTTCGCACAAAGGCAATGTCTTCCCAGCCGTCCGCTTTGGGTTTGGTGAATAAGTCGGCAGCGTTTCGACCGTCGACTTTGTGAGGAACCGGAGTGTCCATCAGACTTAAAATAGTCGGAAGAAAGTCGACCGTTCCCAGTGCGGCATTAACAACCGTGTTACTTTTGACTTTGCTCGGGCAGTGAATCAGGAAAGGGATCCGTGCCGAGCCTTCGTAAGGAACGCCCTTGTTAAGACGACCATGCTCGCCGCAAAGATCTCCGTGGTCTGATGTGAAGACAACGATCGTCCGGTCGAGCAGTTTCCGTTCTCTCAGTGTGTCGAGAATCTGACCGACGTTGTCGTCGATGCACTTCACCATGCCGTAGTAATTGCGCATGAGCTTCCTCAGTTGTTCCGGTTTGATTCCGGCCGGCTTTCCCCATGCGGGAATCTGTTCGGGCTTCCGCGTCAACGACACGGGGATCGGCACGGCAGCGTCCTTGTACATTGTGTCGTAGGGTGCCCTGACCGTGTTAGGTCCGTGAGGATCGGGCAGACTGACCATGTAGCAAAATGGTCGGTCGCTGTTTTCACCGATGAAGTCCATCGTCCGGTCGCATAGCCAGTCCGTCGAGAATGTCTTGTCATCAGCGTCGTCGACGCTGTAACTCGGATTGCCCTTTTTGTCGCGAGCACCGACCCGCGGGCCGTCGTCAGTCAGGATGAACTTCTTCCAGTGACCTCGGTTAAACATGTAACGGTTGTCTTCGAAACCGAACTGGCGTTTGGGCGCCCACTGAGGTTTTCCGCCACCGTCGAGATGCCACTTGCCTGCGTAGCCTGTTGCGTACCCTCGACGACGGAGGAGCTCAGCGAACGTCACGATCGAATCGTCGAGCGGGATGTTGTTTGTCGTGACGGGCGTCTTCTGAGGATACAGTCCCGAAACCAGCGACGCTCTCGACGGAGAACACACGGGCGTCGTTGCGTAGAAACTCGTGCAGAGTGCTCCGTTCTTGGCGATCCAGTCGATGTTGGGAGTCTCGACCGACTTGCCGCCGTAGCATCCCAGCGTGCTGAAGTGATGCTCGTCGGTCGAAATAATCAGCAGGTTCATCGGAGCGTCAGCGGCCAGGCCGATGTTGGCTCGCGACACGAACATAGCCACGAGAAAAGCGACCAGGAAAAAACGACGGCTGATTACAGCGAGCATTTCGTGACTCCGATTTTTGATTCTGTATTTCCATCTCGCACAACGGCGAGTGGACAGAGATTTCGGAGAGCAGTTTAGCGTCGTTCAGATGAGTTCGCGAATCGGCTCACCTTCCGGCAAAATTGGAATCGGGCGATTCTGCCGATCGATGACCGTCGCGGATTGATCGATGCCAATCGCGTGGTACATCGTCGCGAGCAGGTCCGCCGGCTTCAGTGGCCGATCGTGAGGCTCGCCGCCGTCGGACGTTGTGGAACCGATGATCTGACCGTTTTTCAACCCGCCACCGCTCAAGACTGCGTGCATTGCTTTAGGCCAGTGACCTCGCCCGGCGCGAGTGTCGATGCGCGGGGCACGTCCGAATTCGCCGAACGCCGCGACCAGCACGCGGTCACGCTGACCTCGTGCTTCCAGATCCTCGATCAGCGTCGATAGTGCCTGGTCATAAGCCGGCAGGCGTTTTCGAAGATTGGACTCGATCTTGTAATGGTCGTCCCACCAGTCCACGTCTTTTTCGTAGAGGTTGATCGTGACGAACGAAACGCCCGACTCGACCAGTCGTCGCGCGAGCAAAGCCGACTGCCCGTAAGCATGGCGGCCGTACCGGTCGCGGAGTTGCTCCGGTTCCTGCGAAAGATCGAACGCCTCGCGAGCCTGCGATCCACAAACCAGTTCGAAGGACTGCTGCTGCACATCGTCGAGGTCCGCGAACTGCGGAAGTGTCGTCGTCTTACGATGTAACTGGTCGAGTGCTCCGAACAGTTGCCGTCGATCCTGAATTCGGCCGACGTCGATTTCTTTCGGCAGTGCAAAGTTCGGCGGACGGTAGTTGCCCAGGCTGGGATCGCCGCCGGCGTCCAACGCGTTGTGCCGCGAACTTAAGAAAGCCGCGTGTTCGTAGAAGCCGAGGTGACGTCGGTAATCCTCAGGAATGCAGACGTATGGTGGCATTGCTTTCGCAGAGTCTGACCGAAAGTAGGAAACCACTGAGCCCTGACTCGGATTCTGCTGACCCTTCTGCCGAGCATTGAGCAGCGGATACCCGGTCTGCAGCCAGTGAGTCGCGTCGTCGTGAACCGACAGGTCGTGGGTGATTGATCTGACGACGGAAAGCTTGTCAGCGATCGCCGCGTGACGAGGCATCAGGTCGCAAACACTCAGACCGGGCAAGTTAGTTTCGATCGGAGCAAACGGGCCACGGATCTCGGCGGGCTGATCCGGTTTCATATCGTACATATCGATATGCGATGGTCCGCCGGCCATAAAGAACAGGATGATCGACACGTCCTGTCGAGCCGGAGTGGTCGACTGCCCGGCGCTCAGCAACTGCGGCAGCGCCATTCCCAGCGGCGGCAACGCTCCCAGCGTCAGGAACGACCGACGATCCAGTGAAGTCGCGGTGGGAATGACATTGCCTCGCAGTGTGAGCATGTCTCGCTATCCTGATTCCCTGAATGATTGCTGACGATCAACTCGAGCGGTGAGCTGGTTTTGCACCATCGCGTACCGCACTGAAAATATCGTCGTCCATTGTGCTCAACGAGCTGTTCTATTTCTACGCCGAAGCTGGCTGCAGCCCCCTTCAACCGACAGCTTGATCGTCAACAACGACCATCCGGCCAGACTCTGCGGATGAATAAATCGCGAAGACGGTGTTCAACGCTCGCAGGCTGTGGGTGGCGCTGACTGGCGGATCGGACATCTCGGCGCATGCTTTGACCGCAGCCTGGACGAACGGTGTGTAGCCTCGCGGTTGCTTCGAGCCGCTCCATGTTTGTACCTGTCCCGGCTTGTCGCCCTTCGTCGAGTACCACGTCAGCGGTTCGTCTTTCATCGATTCCAGATGCAGCCAGCCGGAAGAACCCCAGACTTTGATGTGCGAGTGGTAGCCTCGGTCGAGGTAGTAGCCGGACGTGATTGTGCCCAGCATTCCGTTGTCGAATTTCAGAGAAGCCGCGGCAGAGTCTTCAACATCGATTGGTTGCCCGCCGACGTTCGCAATGAAGCCCGCCACTGAGTCAATGCTCGACCCGGTGACATGCATGGCAAGGTCCAGCCAGTGAATGCCGAGCCACATCAAATGTCCGCCGCCGGATCGATCTTTCTGTGCGAACCATTTCTGGTGATAGCTTTTCTGTTTCAGCCGCGTCTGATCCGCGACGAGGTGCATTTCCAATCCGTAGAGTTTTCCCAGTCGCCCGGTTTCGATGAGCCGTTTGGCGGCAAGCACTTCTGGATTCAGCCGATTCGCCAGAGCAAGCATCAGGAAGCGATGCTTCTGATCGGCGATTGTCGCCAGGGGTGCAAAGTCGGCAGCACGCACACACGATGGCTTCTCCGCGAAGACGTGGCAGTCTGCTTCCAACGCGGCGGCGATAACGGGCGGAGCGATCGCGGCTTCCATCGTGACCAGAGCCAACGGCGGCTGCTCGACTTTCAGCAGTTCGGAAACGTTTCGGTAAGTCTTTGAAAGCTTGTCTTTCAAAACGCGTTTCGCGTCGGCCTCGAAGTACCCGTCAGGATCGCCGAGCACGACCGATGTGCATTGATCCGTCGCGGCCAACGCGGTGAGATACGCACTGACGTGCGCGCCGCCAGCGTGTGTCAACAATGCAACTTTGATTCCGTCGGGCATGTGAAGCTCTCTCTGATTGGATTTGCAGACGTGTGCCGGTCGGAATTCTGAACTCTTCACTCGACATTGCCAAGGTGGCACATTCGCTGTCGCCACGTAGTACCGACTGCCGACGATAGTAAACGCCTCTGCGAGTCCTCACGACTTTGACCGCCGATGGCTCCTTCGACATTGATCTCGCGATTCTTCGATCGGTATCATGGTCGTCCTTCAACGTTGATCAACATGGCCGCTCAATCGGGCCTCCCACCAACCACTCCCACCTGTCGACGCGAGTATTAACATGTTCCGAATTAATGCGGGAAAAACATCGCCATACTGTGATGGACACAGCCGCCGCAGCTTTCTGCAGGTCGGCATGGCCGGACTGGGTAGCCTGGGAGCGGCCGACCTGTTGCGAGCGAAAGAGGCAACAGCCGCAGCCGATCGCCGAGACACTTCGGTGATCTTGATCTGGCTCGACGGCGGACCCAGCCAGCATGACACGTACGATCCGAAACCAGAAGCCCCCGCCGAGTACGCCGGTATCTGGCAGCCGATCAGCACCAACGTCCCCGGTATGGACATCAGCGAGCTGTTCCCCCGGCAGGCTCAGCTGGCCGATCGCTTCTCGCTGCTTCGATCGATGCATCACAACTCGGGCGGGCACTTCCACGGCGGACACTGGATGCTGACCGGGCATGATGGCCTGGTCGCGGGAAGCAACGACGGCAAGTACCCGTTCTTTGGCAGCATCGCGACACGCGTCACGGGATCGCGTCATCCGGGCATGCCGGCGAACGTCGGAGTTCCCTACGCCATGAGCATTGGCCTTCGCCCCGGCTACTTCGGCGGGAATTATGTCGGTCGGCAATACGATCCCTTTGATGTTGGCAGCGACCCAAACTCGACAGCTTACAAAGTCCAGAATCTGAACCTCGCCAAAGACATGACGATCAATCGACTGGACGATCGTCGTAGCCTGCTGCAGGGGATCGACACTCTTCGTCGCGAAGCGGATCAGTCGGGCATGATCGACGCCATGGACCGTTTTGAACGACAAGCCTTCGAGCTGGTCGCCGGATCGCGCGCTCGTCAGGCGTTTGACATTTCAACAGAAGACCCACGGCTGCGAGACCGTTACGGCCGCAATACCTGGGGACAAAGTACGTTGCTCGCACGTCGTCTGGTCGAAGCCGGTTCGACGTTTGTGACGTGCCACTTCGGCGGTTGGGACAGCCACTGGAATCACGAAGGCACGATGAGTCGTCATCTGCCGCGTGTTGACATGGCAGTCAGTTCGCTGTTCGAAGATCTTGAGAATCGCGGGATGCTCGACCGAACTCTCGTCATGGTGATGGGCGAGTTCGGCCGCAGTCCGAAAATGAACAACGGCGGAAACGGTGGCCCGCCACTCAGTAAGGGCACGCCCGGCCGCGATCACTGGGGCAATGTGCTGTCCGTGCTGATCGGAGGCGGCGGTGTCAAAGGGGGACAGGTCGTTGGCTCCAGTAACCGTCTGGGTGAAGTGCCGCAGGACCGACCGCTCCGACCAGGTGACCTGCACCACACCGTGTTCAAAGTGCTGGGCGTTGACCCGAACCTGAACTTCAACAACCACGCCGGCCGCCCGATCCCGGCGATCGATCACGGTGCCGTCATCAGCGAGCTGATCTGACTGACCCGCAACGACCGGTGCCTGTGACAAACCCGGCGAGCCGTGTGCCGTAAGGCCATGGTTTTGTCAGTTATCACGTGCTCGCCGACTGAAGGCCCGCGACTCGCCGTGGATCCAACAGCAACCGCGCGAGGCATCGTGTCCCCAGTTTAAACCCGCAAACCCCTCGCCGGGTAGCGGATGGCCTGCCGTGCCAGGGCAGCAGTTGCAGCATAGAGTCCTTACATTCTTCGACTGAGCTCACCGCTTCATTCGCAGGATTCAGGAGATTGTTGCCATGAAATATCTGATTGCCGGATTGATAGTCGTCGGCTTCCTGCGCGTTCCGTTGGAGTCGTTGGCTGATGACGGCCTCCGAGTGGCCACATTCTCTGTGGATATTACGCCACCACTCGGGCAGCCGGTCGGGTTGGGGTTCATTCCGACTCTGAAGACGGCCGAGCATCCGCTGTTGGCACGCGGATTTCTGCTGCGGGATTCAGGCGTGTCCTGCGTGATCTGCACGCTCGACTGGATGGAGGTGCACAACGAATCGTACGACTTTCTGAGAGAAGCGATCGGCAAGGCCGCTGGCGTGCCGCCATCAAATGTCGCGTTGCAATCTCTCCATCAGCACACCGCGCCCGCGATGTCGACCGCCGCTCAGCGACTGCAACTGGAAGAAACCGATCCCCGGAGAATTGCCTCCGCTGAATATCTTCTTGACGTTTCGAAGAAGATCGCCGATGCCATTCGCAAGAGTCAGAACAGCTGGCAGACCGTCAAGAGCATCGGCACCGGCAAAGCGAAGGTCGGCCGCGTTGCCTCAAACCGTCGCATCGAGCTCGCTGACGGCTCCATCAAACAACGCGGCAGTAACACGAAAAAGTCACCAGCGCTTCGTGAGCTGGAAGAAGGCCTCATCGACCCGTGGGTGCGCACGGTTTCGTTTGAAGGCTCCGACGGCGCTCTTGTCCAATTGCATTACTACGCGTCTCATCCGCAGAGCTTCTACGGTGACGAGCGAGCGACTTACGACGTGCCGGGCATCATTCGAGACCGCATTGAGAAGGCGGGCGGAGCGTTTCAGCTATACGTCACCGGCTGTGGCGGTGACATCGCTTATGGAAAATACAACAATGGTTCGCGCGAAGCGCGGACCGAACTGACGGCGAGGCTGCAGGCCGGCATCGAGCAAAGTATCGCGAGCCTGACACACCATCCCGTTAAGCCGATGCAGTGGTCAGTCGAGCCTGTCCGATTTTCGTTCCGCACAGACGATGCGTTTTCAGAGGCCGCCAGCCGCCGAATCCTTCACGATCCGAAAGCCAACGAGGCTCAGACACGCAAGGCCGCGATCAGCCTGGCGTGGATCGAGCGTGCTCGTTCAGGACGTCCCGTTGAACTCAGCTGTCTGTCAATTGGTCAGGTGCAGATGCTGCATTTACCCGGCGAGCCATTCGTGCAGTTTCAACTGGCGGCTCAGAAAATGCGTCCCGACAGTTTTGTATGCGTCGCTGGTTATGGCGACTGCGGGATGGGCTACATCGGTGGCGATCGGATTTTCACCGACCGAGGCGGTTACGAGCAGACGTACTCCTTCGCAGGGCCGTGCGAGAAGCTGTTCCTCTCGTCGATCAAGAAAGTGTTGACCGCCTCGTCGGAGACTTATGAAAAACATCTGCCGCGTTACATAGCTCACCGCGCTGATTCAAAGATCACCATCGACGGCAAACTGGACGAACTGGCCTGGCGAAACGCGACGTCATTCGGCGACTTTCAGTTTCCGTGGTGGAAGGCAGGCAAGAAAGAACAGACTCTCGCTCGGATGCTGTGGGACGATGAGTTTCTGTACGTTTCTTACGACTGCCGGGACGCGCACATCTCGGCCGTGAACACCAAACATGACAGTCCCGTTTACAAAGACGACTGCGTCGAACTGTTCACCGCGCCAAACCCCGATCGCCGGTTCGACTATTTCAACATCGAGATGAACGTGAACCGGGCGATCCTCGACCGACATCATCCGGACGGTCCTGGTAAGAAAGTGCCAAACTGGAATTCGCAGGGGGTCATGATCGCGACGTCTGTTGACGGGACACTCAACGACGACACCGACAAAGATCGCGGCTGGGTGCTGGAAGTCGCGATTCCCTTTGCAAACTTCGCAGAGGTCACCGGCCGGCCGCATCCCAACGACGGCGACGTGTGGCATCTCAATCTGAATCGGCTGGGCGGTCAAACCAACCCGCAACACAGCCAGTGGTCGCCCGGCACGACGGCGACACCGGCGTTCCATGCACCTGACACATTTGGCCGTGTGATATTTTCAAAGTCGACTTCGAGTCAGCAAGCGGTCGAATCACTCGCCAGTGCCGGCTACAAAACGGTCCCCGGTTTCTTGAAATTGCCGAATGACGTCAAGCTTGGAGCGTGCTCGGCAGCGGCCATTAGCAGCAAAGGGGACCTCTATCTGTTTCACCGAGGAGCAAAACCGATTCTGTGCTTTGATGCTTCGGGAAAGTTTCTACGGTCATGGGGCGACGACTTGATCGGGGCTGCACATGGGATGCGAGTGGACGGTGATGACAACGTTTGGGTGACCGACACCAGGCATCACGCAGTCTTTAAGTTCAACCCCATGGGAAAGCTTCTGCTCTCGCTCGGCAAGATTGACCGACCGGGAACTGGCATCGATCAATTTGACAAGCCGACGGACATCGCCTTTGCCCCAAACGGCGACGTCTTTGTTACCGACGGGTATGGCAACAGCCGAGTCATGAAATTCGATCGAAACGGAAAGTTCATTTCGCAATGGGGCACGCGCGGCACGAATTCCGGCGAGTTCCACCTGCCACATTCCATCGTGATCGACTCAAAGCAGCGAGTCATTGTCGGGGACCGCGAAAACGATCGGATTCAGGTCTTCGATCTGAATGGGCAGCTTCTCGAAATCTGGCCGGGCTTCGCACCGTACGGAATCGCCCTCGATTCCTCCCAGCAAGTCTTTGTCGCTGACGGACGAGCCAGCCAGATCGTCCGCCTGAACGGAGCCGGTAGTGTGAACTTACGACTTGGCGGCAAAGGTCACGCGGCCGGACAGTTCGAGTTGCCTCACATGCTGGCCATCGATTCCGCTGGCAATATTTATCTGGCGGAGGTCGGTGGCGAGCGATTCCAGAAACTCCGCCGGCTCAGCACCGCTTCACCGACGAAGTGATCACGGGTTGACACCTCAGCTTGTACGGGCCCGAACGTTCAACAGCTCGCACGCTTCCTGATACCCCGGCGATTTTGTGCCGTACTCGCTGGCCGAAACTCGTGCGAGGCCA
>Ga0316208_1001801_pt1 | contig 19096 bp, 11 predicted proteins | sample 3monopyrite_MG_FD_204944 | JGI IMG/M metagenome (GOLD analysis project Ga0316208, IMG submission 204944) | Microbial mat bacterial communities from mineral coupon in-situ incubated in ocean water Damariscotta River, Maine, United States -... | ecosystem: Environmental > Aquatic > Marine >...
AAAACAAATATCGGGATTCAGTTTCGCCACGAAGCCGGCTGTAATGTTCATGCTCCGGGCTGCTATCTGCATATTGAACCAGACAATGTCTTTGTAGGTATTGGTATTTGGAGACCGGAAAAAGAAACGTTGCGGATGATTCGAGAGCGTATCTCGCAGCAGCCAGCAGAGTGGAAAAAAGTTTGCAATCAAAAAAAATTTCGCGAACTTTACAAACTTTCTGGCGAGTCCCTGATCCGCCCGCCTGCCGGGTTCGATAAAGAAGATCCGATGATCGAGGAAATCAAACGAAAAGATTTTATCGCGATTTGTTCCCTGAAACCAAAACAGATAGAATCTCCCGAAATAATCCAGGATGTCATCACGCACTTCAAACGGGCAACCCCGTTTATGAGATTTCTCTGTGAAGCGATTGAAATCCCCTATTAAAAAAGACGGTCAGTCTTTCGGGAAATTTGCAGCAGAAATTGTGATGGAACGGACTTCGGGCTTCTGTTCTGCCGGTTGATAGTACAAGTGAATTTCACATTCTTCGTACTTATTTAACATTCCGCTTTGTACTGCGATGCCGAGAATTTCCGAGACTTGTTTTTGATACTTCTGCTCATTCAAATTGGGAGCGTACTGCACCCGCATAACAATCCGCAGCACAAACGGCGTTTGTTTGTGCATCCCATGCTTCCCCCCTTCAACACGCGGGTTTGAATGGGGGAATGTTTCTCCCAGTTGATCAGTCAGAGTACGAAACGGCTGCGTATGTAGTTCCCAGTAGCTCCACAGTCCCACGCTGACGAACAAGGCAAAAAGAAACATGCCGAGCACGACCGACTTTCCTGTCAAACTCCGTTTTGAACTCACGACGCCCTCATTTATTCGTAATTGTACTGACTCGAACAATATCTATTTTTTACTGCTGTATGAACGGGGCGCCAGAAAAAAATCAATTCACTGGCGAAGGTGGCTCGATAGAAACTAATTGAACGGTGTATTCAATCGTTTCGCCAGCCAAGGGATGATTGGTATCGAGGACCGCTTCGTCTTCTGAAAGCTGAATAACCCAGGCATCGATTTCTTCATTCTGGATGGTCGCGGTCAACTGATCCCCTTCCTGTATCCCGGAAGGAAGCCCACTGAGTGGGACCGCAATTTGTCGATTATGATCGCGATACCCAAAAATCTGCTCGGGATCAGCAAGGACCGTTTTTTCTGTCCCAGACTGCATCCCCAGTATGCTTTTTCGAAATGCTTCTGTGTAACCAGGGTCACTCAAATTCAATACCAGCGGTTTGCGGTTGGTTGTATTTTCAATCACGCCGCCTTCTCGTGTACGAGTGACGTAATGGACGGTAACGGTGTCGTTATAGGCTGCTGTTTGGCTCATGGAATCCTCCCGTCTCGCAATTTTATCTTTTCAAGTGAGTCTCTTAATGACTGATAATACGGCGTCAAAGTGACACAGTATTTCTGAAAATCCGTAGGTCAGGCTTTCCTGCCTGATGAATGTGGTATCGATGAGATTTACTCTCTGATTTGCCAGTGAACTCTATGTTATTAACGTTAAAAGTTTACGAACGGTGCGCAAATTCTCAAAAACATAAAGTAGGTGACCGTAGAATGGCGTGCTTGCACCCATCTTCGCGTGCCGAGTTACGTTCAATAAAACATTAGCAATAAAACATTAGAGAGTATAATTTGTTATTATCCTCCCATTGATTCACCGACATGAGACTGACCAACTGGAAACCGTATTTGATGGGTGCAAGCACGCCATCCTACATTTATTGTGTCACAACAGGGGATGTAAAAGCACGCTTCAATTGACCAATAGGCAGTTGAGTGCTTGATTCTCGTTGTCGTGGTGTAGATAATACGGAATGACCCGCTGGAAGCAATTGTGCAGGTTGTTTTGATTTCAGAAACTGTATAACGCCCATAAATTAGAAAATTATTCACAATTTCTGGGAACTGGAATCGCGATTGCTTATCCTCTTAGACATGATAGAGATTACGATAAACAGAGAGAAAACAAGGGAGAAATCCCTGTTGTGTTGCCTGAGAGCATCATCAGTGAGGTTGGGTTGTCGTAAAAATGCAACATGCTGGTCTTGAAATTAGATCTGTTTTTCTCGTTTTTTTTATTCTCTATTTTAATGAAATGGAGATTCATCGAAGGATCGGGGATTTGAAACTCTTTGATAGAGTTTCGAAAGAATATGCCTGTTATTGAAACAATAGAATCGGTAACGGGAGTTTCGGAGAGAAATCTTTTGTCATTGATTACTTCAAAGGCGAAAGTCTGTAGCAGGAAAATAAAAGCATGTCGCTGAAATTAACAGCAGAATCGTTCTTAGCGGGTGTCCGTGCAAGTGGATTGGTGGAATCCGCGATGCTGGATAACACGTTAACCGAACTAAGGCGGCACGGTCGTAAATTAGACAATGCAGCCGATATTGCAGAAGAACTATTAAAACGCGGTCTCATTTCAGAATGGCAATCTGAAAAACTTTTGCAGGGGCGACATAAAGGGTTTATTCTTGGTCGCTACAAATTGATCAATCTACTTGGTCGCGGCGAAATGAGTGCGGTTTATCTTGCAGAACATCTCGCGATGCAAAGACGCTGTGCGATTAAGGTACTCCCCGCAAACCGTGTCAAAGATACCTCTTACCTGGGGCGATTCCAACGAGAAGCCCGAGCGGTTGCCTCGCTGGATCATCCTAATATTGTCCGAGCGTACGATGTCGATCAGCAAAACGAAGGTGGCGCAGAAATTCACTTTCTGGTCATGGAATATGTTTCGGGAACCAGCGTTGAAAACCTCGTCAAGACAAAAGGGAAACTTCCTTATGTCGAGATTGCAGACATTATTCGACAAACCGCAGAAGGTTTGTCGCATGCTCATCAAGCAGGATTAATTCATCGCGATATCAAACCCGGTAACTTACTGGTTGACGAGCGAGGAACCGTTAAGCTGCTCGATTTGGGACTGGCTCGTTTTTTTAAAGAAGACGATGAAGAATCGCTGACAATTAAACATGATGAAAAGGTGCTCGGCACAGCCGACTACCTGGCTCCCGAGCAAGCCGTCGATAGCCATAATGTTGATCAGCGGGGCGATATCTATAGTTTGGGCTGCACGTTTTATTTTGCATTAACCGGACATCCTCCTTTCACCGATGGTTCTTTGGTGCAAAGACTGCTTGCCCATCAAACCAGACAACCTCCTTCCATTAAAGTGGATCGCCCAGACATTCCCGAAGACTTGCTCGCGATTGTCGATAAAATGATGGCAAAACGCCGTGAAGACCGTTACCAGACAGCTCGTGAATTAGCCGACGATTTAACACGCTGGCTTGGCGATCACGGAACTGAAGAATGGAAGCAGAAAAATATTCAGCTCATCAGTATGCTTTACGGAACCTCTCAAGCAAATGCCATGACGGGAGGCGGAAAAACGGCCTCTCAACCGGCAAGGCAATCTGCTTTGGATGATCTTGCCCCTTCTGTCTCAGCGGCAGGGGGCAGCGGAATAGACAGCGATACCAGAATGAGAACAGAGGCCCCCCGCAGGCAATCGCAGCGAAAACCGCAACGTCCCGATGGCGCACCGCGACCCAAGCGAAGGCGAAAATCAACACAGGGCTCGTTGGCGGGAAGAAATTCCGCCCATGCGGCTCGCAGGCAGGTTTCCCAGGCACGTTCACAAAATCAGATGGAAGGACAATGGATCTGGATTGCGATCGCTTCAGTAGTTGTCACTCTCGGACTTGTCGCGGGCATCTATTTAATCGTCAGTTCCGGTGGTAACGAAAATGGGAATCGGGAGGGAGTCAATCCGTCTGAAACGGTTGTGACGCCAGAGGGAAATGGAAATCCCTGATCTCGATAAATCATCCACAATCTGACTTGCCCGATAGCCTGTTTCGGGGTTGAATTGCATTCATACAAACGATGCAAAAAAGCATCATCAAAACAATATTGATGATGTCAACATTTGAAACCACTTGGCTGCCGGGCGGCTGGTTCTTTTTGCCTTGTTGATGTCGGGATGTTTTGTTCGCCTTGCAATCGGACGGGCTTCTGTTAACGACGCAACAAACGTGGCTTTGCAACCCGCGGTACAGCAAATAACCGGACGTGCGCACGAACACCCCATGTTAAATCATGGGGTGTTTTTTGCATATTGTTTGGTTCCGGCAACTCAACTATTAATTCAAAAGGAGCACAGACATTCCTGTCTGTTTCGTTTGAGCATGCTCCATTGAAGGCAGACAAGAATGTCTCCCCTCCACCTTGTAGATTTATTTAATGAATAGAGAGGGTACACATTGGGGTTTGCGCAGTAGCCTAATAGATGTAGCCACGCTCGCCAGAGTGCGGATTTGTTTGGTATCCGATTTCTACCGTCTGGCGACGGTAGCTACAGTAAATGCGCAAACCCCAATGTGTTCCCGAACAGAAGCTCCCTTCACAGTTGCCATTGACGAGCCGGGCGGGTTCGTAATCCGTTGGCTTCATTGTCGTTGATGAATTCTTCTTTTTTCGGATCGAATTTCAAATTGCGATTCAGCAACCACGACATCGCTGCTGCGTGAGAAGCGATGTGAGAATGCCGCATGACGTTTGCATTGGCTGCAGGTGCTTTTCGTGATTTAATGCAATCGAAAAAGTTTCGCGAATGTGCTTTCACATCCAGTCCAGATTCCTTTTTCGGAATCTGTGAAACTTGCTTTTTGAGCGCATCCGAAGAAACTTCGATTCCGCCACTGTCACCGACTTCCACCCAGCCTTGGTCACCTTCAAATCGGACTGGACATGTCCCGAGATGTTGATGCCAACCGGGGCGTTTACCGAACGGAGTCTCCAGAAAATGAATCACCAGTTTAACGCCGTTTGCGTAATGAGCGATGATATTTTTGTCGGAGGGGATATATTCAATGGGCATTGTTTCGTCTGCTTTGTTCGCCCATTGGCACAAATCGACAGTGTGAGCACACCAGTCCAACAGGCGACTACCAGATTCAAAATCGTAATGCCCGCGCCATCTTCCAGCCACATACTGACTATTATAAGGTCGCCAAGGTGCCGGACCGAGCCACATATTCCAATCGACAACCTTCGGATCGGGAGTTTGTTCTCTGGGCAGCCAGTTTTTCGTCACCTCCGGCATGTAAGCGGAAGCGTGAACGGTATGGATTTTCCCGAGCTGGCCGGTGTGAGCCAGTTCCACTGCTTTCTGAAAGTTCGCCACAGAACGGCGTTGCGTTCCAGCCTGAAAAACCCGTTTCGTGTTTTTGATTGTCTCCGCAAGTTCCTGGCAGTAAGCGATGGTGAGTCCACACGGCTTCTCGCAGTAGATATCTTTCCCGGCATTGGCTGCAAAAACAGAAGCTGTTGTATGCCAGCGATCTCCGGTCGCGATCAGCACCGCATCGATATCTTTTCGAGCGAGCAGTTCTCGAAAATCGTGATACAAAATGCAATCATCGTTGCCATAAAAATCGTCAACCTGTTTCTTTCCCGCATCTCGACGGCTGGCCTGCACATCGGCAATTGCCACACATTGTACATCGGGTTGAGTCAACATCCCTTTCAAAACGTATCGGCAACGTGGTCCGATTCCGATAACGCCCAGCGTGATTTTTTCACTCGCAGCCACACTCCCTTCTCGCCCCAAGGCACGGGCAGGAACAATCCACGGCACAGAAACAGCAGAGCTTGCCGCAACGGTACTTTGCATAAAGCGACGGCGTGTTGATTGAGACTCGCTACTCATTTGTGAATCACTCCCATAAAAAATGGTGTTGAATGTTCTGCATAACAATTACTAAAGGATATCCAAGAAGCAACGCTATGTGCAACCAAAACCTCGCTGATCGTATTGCATGCCACACTCCTACCCAACAAATTCTGATCTACCCGGCATCTCGTTTCGATTCTTCATTTTCAATGACTGATGTTGAATCTGGGTTTTCTTCTGGTTTATTATTTTCAGACTTGTGATGACTAATCAGTTGCTGGGCTCGTTGCCGTGTTCTTTCCAGGGTTTGGTATTCAAGGGCATCGTTTGGTTCAACATCGTACTGAGTAACAGGTTGCACTCGTTGGGGCAGCCGAACGGTAAAGACACTCCCTTTGCCGAATTCACTTTCGAGTGTTACTTCACCGCCAAGCAGTTTGCTTAGTTCCATCACAATGGAAAGTCCCAGTCCGGTTCCTTCGTATTCACGCGTCAACAAAGCTTCTTGTCCGGGAGTCGTACTTGCCTGTCGGAACTTTTCGAAGATGCGTTCCTGATCAGCCAGGGGAATTCCGATCCCGGTATCAGCAACACTAATTTGGATATATTCAGAAGACTGTTGATGATCGGGCAGGCAAATGGATGTGATTTCAACACGAACACGACCACCATCGGGCGTAAACTTGACCGCGTTTGAAAGAAGATTCGTCAGGATTTGCTGTATCTTTCCCATATCCTGATAGAGCGGCGGGATTTCGGGAGAAGTAGTCCATTTTAATTCGATATTTTTTCGATCAGCCAAGGGCGCGATCCTGCTACAAAGTTCCTCCATCAATTCAGCAATTGAAAATTCGACGGCATGAATTTCCATTTTGCCACTCTCGATTTTAGCCAGATCGAGAATATCGTTAATCATCGCCAGCAAAAGATGCCCGGATGTCGAAATGTTGCTTAAATATCGCTTCTGATTTTCGTTGAGATTCTCTGCTGAGTTGAGTACATCGCTAAAGCCAAGAATACTGTTTAGCGGAGTTCGTAATTCATGGCTCATTGTGGCCAGGAATTCATTCTTCAGCTTGTTCATTTCGAACAGCGACAAGTTTGCCCGAGCCAGTTCATCGACTTTGGAATCGAGATTGCTGTTTGCCTGTTTGAGTTCATCCTGCACGGTTACCAGATGACGCAGCATGCGGTTAAAGGCATGGCTCAGTTCTTCGAATTCGTCCCCGGTGCGAATATTCGCCCGCAAATTAAGCGAACCTTTGGCAATTTCATCGCTGACTTCCTTCAGGTGTAAAACCGGTTTGACGATCACGTATCGCACAATCGCGTAAGCGGCAATCATCGCCAGAAAGGATGTAACAATCGCCATCGCAAGTAAGATCGCATTGTTGGTCGCCAGCCGATTTCTGATTTTATCCAGCGGAAGAGTGATTTTTACCATACCGATCACTTCGCCTATTTTGGCATCGGTCTTTGAATGATAATGACAGGAGAGACAAGATTTGGTCGCATGAACCGCTGCGTAATAGCGGTACTCTTTTTCCTCGGGCAGATGAAGAATAATTTCTTCTTCTCCGTTGCGAATTTTGGGAAGCACCTGATCATCAAAAAAATCGCTGGTGCGAAATTCTGAATCTGCAACAGGGTCTGGTTTGAGCAACCGCCAGCGATAATTCTTAAATTCATCCGGCTTCAGCGTACTCGCCATGTTTTTAATGACTTGAGTATATCGCTTATCGACATCCACAGCATCAAGATGTTTTTCCATAATAATCGGAGCAACAAGCAGTTGAGCCGTTTCTTTATTCTGCTTTTCGATAATCGTTGCAGTCAGTTGGGCGTAAAAATAGAAACTGCCTGAAATCAACAGCATCAACCCGCCCCCAAACAGAAATCGACATTTCCGCTCCAGGCTCGTTTCCCCAAGAAGTCGTTTTATTGATCGATAGGACATTTATCAGGTATCAGGTGAGACTAGAAAAAGTTTGAAATATGAAAACCGGGGACCGCACAATTAAAAAGATCTTGAAAATTACTCTGGACACTTTCTGAATCCGCCAACTGAATAGTTACCTGAATTGTTTCATTCTCCCTGCTTTGTTGCAATGGCGATATTACCCAAATTGATCGACAATTGCAGAAGAAGTAAAAAAGGAAGACTTTCTTAACGCCTATTACTTAACCCAACGCAGCTGTAACCAAAGTAGTTTAGTCTTTGGACGTCGAATTCAGTTGAATACCGAACGATTCTTTTAGCAGGTTTTCGTTTGTTTCGCCAAACCATTGTACGCGACCGGTATCAATATTCTGAAAGATAATTTGAGCCGGACTGAAAAGCATCGGATCGATCTGGTAGAAGTCGCAATTGACATCACGAAAAATCTGCTCGAACGGTTTTCCATAATCTGCAGAAGAATTGGAGGGAACTTTCGGACCGATCTGTTCGAGTGATTCATCATCGCCACGAACATATAACGTCACTTGCCCGCCGTACAAAATGGAATCGTTTGTCCGACCAATTGCCGCCAACGCATTATCAGCGACAGGAGAAAGCGGGGCGATTCCGGTCGCTGAGACAATCCGACTGATATCAAAATTAAGTTCGTGCAGTTTATGTAAAGCCGTTTCTACCGAACGAGCGTTAATCTGCAAACTTCCCGCCAGGCTCGCTGTTGGTGCAACAATTAAAACAAGGTTACCTGGTTCCACATTTGCCTTGGCTGCAATTTCTTGTGCCGTTTGAGTATCGGGCAACTTATCTGCTTCGAGAACACCAACCGCGTAGTGATGCTGTTCGCGGTAATCGAGCTGCTTGAAAATTTCTTCCCGCCCCGCATTGGCTCGCATCGGTCCGGAACCCATCGCAAAGTAACTGTCGGTTTTTACTTCCCAGCCTGCATACTGGCTCAACAAACAGGCTTGCTTTGGAAAATCGGTCGTCACCTGAACCATCGGCCAACTGACCGCATCGATCTTTCCATTCAGAAGGGAAATTTCTGCCAGTCCGGACATACAAACACGAGAAAGTAAAAGCCCCGCCGCCAGTGAGCCTTCAGCTTTCACACCGAAATCGAGAATACGTGTCCCGCAGGCGAGTTCCTCAACAATCGCTTTGAACTCACCAGGATTTCCCAGCGGTTTTTCGATCAGTTCCCAAGCCCGTGCATTTAATGTTTTAGTCATACAGAAGTTATCGCTCAAATTGAATAAAATTTCAATTGAACGATATTTCAGTACATCTGCCTCTGACAAGGATCAAACGCTGAGAGCAACCGAACGCTGTACCGGTTATGAGGATTCCGACGATTGGTTTCGTTATTGCCGAGGAAAAATGGAGCCTCTTCAGAAAAAATGTGTAGAAATTCGGCTCGAAATTGGCAACGATGAAAGCATGAAAGCGACATCCATTAGCCATTGTCTGATTCATCAGCTCCCGGAAACAGGAACCAGCCCCATCGGTGGCGTCTGCCCAAGGTGCAAGAGGTTGCTTTATACTCAGCCAGCTTCACTACAAAACAAAGCTTATTGGGAAAGCCAGCCCGGAGCTTATACGCTGGATCGCCGCCCGATTTTCATCTACACAAGATTCGGCGACAACTACAAAATCCGCTCGCTGATTGAAGAGTAAACGGGCTTGCTTTTCCCAATCCTCCCGCGAGTGGCTCGATCATTTATCAAGCGGTTAGAAGTAAATCCACAGGTACGATTTACTGATTGACTCTCATTTTCCGTTGGCAAACGCCGTCTCTTGGTATACACTTTGCTATCTGAAAAAACCATAAACTACGCTGAACCATTTTTTTGTGGAGTACCGGTGTCTGAACATCGCTGTCTGGTCACCGTAGCGGCATGGTTTCTCTCAAATCCCGTTCAAGCCCATAGCATTTTTTCAGGAGCTTCAACATGATTATTTATGGATCGCGGATGTATGGAAAGCGGAATGTGATTAACGGATGGGGAGAATGTGAACATTGCGGCGCGTATGGAAAAAACAGTAGCTACAACGGGCGAAAATGGGGCCATCTTTATTTCATCCCGCTGATTCCCATGGGCGAAAGCGTACGTGTCCTTAATGAATGCAAAGCCTGTTCTAACGGAAGCCATCTTCCAGAAAGTGACGTAACCGAGGTGCTGGAGGAGTTACGAAACGATATTCAAAAAGCGTTAGCGAGGCTGATCGAAGGAGAGAAGAATTTTGGTTATCACGAAACCGAATTACCCTGCACGCTTTTTTTGGCAAACAATATCGAGGTTGTTAAGTGTTTAGACGATCAAAATTTAGTCGATTTGGTTGTCGCTGCCTTGAAAGAAAAAGAACTGCACTACCCGCACCACATGGTCAATGGTCGGTTGCTGGAATTTCAGGGAAAATTACAAGAAGCCGGGACCGCTTATCAGCAAGCTGCAACTGAAGAACCAGAAGATATTTTGCCCATCATCTCACTCGGTGCAATTTATTTTAAGCAGAAAGAATACGAAGCTGCCAGGTTAGCTTATGAAAAAGCACTCGAATCACTCGAATCGCAAGAGAGGCTTCAAATACTCGGCGTCCTGCTTTCGGTTTACGAACTGCAGAAAGATTTCACCGCCCTGACAGACACATACGAAGAATGCTTGCAACTCGTTCCTGAATATGCTCAGGATAAGCCATTCATGAAGGGCTACAAAAAAGCCTGCAAAAAAGCGGGCAGAGAACCAGTGAAATAGGCCAGACTGTACATGAGGATGAATGACGGGGGCGCTTGGATGTGGGCTGATGAAAATCTATTGGACTGGGTAAGATGAAAAAAGTTATCGTTAAAAGACTGATACGACATTTTCCCAACGGCTTTGTTAAAATCCCAGCTAAGTTCTTTCGTGCTGAAATAAAAAAAAGAAAAATTGTATTCCAGGTTGGTTTCGGTAAACCCTGACTCGGCGTAGCCGGAACCAAAAAGGAGAGAGGCGTTAGGGAAAAGTAGGTTAGGCTTTCCAGCCTGACAAATGTGGTTTCCATGAAGCTCGCCTTTTGATTGACCAGCGAACGGACCTTATTATCTCGAAAAGTATGTGCGTAATGATGTCAGGCTAGAAAGCCTAACCTACGATTCTTCAAAATATCCTGCCACTTTTTCGCAGCATTTCATTGATAAGAGCCTAACCCGGCATAGCCGGAACCAAATAAGTTTTAAAGCAGAGAACCACGAAAGAAACGAAAAACACGAAAGAAGAGACCATCATTCGTTTAACGGCAAGCCGCAGGCGACTGCGTCAACCGGTTTGCTTTATTTTGAAGGTGCCGAACCGCGAATAAACGTGAATTTTCACGAATTATTTTTCAGTCACCGTATCTGTTCTTTTTTTCCTTTTCTTTGCGTCGCCGCGTCTTTGCGTGAGTTTTCTTTTTTTTCTCAGAAAGCAGGCCGGGTGCCTTTGCCGCTGTTTGGTTCGGTTAGCACAAATAGAGAGTCGTAACGATTTTCATCAGTCCAGCTTGGATGACGGATTATCGACCTGCAAATGTTCCCGGTGGCATTTTCTTTTTACGATGGTGAGCCACCGTTACGAACCGGATTCTGTTCGGCTGCCACTTATTTATCAATGCAAATTAAACTTTTCCTGAAGCTCGCGGCTATGCTGCTCAAAAGAATCCTCGCCTGGTAGCTTCATGGTCAGTGAGAAGCAAGAAGAAAACGGGGCATCAAATTATTTTTGAAGTGAGGCAGATTTAAGCATCTACAGTTGACGTTTGACTGGCACTTATCGCTACAATACGCACACGCGGCACGGAGATCGCATAAGTTCGGTTTGTAATGGGTGATCAATTCATTACGAACACTGCGGGGATACCCCGTGGCCGAATCATTGTAGGCATTGCACGTTGAATGAACGTCGGCTTTGGACCTTCAAAGCCAACGTCCATTCGCGACAGGATCGGTTATCCGTTTCTGTGCCGCGTTTTTTTAAGTTTTACTCTGAATAGATTCCCAAATACTGACTCAATATGAATCGCTTGCTGACTACACTTTGGGAATGGATTTTCGGAACAGAGGCTTCCTCTGCTTTTGAGGATGGCTCTCGCAGGCAAACAGATTGCCCCCAAACCGACAGACCTTCCGAGAAAAAAAGAAAAGGGGAAGAATACCCAACACCGAAACTAACACCGTTTCGCTATCGTTACCGGCAGAAAAAAAGAACTCGCAGCAATCTTGTTTCCGAGCAACCTTACCGTCTGGCAATGCCTTATGTCGCTTCTCTGGGAGAATTTCTCGATCTCACTGCCGACCATGCTCCTGAGAAACTGAATCAACAGGAACTTCCCTTACTGAAAACGCCTGAAGATCTTGCGAACTGGCTGCAAAAACCTTTGGGAACGGTCGCCTGGTTGACAGACTATTTCAACGAAGCGCGGCGACCAATTGATGTTCGTAAAGCTCATTATCGATACACATGGAAGCAGAAAAGAGCGGGCGGATATCGACTGATTGAATCGCCACTTCCGAAACTGAAGGAAACTCAGGAACAAATTCTGGATGAAATTCTGGACCGTGTTCCCGTCCATGCCGCTGCTCATGGCTTTTGTACCGGGCGTTCCATTTTGACCAATGCGAAACCGCATGTCGGACAGCAAATTATTGTCAAGATGGACTTGGATAATTTTTATACACGGGTTCGCTTTTCCCGTGTGGTTGCCATATTTCGTTCCATTGGATATTCCCGAGAAGTGGCATTATGGCTGGCAAAGCTGACCACTTCTGCGATTCCCAGTAATCTCGAATTTCCTGGCGGCGAACCAAAACAACTACGTCTGTTTCTTCCCAGACATTTACCACAAGGCGCCCCGACCTCGCCTGCGATTGCGAATTTAGTTGCGTTTTCGTTGGATGTTCGCCTGGCAGGTCTGACCAAATCCTTTGGCGGAAATTACACACGTTACGGCGATGATTTAACATTCTCGGGAGATTGGCGATTCCAGAAATCATTGCGGTTATTCATTCCGCTGGCTCAGCAAATTATTCGGCAAGAGCGTTTTGTCATTAACAGACGCAAGCGAAAAATCCTCAGACGCTCCACGCAACAGTCTGTCACCGGTGTGGTCGTCAACGATAAAACAAACATTTCCCGTAAATCTTACGACAATCTGAAAGCAACACTGCACAACTGCATCAAACTTGGTCCTGCTTCCCAGAACAGGGACGATCACCCCAATTTCTATGCTCATTTGCGAGGACGAATCGCCTACGTGCAGCAATTAAATAAACCCAGGGGAGACAAACTGCTGGCGATGTTCAAGCAAATCCGCTGGTAAATCGCTGGTATTACGACCGGGTCGACATGACAGCGGAGATATCGTAGGTCCGCTTGTTTTGGGTTGCTTCTGGATCTTTATTGTATTCCAAAGCGAGTTGATACAACTCTTTGCCCGCCTTGGTGGGGTATTCAGAATTAACACACGCTCTGCATAATTGTGCTTCATCGATGCCAATGCTTTTGGCGAGTGTGTCAATTGGCAGGTAGCGTAAAGATTCTGCACCGAGCGTCTGAGCCATTTCCTGTTCAACTTCGGGGGTCAGATTATGTCCCTCCATGAAATTGGGAGCGAACAGTTCACTGATTTTTGACATATCGATCCCGTAAAAACAGGGGGCGATAATCGGCGGACAAGCGACGCGAACATGAACTTCTTTTGCTTTGCCTCGCGTTCTAATTTGGTCGATCAGACCCCGCATCGTTGTGGATCGAACAATCGAATCTTCCACCAGAATTACTTTTTTTCCCTCGAACACTTCGGGTAATGGAGTGAATTTGGTGCGAACTTTATCGGCCCTGTTTTTTGATTCGATAAAAGTTCGCCCGACATAGCGGTTACGCATCAATCCTTCCAGACAAGGAACATTCAATTCGTAAGCCATCGCAGAAGCAGCCGGCTTGGCGGTATCGGGGACAGGAACAACAATTGTTTCATCGTCAATGGTCAGGTTCTCTTGTTGAGCCAGGTGAACTCCCAGATTGGTTCGCGAAAGATAGACGCTGCGGTCATCGAGTGTACTGGCAACGTTGGCAAAATAAATCCACTCGAAAAAACAATGAGCTTGCCGAGGGCTTTTTGCAAAGCGATGTATTTCCAACTTCCCATGTTGGATGAGGATCATCTCCCCCGGCTGAAGCGTTTTGATACTGTCGACATCAAAACCGAGATTCCAAAGCGCAACCGATTCACTTGCTGCTGCAAATAATGGTCCTTCAACCGCGTAACATAAAGGGCGAATACCAAGAGGATCGCGTGCGATGAACATGTCGCCCCGCGCATTCAAGAAGACAATGTTGTATGCCCCATCGAGTTGTCGAGCGAGCCGGGACATTGTGCCAACCAGGTCGCCCCGTCCGTGAATGGAAAAATCCTGAGAAAGCAGGTGCATGATAATTTCGGTATCGGTTTCCCGAGCCAGGTGGAAATCATCCTGCGTTTCGATTTGCTCTTTCAATTTTTGATAATTAGCCAGTTGTCCGTTGAAACCGAAACTGAACCATTTTGATTTCTGCACATGGGAACGTTCAAACGGTTGGGCGTAACTGCGGTCATCGGTGCCACAGGTTGCGTAGCGGACATGCCCGATCGCAGCCTGACCGTTGTAGCGTTTGATAATTCGTTCTGCTTTTTCTCTACGCCCAAGTCGAAATACCTCGTTGACGCTGCCGACATCTTTGTAGGTTTTAATCAACTGCTTTCGTTTCGGATTGAAACTGGTCATCCCGGCTGCAAGCTGACCGCGATTTTGAATATCGAGCAGCAGTCTGGGGATCAGCCCGGCTACGCAATTTGGATCGTTTTGTGGAGCCAGTGGAGAGATACCATCCCCTAAGAGATGATAAATCGCGGCAACGCCGCATTCGTGATGCAATTCCGCCATCAGGTGGGGTTCCGAAGTATTTTTGAGAGTTCGGGCAGCAAAAAACGTACAAGTCAGCACTTTTTTGCATCATAGCCAGCTAAGAGCAGGAAGCCAAACGAGCTTGAAAAAAACCTCCGACTGAAAGTAAAATCAGTCGAAGGTTTCTATTTCCAAGTAAAACAATGCTTCTTACGGACGACTACTGGTCAAATCGGCATCGAGAACCTTTTCGATTTGCTGTTGAATTTCCTGTAAGTGAGCGGTGGTGTAGGCATCCATCGTCACTTTTTTGGAATTAATAGCAACAGTCAAACGAGTATTCAAGTTCTTCAGATGCAATCGAGCCAAACTGCGGGCATCAGCCGGGGCTGTACCGCTTGAGCCGCCAAGTAATTGCATCAGACTTCCTCCCCCACTTTGCGGGCCAAGAACAATCGCGGTCAGTTTCTGCATGTGGGCTCGTTGCAGGTTTCTACGAATGGTAGAAATTGAAACCTTTGCATTTTTATCTGCATTAGCAGGAACTTCTGACCAGATCGAATCAGTTAAGGAATCGAAGATTTGCGGCAGTGTAAGAACTTTTTGGTCTTTAACTGCTTGCAGTTCGATATCAAGAACTCTCTGCAACGTTTCTGCATCAAGTAGCGAAGAAAGTGCCGTCTTTTGAATGCTGAGTACTTGCTGATAGACCGGGTAGTGATAATTTGAGGATGAACTGCTGTCCCGAAAATGTTCCGGAGCCAGATTTCGCAAGAGTTCTGGCGGGAACTGAAACGCTTTATCGGAAAAGATTTCATCATGGAGAAGTTTCAATGCCTGCTGTTGTTTTTCCAGCGAAATCGGCTGCATCGGCGGACGGGCATTCGGATCGCCTTTGTGATCCCGCGCGGTATATTCCCCGCCGATGTATTGAGTCGTCAGATAAGTTGCCTGAGAGACTTCGCCCATCAGCATGTTAAACGCAGAGCGAACCCGTTGATAACCTTCGCCATCTTCAACAACGCGGTCCGTCAATCCTTTGATCGATTGCTTCATCAACTTCATCCGTTGATCTGCATAATTGAGAGGATCGCCCAGGTCGAACAAATTGATGCGAGGATCGGGATTGCCGTAAAGGTCTTCATCAGTTGAGTAGGTTAACTCTTTCTGAGCCGATTTCGATGCGATTTTTGCCAGTTCTTTTTCTTCACCTGAAGCGATTGGTTTATAACCGTATTCAATCGCCCAGTAATCGTAAGGACCGATTGTTTTGGGGAAGTAATCCCCCTGTTTTTTAGGATCGAGTGCGAAGTTCGCAGGGACATAATCCATAATGGAACCCGTCATCCCCTTGGCAGATGTCACTTTGGGATCGTTAATCTGTTCCAATGTAAGCATTGTACTGGCTTTGAAATTGTGACGCAGACCCAGCGTATGCCCGACTTCGTGCATCACCACTTCTTTAATCGCCTGCCCAATATACTCTTCAGGAACTTTCCCACCGGGAGCGGCTCCGTGAATAGCAAGGATTGAAGAGAGCATCGAGAGTTGTCGTTGAATTCCCGGTCCCATCATGCAGCAGTTGCACGGTTGACGCGAATTCATCCAGCCCGGTTGCATTGGAAAGCGAGACGCCAGCGCGTGTTCCGGTTGTTCCTGGGCAAGCTTTTGATACTGCTTGTAGAGTGCTTCCATTTCACGAGAACGGCTTTCCATTTCTGGTACCTGCGAAGCGAACAACTTCAGGAAAGTTTTGCGATTTCCCGATGCCAGTATTTCCAGCCCCTGTGGAATGCCGACCGTGCGGACATAATCTTGACGGTAATAGCGGACCATACTTTCATCGAAAACGATGTCTGCATCGATAATTTGACCTGTCTTGGGATTCACCCGGCTTGGTCCCATCGCAAAACCGGCTGAAGTTGCGATCCAGCGGAACGTGTTGTAACGAATATCTTCCGGATCGAAATCATCACTTGATTGTTGATCGCGGCATTCAATCGCCTGCAAGTAACCGACTTTTTCAAACGCTTTATTCCATTCGAGAATTCCTTCCCGAACAAACGGGCGGTACTTACGGGGAACTGTTTTTTCAATCCAGAAAATAATCGGTTTTTTCGGAACCGACAGTTTGGCAGACGCATCTTCTTTTTCCAAATGCCAACGGTTGATGTACCGTACTTTCGGGCTTTTATTGACATCTTTCGAGAAATCGTTAGTCGTACTAAGAAAGTAACCAATCCGATCATCTGCTAAGCGAGGCTTGTAAGAGGTTGTTTCTAATTTGGAAAGACCATAATGCAAAACGATTTGCGTTCCACGAGGATCGGGAACCGGGTTGTCGCTGCCATGCAAACTAGACCGACTGTAAGAAGCGGTGAAAACAGCCGCCACCTCAATCTCAATATTCTTCGGAAACGCCTTCACTTTGAACCACGAACTACGTTTGCGATCAGGACGCACCCCGATTCCAGCCAGGTCATCCATAAACAAATCAGCCAAATCGACCAGCACCGATGCCCCTGCACTCTTTTCACTACGAATCGGCAGCGCCTTAATGATGCTGTCCATGTAAGAAGTCTCAACCGCGGCCGCTTGTGGAGTACCAGCTTTGGCTTTGAATTTGATGTTTCGTCGAACAACCAGAATACGATCCGACGATCTTTTGAAGCTGATGATCCACTGGTCGCCAAAGTTCAGCGTGTCTCCTCCCAGGTACATCATTCCCGCCCCGCGAGCAATCGAAATTGGCAGAATGAATTCTTTGCTGTAATTCGCTTTACTGATCTCCATGTAAAGCTTTTGCTCTTTTTCACTGTAATACAACGGCAGCAAGCCGGGCATTGCCGTCAAACCTTTGGTCACTTCCGCCCAGGCAGGGTAAGTTTTTGCTTCCGTCTGAACTGCGGGAATCAAAAGAATCCCAAACAGAGCGCACAGGGTAATTGCTTTAGAATAACCCAAAAGCATGACAGATTTCCTTATTCGATTCATACTACACTCCTACATAAACGCTGTTTTAAATGTTGGAACACAAACATTTCTGCCTGTAACAAACTGAGTACAGACATTCTGGCCTGTGCTGTAACGCATAAAGACATACAGGCAAGAAGCGGCCTGTAGACAGTTTTCACATGGTGAGGATATGGCGAAGTCTGGGCAAAATCAATAAACTGAGGAAACTTTACGCTCCTTTTTGATGTGAGCGTCGGGTTGGTATGATTTGTTGACTTTCGACAACAGATCAAATCTCAGAGCCACCTTGGATTCCACGGCTTAGAACCTGTTAAGCAAATTGTAGTTTCGTTAGAATGATCGCTTTTCGAATTGTTAAGCGAGTTCATTTCAAAAATTAGATTTCATAGGGAACCTCTATTAATTCAAAAAGGAGCACAGACATTCCTGTCTGTCGCGTTTGAACATCCTCGTACTAAAGGCAGACAAGAATGTCTACCCTGCGTTCAAACTGTTTTTTTGAATTCATAGAGGAGTCCCCTCGTAATCAGACCGGTTCGGTAGAGCGGGTTGTTAATAGATTCAGGTAGAAACAGTATGGCAGATCAACAGCCTTTGCGTGTGGCAATTGTCGGGTTAGGAACCGTTGGTTCCGGCGTGGCGAAAATTTTACTCGAAAACTCGCAGCTCATCACCCAGCGTACTGGCAGGGGAATCGAGATTGTTTCCGCAATCGTTCGCGATCCAACCAAGCCGCGTGGAGTTAAATTGCCTGATGGTGTTCTGGCAACATCGTTTGATTTAATGGAAGCTCCAGAAGTTGATGTCGTTTGCGAATTAATAGGCGGCACGACCACGGCGGGTGATGTCGTGCGGCAAGCTCTCAACGCCGACAAACATGTTGTCACCGCAAATAAAGCACTTCTTTGTGAACAGGGAGACGAACTTTTTCAGATGGCTAAGGAAAAAGGAAAAACAATTTGTTTTGAAGCTGCCGTTGCAGGTGGTGTTCCGGTGATCGAAGGGCTTTCGCAATCGTTGGCTGCGAATAAAATTCAATCGATAGAAGCAATCGTCAACGGAACAAGCAATTTTATTCTAACCGAAATGCTCGATCATCATTCCAGTTACGAAGATGCGGTCGCAAAAGCTCAGGAAAAAGGATACGCAGAAGCGGATCCGAAAATGGATGTCGATGGGACAGACGCCGCTCAAAAGTTGACGATTCTGGCTCAACTCGCTTTTGGGACAAAAGCTTCACTCAAAGATTTCCCGCGTCAGGGGATCGATCAGTTAAAACTTGCCGATTTGAAATATGCAGATGAACTCGGATATCGCGTCAAATTACTTGCTGTTGCAAAACGAAATGGCAAGTTTCTGGAATTACATACGCAGCCAACGTTAATCCGCAGCACTCTTCCCATGGCTGCTATCTACGATGCTTATAACATGATCGAAATTGAGGGAGACGCTGCCGGGAAAACGTGGTTTTCCGGCATGGGAGCGGGGCAAATGCCAACGGCTTCTGCAGTTGTTTCCGATTTGA
>Ga0316208_1001802_pt1 | contig 19088 bp, 17 predicted proteins | sample 3monopyrite_MG_FD_204944 | JGI IMG/M metagenome (GOLD analysis project Ga0316208, IMG submission 204944) | Microbial mat bacterial communities from mineral coupon in-situ incubated in ocean water Damariscotta River, Maine, United States -... | ecosystem: Environmental > Aquatic > Marine >...
CTGATGAAGACCATGAATTCACCTGGATCCAGTATCCGGACCTTCCCGACGTATCTTCAAAACTGAATGACTGTGACCTTTGTTTCATTGATCAAAACCTCGGCACAACAACAGGCCTTGATTTGCTGCGCGGCGCGGGTGCCAGCAAGCTTTCTATCCCTGTTATTTTGCTAACCGGATATGACGACGAAGCTGTTGACGAGCAAGCGGCACTGAACGGGGCGTCTGATTATATTACAAAGGGGGATCTTACAGCCTCCTTTCTCAAACGCTCGATCCGCTACAGCCTCGCCCGCAAGGAAAATGAACAGGCGCTGTCAAAACTTGCATTTACCGACGGCCTTACCGGCCTGGACAACCGCATTAAATTCGATCAGTCGCTTAGGTTTTCGTTGAAGATGACGCTCAGAAGCGGCGACTATCTTGCGCTTGTGCTCATTGATCTCGATGATTTTAAAGTGATCAACGACACATTTGGTCATGCTGCCGGCGATATGTTGCTGGTTGAATTTTCCCGCCGCCTGAAAAAACTGGTACGCCAATCGGACGTTGTTGGCCGACTGGGCGGCGATGAATTTGGCATCATCATTAACGGCTATCAGAAACAAAGTGACATTCATGTCCTCATGGAAAAAATTCTAAGTATATTTGAAGATCCTCTGACATACGGTGAAGAAACATTTTATGGGCAAGGCAGTCTGGGTGTAGCCATTCTTGCCCCAGGTGAAGAACCTCGCAATTCATCGGAGCTTACGCGGGCTGCAGACGGTGCCCTTTACCGGGCAAAAAGCCTGGGCAAAAATAACATTGTCTATTATGACCAGAAGCTTGGTGAGACAATCCAGCAAACAGCGAGCATGGAAAGTGCCCTTACCCGGGCTGTGGAAAACGGGGAACTGGAACTATATTTTCAACCGAAAGTGAATTCGCAAACGCGTAAATTATCGGGCGCCGAAGCGCTGCTGAGATGGCACTGGGGAAGCACTGAAACCATTTCGCCGGACATATTCATTCCCGTTACCGAGCGCTCGCTTAGCATTCTGGATATTGGAAAATGGGTTATTGAAGAAACCTGCCGTAAAATGCAGTCCTGGTCGCAGAAAGGTCTGATTTTAATTCCCATTGCCATCAACATATCGCCTGTGCAGCTGCAATCCAGCACCTTTGTTGAGCATATGGAACAAACTATGGAGCAATACAAAATTGATCCGTCTTTGATTGAATTGGAAATTACCGAAACCGCGCTAATGGCGCATGTTAATAAAATTACCGACCGTATGGCCGCAATGGCGGATATTGGATGCAAATGGGTCATCGATGATTTTGGCATTGGCCATTCATCACTAAGCCGGTTGGCTGACCTGCCCATCACCAAAATTAAACTGGACCAGAGCTTCGTGCAGCAGGCTCCAACCTCTGAAGCCAACCAGAAGATCTGCAGCATCATCGCTTTGCTTGCCCATGAATTGGATGTGGGGCTTGTCGCTGAAGGTGTAGAAACAGATCAGCAGATCGAAGCACTGACATTGCTGCCAGATGACGAACTACAGGGTTTTCATTTTAGCAAGCCCTTGCCAGTCGCAGATTTTGAAAAATGGCTGGCAACCGATCATCAACCCGCCCACCTCCGCACCTAAGCAGCTTCTTTGAGGCGATTCTCGGTGAAGTTCCATGGCAGGAGATCGTCGACCCGATTGATCGGATGGTCCGCAATGACCTCGAACACCCATGTCAGATAGGCTTGCGGGTTGATACCGTTGAGTTTGGCAGTTTCCAACAGCGTATAGGCAGCAGCCGCACGCTCGCCGCCCTTGTCAGAACCGTAGAATAAGAAGTTTTTCCGCCCCAATGCAATAGGCCGCATGCACCGTTCCGCCGGATTGTTATCAATCGCCAGCCTACCATCTGTCAGATAGACCTCAAGGCGCTTCAACCGGGTGACGGCGTAACGAATGGCCCCGGCCAAGGCTGATTTGGCGGGTATTTTGTTCAATTGGATTGGCAACCAGGCTTGCAAGGCTTCAAACAGCGGTTTTGCCTTTAGCTGGCGAACTTGCCGTTTAATGTCTGGTGGCTTTTTGCGGATCTGTTTCTCAATACCGTACAAAGCTGCTATTCGCTCTAACGCTTCTTTGGCAATCAGTGAACCATTTGCCTTGTGAAGATCAAAGAACTTGCGCCTGACGTGCGCGAGGCAGGCAACTTCAGTAATCTTGCCGCTGCCATAAAGCTTTTCGTATCCGGCATAGCCGTCCGCATGGAGAAAGCCTTCATAATCCTTGAGGCGATCCTGCGGCCGGGCGCCTTTTCTGTCGGGCGAGTATTTATAGTAAGCAGCCGGTGCCGTTTCGCCCTGCCAATCACGCTCGTCCCGAAGGTAAGTCCATATTCTGCCGGTTTTGGTTTTTCCTGTCCCTGGTGCCTGTACCGGCACAGGTGTATCATCGGTGTGGATAGCGGCACCTGCCAGTACATACTTGCCAATGGTATCAACAAGCGGGCGCACCAATTCCATACTGCGCCCAACCCAGTCAGCCATGGTATTGCGGCTGATCTCAACGCCCTCACGGGCATAAATACCGGATTGGCGGTAAAGCGGCAGATGATCCATATATTTTGATGTAAGCACGTGCGCCAAAAGACCCGGACCGGGCTTGCCTTTCTCGATCGGCAGGCTAATGGCCGGTGCCTGTTTTATTGTATCGCAGGTGCGGCACGCCATCCTTGGCCGTATATGATGCTGTACCCGAAAGCTTGCTGGCACATAGTCGAGTACTTCGGTAATATCCTCACCAATCTTATGGAGTGGCTTACCGCAGCAGTCGCAGATACCGCCGTTTGGCAGATGCTCTGTGACATCACGTGGCAGGTGTTCCGGCAAAGGCTTGCGAACGGCTTTTTGCTTTGCTTCAGCCTCAGCAATTGCTTTATCGACGTCAGGCTGACCTTGCAGGATGGCGGCTTGCTCGATGATCAAATCCTCAAGCGTCAGCTCCATTTGCTCAACGATGCCGTCGATGGCCTCCGAAGAGGAGCCAAACTTCGCCCTGCGCAAGCCCGCAATCTGCAGCCGCAGCTTCTCAATTACATAGTGCTGTTCAAGCACTCTGGCTTTAAATTCAGGAAGCGTTTTGGGCATGGTGAAAGGCGCTGACATCATGGCCAGTTTATAGCCCATGCGCAGCCCAACATCTATATACAATATCAAAGAACAACAATTAAATCAGCAGCTTGACGGCTTTGTCCGGCACCCAAGTCGGGCGCTAAAATCAGCCAGCCTTTCGGGGCTTCCATGTTTGCTTTTGGATACGCCAATCAATGCCTTCCAGCAGCATGGAAAGCTGCGAACCACTAAGGGTGACTTTACCGTCTTCAGCGCGCGGCCAGACAAAGCGGCCGCGCTCTAACCGTTTGGTAAACAGGCACGCGCCTTGCCCGTCCCACCAGATAATCTTGCAAAGATCACCGCGCCTGCCACGGAAGACAAATAGGTGGCCTGAGAAGGGATCGACTAGCAGGGCCTTTTGCGCCAGCATCGAGAGGCCATTAAAACCCTTCCTCATATCAGTGACACCAGCAGCCAGCCATATCCGGGTGTTTGATGGTACCGGGATCATGGCGTTCTGCCCGGTGTGTGCAGCCGCAGTTCTGAAAGGGCCGTGCTGAGCAATGCGGGTTCGGTACCGTTGCCGCACCGCACGCGTGCGCCGCAGGGCAATGCAACCTCAAGGCAACCTGTCCCGGGAGTGCTGCTACTCTCAGACTTTACTGCCGGAGACGCTTCAACCTCTACCGGCACCAAACAAACTTCCTGGCCCGTTGCTGCCTGTGCGGGTGCAGCGGCAAGGTGTTGGCGCCAGCTATATAAAAGCTTCGGATTTACACCGTGACGCCGCGCTACGTCGGACATCGGCCCATCCGACGCTTCAGCCTCAGCCACTATCTGCTGCCTGAACGCCTTGCTCCATTTACTACGCCGCCGCTTGCCTGCCATAATTCATACGTCCCGTATCCAAGCGAGCACAATGCCTACTTTGCAGAGACAAATATAAATTATGACGCTGAACTTGGGTAGGTGGGTTTGACCGGGCGAATACCACTCCAATAAAGTGTGGCGTGTTTAACAGAAGCAAAATGAACTGTTTATTAACAGGGAGCAGTAGGGTGCTCTTGATGACAGGATCATTTTCAGTATGACCAGATAGGCAAGCGGTGTTAAACGCCGACCGGAATACCAAAAATGAGTACAGCTACGCACAGTAACGTGGCACAGCTGAAGAGACAAAGACGAGTAAGGGGTTTTGGCTTTGTTTGCCAACATACATAAGTGGCAAGGCAACTTTGAAGGCCGTAATAGATAACAAAGGCTTTTGAAGCATAGACAATAATTTCTAAGATGCTTGCCTGCCAGGTTATTGTAAGGGCGACCAATGCGGTCATAAGGTAGCCTGCTTTTACAGGGATACCACGATTGGTCGCGCCTGCTATTAATCCCCCTGAACCATTCATGTCAGCAATCGCAGCAGATATCTGGGAGGCAAGAGCGGCAAATATAATTAATGGGCCAACAGCTGTACCTAGGGGCGATAGTAAGGTGATAATTTCTGTTTCACTACCTGCTGAGGGTAAGGTGTTAGAGAAAAATGGAGTGATTAAAAGAATAAAGATAAAATAAATTGCAGTGGAAAGAAGCTGGGCATACCGCATGGTTTTTATGCGTGTAGCAATATTGTATGTATCTCCCAAATAGCGAGATGTCTCAAAGCCTTGTACTAATATGACTAGACCTAGAAGAATTTGAATTTTATCCATACCTAGGTCTGGTTTTTTGGTTTGTAAATCGAGCGTTCCCAACTGTATTGAAATAACTGCTGCATATGCCAAGGCCGATAGTAAGCCTGCAATCAGAGCCAACTTGAGGCCTACAGAGGTTGCCTCAAGGCTTTCGAGCGCGTGTAAACCCCTTGTGGCACCCAAGATGCCGAGAGATAAAATTACAGCAGAGGCAAGCCAGCGTGTAAGCTCGGGATCAATAATGCCATCCGCTCGCAGTGCAAAGGATGCAAATAAGTTTAAATAATAAGCGACGGATACAAAATATGCGAAAGCAAGCGCACTTTCTGATAGCTTCTCTAGAGTGATTACAGCCCTTGACTGTTTACTTTTGCTGACAGGTTCTATGTTGGCAATATTGAACCGAATAGCGCTGCCAAAAAGATAAGCAACACCACATAAACTTAGCATAGCAACCCATGCCCAATTCCCTGCTACATAGGAAAGAATTGGCCCTGCAACCAAAAAACCCGACCCGATGATAGAGGCAAGGGGTGTCACTGTTGCACGCCACATTGGCGCTTTCATCACACGAGGGCGCAGTAAAATGATTGCAACCACTGCCGCAACAATAACCATAAGGATACTAGGAGAAAATACAGCGGTCATGGTGGGCAAGCCCTTCAGGAAAGTGGTTACCTATAAAGTACCCATGTAGCGTGCTCTGCTTCAATGCGGAAGCTATATTTTTGGGCAAAGGTTCGGACAATCTTCCTCATGGGATAGCCTTTTGTGCGGTTCCAGTGCCAATCATCTCCACATAGATTGGCTTCAGGCCATAAAGCATGTACGGCTTCTAGATCATCAGGTTTTTTGCCAGCATCGATATAAGCGAGGTCAGGCGTAAATCCCGCCTCTTTTAGGCTTGGTAAAATGTTAGGCGATTCACCGCGTATCGGGATGAACCTGCCTTTGAATTCTGATAAATTGGCCATTGCTGTCGGAAAAGGGCCCTGCCGCTCTATGTCAGCAGCAAATTGTTGTTGCACACTCAGGTCAGGGTAGGCACGGGATAAAACTGGGCGCCCAACGTGTTTGTGGCACTGGTTGATAAGCCAGTCATTCCATGTATCAATCCCAACAAGGTTTAGTTTTGTGTCAAGCGATAACCAACGGCGTGCAGAGGCGCCCAAAAAACACCCAATCTCTAGCATATACTCAGGTTGGCTAACCTTAATCAAAGTATCCACTAAATGCCGCCCTCCTCCACCAAGTGTAAAGTCCCAAGGGGTTACACCTTCTGTATCTGGCCAAGGGTGGAGGGCATTTAGTTTTTCAAAGCTCGTTTGTAACATAACTTACTAACAGGCCACCCTAGGGTGGCCTTCATCTCATAGACAAAAATTTTTAGAGGATGGAAAAGCCAGTAGCGGCCCAGTCCTTATCAAAGCCAGCAAGGCCACTTGTTGTAAGTGGGTGATTAAATAGCTTCTTCATAACATCCCAAGGAAAAGTCGCTACATCAGCACCAATGAGTGCGGATTGAAGGACATGGGTGGGGTGGCGAACCGATGCCACAAGAATTTCAGTCTCATAGTTATAATTGTCATAGATTGTACGAATATCAGAAATCAACTCCATACCGTCAAAGCCAACATCGTCGTGGCGTCCAACAAAAGGCGAAATAAAAGAGGCCCCCGCTTTCGCGGCGAGCAGAGCTTGATTCGCAGAAAAGCACAGTGTGACATTCACCATAATGCCTTCAGCGCGGAGGGCCTTGCATGTTTTCAGGCCGTCAAGCGTGAGGGGTACTTTCACAGTAATATTGTCAGCAATTTTTGCACACTTCAGGCCTTCTTTCAGCATGGTTTCATGGTCATGTGAGACGGTTTCAGCGGATACGGGGCCATCAACCTCTTTTGCAATTTCAGCAATAACTTCAAAGAAGTCGCGACCAGATTTTTTGATAAGAGACGGGTTTGTTGTAACACCGTCAAGCAAGCCTGTGGCGTTTGCTTCGCGGATCTCATCAATGTTAGCAGTATCAAGGAAAAACTTCATTTTTTGCTCCGTGGGTCCGGCATGCCGGGACAATGCGTTTGGGCCAGTAAATTATTGCTGCGGCTGATAGCAGTTGCAAGCTGCAAGATAAACCGTAATTCACATCATGCCTATTAAAGATTGCCTCCTTTTGCAATTCCTATAGACAATAGAAGACAGATAGATGGACTAAAGCGACAAGAATTGATTGGTAAAAGATGCGTCAAAAGGCATTAGGGCTTGGTATTGAAGAGGTAGAAGACACGCAGCGCGTAAAGGTTCTGTTACCCCTGCCGCTCGCGGGCCCACTGGATTACCGTTTGCCAGCCAACTGTGAGCGCCCTGTGCCTGGCACACTTGTAGAGGTGCCTTTGTCAGGCCGCACAGTTCTTGGTGTGGTGTGGGATGGCCCAACCGTAAAGACGGGTAAAATAGTATCTTTCAAGAAGCTTAAACCGATTGAGCGGTTTGTAGAAATACCGCCTTTAAGCAAGGACTTGAGGCGTTTTGTCGATTGGGTTTCTGCCTACACGCTTTCAAACTTGGGGACTGTACTCCGCATGTGTTTGTCGGTGCCGTCTGCGTTTCAAGCAGTGCCTACGGCGCGTCACTATAGGGTTAAAGAAACCCAACCCGAAGGTTTCCGAGAAACAGCAGCCCGCGCTAACATATTGAAAATACTGGGTGACGGCGCGCCGCGAACGGCATCTGAGCTTGCAGAGCTCGCTGGCGTGGGGCCTGCTGTGGTGCGCGGCCTTGCCAAAGCCGAGGTGCTAGAAGTGCTTGAGCTACCGGTTGATAAGCCGTTTGTTACCCCTCAAATTTCTACGAAAGGTCCTGTTTTATCAGCGGAACAGGAAACCGCAGCCAAAGCGATTCGGGATAAAGTTTGGGAAGGTGGGTTCGCCTCTTTTCTCTTGGATGGTGTAACCGGCTCCGGAAAAACAGAGGTATATTTGGAGGGTTTGGTCGAAGCTCTCAAGGAAAAAACCGCTCAGGTTCTTGTGCTTGTTCCAGAAATAACCCTTACATCTCAATGGCTTGATAGATTTAAAAAACGTTTCGGTGCCGCTCCCGTTGTCTGGCATTCAGAAATTGGCGCGGCGGGGCGACGGCGGGCGTGGCGGGCTGTGGCAAACGGTGAGGCACGGGTTGTGGTGGGCGCACGCTCGGCGCTGTTCCTGCCTTTTAAAAAATTGGCGTTCATTACAGTGGATGAGGAGCACGATCCCTCGTTTAAGCAGGAGGAGGGGGTGCTCTATCATGCGCGGGATATGGCAATTGTCCGGGCAAAACTAGCGGATTGCCCCATTGTCTTAGCGAGCGCTACCCCCTCTCTTGAAACCCTCGTAAACGCAGAAGCCGGGCGATATCAAACACTTAAGATGCGGGAACGCCACGGCGGTGCCCTGTTGCCTGAAATGCACGCAATCGACATGCGCCTAGAGCCACCAGAGGCCGGAACATGGCTTTCACCAAGGCTTGTTACGGAAATGGAACAAACTCTCGCGGCGGGCGAGCAAGTTATGTTGTTCTTAAACCGGCGGGGGTATGCGCCGCTAACCCTTTGCCGTACCTGCGGTAATCGCATTGAGTGCCCCAGTTGCTCGGCGTGGCTCGTGGAACACCGTTTCCGGCGCGAGCTCCAGTGCCACCACTGTGGCTACTCGGAAACTGTGCCAGAGGTGTGCCCTCAGTGTGACTCACCTGAGACACTTGTGGCATGTGGCCCGGGGGTTGAGCGCCTGTTCGAAGAGGTCACGAATCGCTTTCCGACTGCACGCACTTCGGTCATGACGAGCGATACAATGACAAGCACATCCCACACGGCAAAATTCGTCAGCGACATTGCAGGCGGCCATCTGGATATTGTGATTGGCACACAGATCGTAACAAAGGGGTATCATTTTCCAAACCTCACACTTGTCGGGGTGGTCGACGCTGACCTTGGCCTGCGCGGCGGGGACCTCAGGGCGGGGGAACGCACCTACCAACAATTAGTACAGGTGGCAGGCCGGGCGGGCCGCGCTGAAAAACCGGGGCGGGTTTTTCTGCAATCGTATGAGCCTGAACACCCTGTTGTGCATGCCCTTTTGTCGGGGAACGGCGAGGCCTTCCTCGCGGCGGAAAAAGAGGCTAGGGCGCGCTTTCATATGCCGCCTTTTGGCCGGCTTGTAGCGCTTATTCTTTCTGGCCCCGCTATGGCTGATGTGCTGGAGCAAGGGCGCATGCTCGCGGCCACCGCCCCCACAAGCCAGGACATCGACATCGTTGGCCCGGCCCCGGCCCCCATGGCAAAGGTGCGCGGCAAATACAGGTTTCGCATGCTGGTGCATGCCAAAAAAAATGTGAAAATACAACAAATTATCAAAGAGTGGGTGCGCGTAGCCCCCAAAATAAAAACCGTGAAAATCAAGGTAGACATTGACCCCTACAGCTTTATGTAGCCGCTGACGTCAGGTCATTATATTCGTGTATTAATGGGAAAATGCTGCTCTTCTCTGGCAACCCATAATAGAGTATGAAAAATCCTTAATCCTCGGGTGGCGGTAGTGCTGTTGCGGAAGAAATAGCCATGAGGGGCAGTCGCGTCTAACAGGTATTTACGGTTGAATATGTCCCAAAAATTGTGTGTCACTGGAAGTGTTTCTAAAAGATCTACAAAATAGGACCGTATATTCCAAAGATAGACGCCATGGTCACAGAGACCTTTAGGCGCCGGAGTATTTGAGAGGGAGAGATTTTGTCCTACAGCTGTTTTGATCTTCCTTTGGGGAAGTGCGGCAAGATTAATCGGTTGCCTAGAAAGTTTTTCGACAGGTAACGATAGCCGCTTTGAAAGATAGAGTAATTGATCAGGTGAAATCGATTTTTCAACAAATGGTATTTCCAACAATGCCCTTCCACCCAATGCTTCCATTAGGTCGAACGATAAACGCCCATTTGCCCGCTCGGCTTCAGGTAGCGCGGCAGCTGTTGCGAGTATGACGGGGTCGTATAAGGGGTCAAACGCCCCACAAGATATGTTGAGGCTACGGGACATATACGCAAAATGCCGCTTGGCTCTATTTTTCAAATAATAGTCGGAGCCCATTGTCTGGTCTGTTTCCGTAGCCTCGGCTAAACCGGCATAAACGGCATAGGTTTTTGACCGTAGAAATGACTTGTGAAACAGCTTTTGGTAACTTCGCGGAATATTACAATATGTTTGTGTCCAGCGGATCGCTGTTTTACTTTTTGCTGATCCCAGTGTCGCCCAATAGATTTGCAGCACCGCTCTATATACAGTATCACCTTTCAACAGCTGCTTGATACGTTTCCAAGGTGTTTCCCTGGAGTTCCAGGAGTTCGGGGGACACAATACTTAATTATCAGTGATTGGTTTCTTTGGGGGGAAGCATATGGCAAGAATGGCACGGCTGGTGGTGCCGGAGTATCCGCATCATGTAACGCAGCGCGGTGTGCGGCGCATGGAAACCTTTTTCACTGACGAAGATTATGAAACCTATATCCGCCTTGTGGCAGAGGGCTGCGCGAAAGCAGGCACAGAAGTTTGGGCTTATTGCCTGATGCCAAACCATGTGCATTTGATATTGGTGCCGTCCAGTGAGGACGGCCTTAGGGCTGCGCTCGGTGAAGCGCACCGGCGCTATACACGGCATATCAATTTTCGCGAAGGGTGCCGGGGGTATTTGTGGCAGGGGCGCTTTCATTCTTTCCCGATGGATGAGGCATACTTGATTGCATGTGCGCGCTATGTGGAGCTGAACCCGGTGCGAGCAGGACTGGTTGCGAAACCGGAGGAATGGCGGTGGTCAAGTGCAGGAGCTCATCTGGCAGGCAAAAATGACAAGCTGATAGAGGTGAAGCCGTTGCTTGATCTGGTTCCGGATTGGGGGAAATTTCTGGCGGGCGGTGTGAAGGGTGCAGAATTAAAACGTTTGCGAACGCACACGAATACGGGCAGACCCTGCGGGCCGGACGTATGGATTGAAAAGTTGGAGAAGAAGGTGGGACGGTCGCTCAAGAAACTAAAACCGGGGCCTAAAACCGGACAGGGGGCTATTAAAGGGGCACAATACGAATAAAGGGGCACGAGGGCAAGCCTCATGTGAGGATAATTAAGTATTGTGTCCCTTTAATAGTGATGTCCCTTTAATAGTATGGGGTGATTCCGGGTTTTGGGCGGTGCTTTGGGAAGATTTTCTCTTACATTTAAAATAGAACCCGGCAGGCGTTTGAAACGGCCCTCGGCTGGGGTGTGTGTTTTTTGCACAGCCTGTTATGCCAGCATGGTTTGAAAAAGGCTGCCCGGCTGCGTGAAAATAGCCCGAAAAACTGCGGGTTTTCCTTTGTGGCGGCGGGGGCTGCGCAAGCAATGGCCTCAGCTCTGTTCGGCTCAGGGCTTCAGCTTTTGTTACAAGAATCGCAAATGAGGCATTTGGCGGGTTGCAAGGCTGAAATCCTTATGCTAGAGGGGGCACGCATTTCGGCTGATCGGTGCCGCGAGAGGGACGATTGTCTCCCTGTCAAAAATGATCAAAATTCGCGTGAGGCGGCCTGCTTTTTTAGGCACCTCATAAAGTGTCAACAGGTTCAGACCTAGCAAATAGGGGAACATCCATAGTGACCTCGCACAAAGCGATAGTTTCTGGGATTTCAGGCCGCTACGCAGTGGCGCTTTTCGAACTCGCACTAGAGAACGAAGCGCTTAAGGCGGTTGAATCTGACCTTACCAACCTTAAGGAGCTGCTCGGTGAGAGCGCTGACCTTCGGGCGTTGGTAACATCACCCCTTGTAAGCCGGGGGGACCAGTCCAAAGGCATCACTCATGTTGCTGAGGCCGCCAAGCTTTCTGCTTTAACAGTGAAATTCCTTGGTGTTTTGGCGGCTAATCGCCGTTTAAGCAGCCTCGGCGCCATTGTTGCAGACTTTGAAAAGCTGATGGCCTTTCACAAAGGTGAAGTGAAAGCCGAAGTAGTAAGTGCCTACGCCCTTACAAAAACACAGCTTACGGCCTTAACAAAACAATTGAAATCGGCCATCGGCCAGGATGTTGATATTGATGCTTGCGTTGATGAAACACTTCTTGGTGGCTTGAAGGTTAAAGTGGGTTCTCGTATGATCGATAGCTCGTTGAAAACAAAACTCGACAACCTCGCAATCGCTATGAAAGGGGTTCAGTAATGGATATCCGTGCAGCGGAAATTTCCAAGGTCCTGAAGGACCAGATCGCAAATTTCGGCAATGATGCAGAAGTTTCAGAAGTAGGTACCGTTCTCTCAGTGGGGGATGGTATTGCCCGCGTCTATGGCCTTGACCAAGTTCAGGCCGGTGAGATGGTGGAATTCCCTGGCGGCGTTAAGGGCATGGCTCTTAACCTTGAGAGCGATAATGTTGGTATCGTGATCTTTGGTGATGACCGCGGCATTAAAGAGGGTGACACGGTTAAACGTACGGGCGCGATTGTGGACGTTCCTGTTGGTAAGGGGTTGCTTGGCCGCGTTGTTGACGCGCTTGGTAACCCTATCGACGGTAAAGGCCCGCTGAAAGACGTTGAGCGCACCCGCGTTGAAGTGAAAGCGCCAGGCATTATTCCACGGCAATCAGTTTCTGAGCCTATGCAATCTGGCCTCAAGGCGATTGATGCGCTTGTGCCTGTTGGGCGCGGCCAGCGTGAGCTTATTATTGGTGACCGCCAAACGGGTAAAACGGCGGTTGCGATTGACACCTTTATTAACCAGAAGCATGTGAATGCCGCAGCAAAAACAGACGGGGAGAAGCTCTTCTGTATTTATGTTGCTGTTGGCCAGAAGCGGTCAACTGTTGCACAGATTGTTAAGGCTCTTGAAGAAAACGGGGCGCTTGAATATTCAATCATTGTTGCGGCGACAGCGTCTGAGCCTGCACCGATGCAGTTCCTCGCGCCTTATACCGGCACAGCGATGGGCGAATTCTTCCGGGATAATGGCATGCATGCTGTTATTGTGCATGATGACCTGACAAAACAAGCGGTTGCGTACCGTCAGATGTCGCTTCTTCTGCGTCGTCCTCCTGGGCGGGAAGCTTACCCGGGTGATGTATTTTATCTTCATAGCCGCCTTCTTGAGCGTGCTGCGAAAATGTCTGATGCGCGTGGCGGTGGTTCGCTGACGGCTCTTCCGGTTATTGAAACACAGGCCGGTGACGTGTCTGCGTATATTCCGACAAACGTGATTTCGATTACGGATGGTCAGATTTTCCTTGAGACCGAGCTTTTCTATAAGGGTATTCGCCCTGCGATTAACGTGGGTCTGTCGGTATCGCGTGTGGGGTCTGCGGCGCAGATTAAAGCGATGAAGCAGGTTGCGGGTTCCATTAAGCTTGAGCTTGCTCAGTACCGGGAGATGGAAGCCTTTGCGCAGTTTGGTTCTGACCTTGATGCCGCAACGCAGCAGCTTTTGAACCGGGGTGCGCGCCTGACAGAACTGTTGAAGCAGGGCCAGTATAGCCCGCTTCCGGTTGAAGAGCAGGTTGTGTCTATTTTTGCGGGTGTGAAAGGCTATTTGGATAAAATAGCAACAGCAAACGTAACACGCTTTGAAGAGCAGTTTCTTGCTGAAATTCGGGCGAAACACGCTGACATTCTTGCAACAATCCGTACGGAGCAAAAGCTGTCTGATGATACGACTTCCAAATTGAAGTCTATTCTCGATGCTTTCGCAAAGTCTTTTAGCTAAGAAACTGGATGGGAGAGGCTGAGCAATGCCAAGCCTTAAAGACCTAAAAGTTCGCATCAACTCCGTCAAGTCGACGCAGAAGATCACAAAGGCCATGAAAATGGTTGCTGCGTCGAAACTGCGGCGGGCGCAGGAAGCGGCAGAAGCGGCACGTCCGTATGCTGAGCGTATGGAAGCCGTTCTTGCGGGCCTCGGTGCTGCCGTTAAGGACCAGCCTGGTGCGCCGCGCTTGCTGGCGGGGACCGGCGCTCACGATGTGGAGCTTGTTATTGTTGCCACGTCCGAGCGGGGCCTGTGCGGTGGTTTTAACTCGAATATTGTTAAAGCAGCCCGCTTGCATATCCGCGCTCTTGTTGCTGATGGTAAAACTGTAAAAATTCTTTGCATTGGTAAGAAGGGCGTTGCCTCTCTTAAGCGGGAATTTAAGTCACTAATCATCGGTGTTAAGGATATGTCTGGCACGAAGAGGCTTGGCTTTGCTGATGCACAGCCAATTGCACAAGAAATCCTGCTGATGTTTGGGCGCGGTGAATTTGATGTAGCAACATTGTTCTATGCTAAATTCCAATCTGCGCTTGTTCAGATCAATACGAAGCAACAACTTATTCCTGCCCCTATGCCGGTTGTAGCGAATGATGTTGATGCGGCGGATGATCTTGGCGGCGCTGTTTATGATTATGAACCAAGTGAAGAGGCTATTCTTGATGACTTGCTACCCCGCAATGTCGCTGTTCAGCTTTATCGCGGTTTGTTAGAGAATGCAGCATCTGAGCAAGGCTCACGAATGACGGCAATGGACAGCGCTACGCGGAATGCGGGTGAGATGATTGATAAACTTTCAATCACCTATAACCGTACGCGTCAGGCAAACATTACCAAAGAATTGATTGAAATTATTTCAGGCGCTGAAGCGCTTTAGTAAGTTACACGAAGGAGTGTAAAAAATGGCTAAGAATACCGGCCGCGTAACACAGATTATTGGTGCAGTAGTTGACGTTCAGTTCGACGGTGCTTTGCCAGCGATCCTTAATGCGCTTGAAACAACCAACAACGGCGAACGCCTTGTGCTTGAAGTTGCGTCTCACTTGGGCGAGAGCACTGTACGTACCATCGCGATGGATGCAACAGACGGTCTTGTGCGCGGCGCGAAAGTTACAGATACTGGCGCCCCAATTTCTGTGCCAGTTGGCCCTGAAACGCTTGGTCGTATCCTGAATGTGATTGGTGAGCCAATTGACGAGCGTGGCCCTGTTGGTCACAAAAAAACAGCGCCTATTCATGCTGAGGCCCCTCTTTTTGACGAGCAGTCAACAGAGCAAGAAATCCTTGTGACGGGCATTAAAGTTGTGGATCTTCTCGCCCCTTATGTGAAGGGCGGTAAAATTGGTCTCTTCGGCGGTGCGGGTGTTGGTAAAACAGTTCTTATTATGGAACTTATCAATAACATCGCAAAAGGCCACGGTGGCTATTCTGTATTTGCTGGTGTGGGTGAGCGGACGCGTGAGGGTAATGATCTTTATCATGAGATGATCGAATCTAAAGTGATCAATCTTGAAGGCGAAAGTAAAGCCGCGCTCGTATATGGTCAGATGAATGAGCCTCCTGGAGCCCGTGCACGTGTTGCCCTTACAGGCTTGACACTCGCTGAATATTTCCGTGATCAAGAAGGTCAGGACGTACTCTTCTTCGTTGATAACATCTTCCGCTTTACTCAGGCGGGTGCTGAGGTGTCAGCGCTTCTAGGCCGTATTCCTTCTGCTGTGGGATACCAGCCAACGCTTGCAACAGACATGGGTACTCTTCAGGAACGTATTACATCTACGAACAAAGGGTCGATTACTTCTGTACAGGCTGTGTATGTGCCTGCGGATGACTTGACTGACCCTGCGCCAGCAACATCATTTGCCCACCTTGATGCGACAACAGTATTGAGCCGTCAGATTGCCGAACTTGGTATTTACCCTGCGGTTGATCCACTGGATAGTACATCTCGTATCCTTGATGCGCGTGTTCTTGGCGATGAGCATTATAGTGTTGCACGGTCCGTACAGGAAGTTCTTCAAAAGTATAAGTCTCTGCAGGATATCATTGCAATTCTTGGTATGGATGAGCTTTCAGAGGAAGATAAGCTTGTGGTTGCACGCGCACGTAAGATCCAACGTTTCCTAAGTCAGCCTTTCCATGTGGCCGAAATTTTCACTGGTACACCGGGCGAATTCGTAACGCTTGAAGACACTGTAAACGGCTTTAAAGAGATTGTGGCTGGTGAATATGATCACCTCCCAGAGGCGGCTTTCTATCTTGTTGGGAACATCGAGCAGGCGGTTGCTAAAGCTGAAAAACTCGCTAGAGACGCAGCGTAAGCCAAGAGGGTATAGGGCATCATGTCAGACACACTACATTTGGAAATCGTATCACCTGAGCGCCTGTTGAAGGATGCAGAAGTTGCTGCGGTTGTGGTGCCGGGCGCAGACGGTGATTTCACAGCTATGCCTCAGCACGCACCTATGATGTCCACTATTCGCCCCGGTGTGATTGAAATTGTTGAAGATGAGAATACTGTGGCAGAACGCCTTTTTGTAAAAGGTGGCCTTGCACAGATTAGCCCAAGTGGCTTGACTATTCTTGCAGAAGAAACACTGGCACTTGACGATGTGGATACAGCAGATCTCATAAAGCGAATTTCTGAAACGCGTGAAGATGTGCTGGATGCAAAAGATGCTGTTGAAAAAGCAGCATTTGAAAAGGAACTCGCCTGGATGATTGTCCTTCAGGAAGTCCTCGCAGCCTAGCATCAGGTCTATAGATTTTTAAAACGTCGCTTTTGAGCGGCGTTTTTTTTGCTTTCATGTCACAGAAGTAGAGAATTAAGCGTCAGAATCCATATAACTTATGGATAATTTTTCCACTATACATCATATGATTTTAGCTGATCACGAGTATTTTATCATCAAGCTTATCTCTATTCGTTTCCTGTATTTTTGCGGCATCTTCGTCAAATAGGAAAGGGAGTGTTGCATAGCGCACGCCTTTGGTTACAGGGAGAGCCTCATGAAGCAGCGAGCATGAAAATACAATAGCCCCGCCCGTTGGGGCTCTATACGTACGGTCACCATATTCCGGGAAGCGGAGTTCACCCCCTTCAAATTCTTCTTCATTCAAATTGATGGTAACGGCAAACCTTCTGTGGGCTGTACCTGATGTCGTATTATCTCTGTGGGGCCGAAAAAAACCAGCCTCTGCAGCGGTGTAACAGGCAACAATATAACGCTCAATACGCGTAGTGTTAAACTGAAAAGCTTTTAAAATTTCAGGTTTTAGGCGGTTATGGATAGCAGCATTGATTTGTTTGCGAATGTCCAAATCTTCAATAGTTAGGTCAGTTCGGCGTTTAAATTTTGAATCCTGAACACCAATTGTTTTACCGTCTTTTTCCCACATAAACCCTGATGGTTTTGGGGCGCCATCTTTATAAAGCTCAATAAGTTTTGTGCATAACTCCAGAGGTAATACGCGGGGGACCGCCAGCACGGGCGCCCAAGGTTCTATGTTGGGCATGATATGTTCATCAGCTTTTGGAAGATGCCGCAATGTGTCAAATAGCCTGTCAGCTTCTGTTAGTTTACCTGCAGCATATACCCGGAGAGTAGGGTCAATAATGTACCATGCAGGCAGAAAGTCAATGTCACCATTTTCACGGTTGTTTATGAGGCCAAATTCCTTTGCAATGGCAAATTTGGGGTCGTGAAACACACGGTTTCTGGGGAAAGCTCGTTCAACATATGGGTCGGTATGGTCCGCAATCTCCTTACTGACTGCAAAAGCGAGAATATGATCATCCTGAAACGGGAAGGTTTCAGCGATCATACGGTCAAGGAAAGGTTTAACTTTCTCAATACGGCTGCTGCCGATAAAAACAAGTAAAACAAATCGGCCACCAAGGCTCGAAAAAGCAAATTCAGGATTGATGGGGGCCGCAGCGTGAAACCACGGCACCTGTTTACCCCATCCAATTAAGGAATGGCCTGACATTCTCTATATCTTTCGAAACGGTAGCCGTTTTTGGGACGGCTAGACCACTAGTTTAACAAACGACAAGCTTATTTCCAATTTCAGCATGTCACCCCTTTAGGTATATTGCATCGGATTGAAAAAAAATAAAGTGGAATATGCCGTGTGCCTTAAATTTTTTGAAGAAATTCAGGCCGATTTATCTGGGAATAATTCTGCTAAAATCTGCGAATAAACGTGTTTTTTAAAGGGAACTATTTCTTGCAAAAGGTCATCCCGGCGTGACCATTTCCACCGCCCAAATTCCGGGTGTTTAGTAGCAAGGTTAATGGTTGTCTCGGGGGCGGTCAGGCGCATCAAAAACCACTTTTGTTTTTGGCCTTTATATTTACCACCCCACACTTTGCCGAGCAAATGACCAGGGAGGTCATAGGTAATCCAATTGTTAGTATGAGCGAGAATATTAACTCCTGCCGCACGCACACTAATTTCTTCTTCAAGCTCTCTTAGGGCCGCGGTTTGCAGGTCTTCCCCGTTATCAACGCCCCCTTGTGGCATTTGCCATGCCCCGGGCATATCAAGGCGTTCTGCCGTAAAAATGAGATTGTCTGCATTCAGGAGCATTATGCCAACGCAGGGTCGGTATGGCAAATCAGGCGGCACGTCTTTACCTTGGAATAGCTTGCAAGTTGGCAATAGATGAAACGGGGACAAGGGCAAGACCCCGTTCTTCCAACGTAGCAACCCAGACCTTAATTGCATCAATGGTAACAGGGTAAGCCCGCGCCATGCCCATTGCAGCCCCTTGTGTTTTTGCCCGTTGCTCCAGTTTTGTAAGCTCGGCGGCTATTTCCACTCGGGCAAGGTCTTCGTCAATATATCCATTATTGATAGCGACAGGCAGGCCAATAGCTTTTGCCATGGTGGCTGCGCGGGAATAGGGTGTTGACCGGCTATCCACAAACATCAAACCACGGCGATGGATTTCGTCAAGAACAGGGCGCATGCTTTCGCTTGCCGCTGTAAAGCGGGACCCCATAGAGTTGACAACTCCCACATATCCAGACATTTGGGACAGAGAGGTCCTTAAAATACTTATGCTTTCGCGTTTACTATGTGTGGTCAGAAGGGTAAACGGCCCCGGGTCATTTTGCGGGTAGTTTACAGGTTCCATTGGGATGCTAATAAATACCTCATGCCCGGCACGGCGTGCCCGTTCACCCCAGGAATTCAGATCACGTGAATAGGGGGAGAAGGCTAACGCCACATCTTTCGGCAGTTCAGCCAGTGCCCGCTGCGTATTGCGGGACCGTTTTCCCAAGTCAGTAACCATAAGCGCGATGCGGGCGGTCGTTTTTGTCTGTGGGTTCGCGGCGGCATATACATCAAAAGAACGACGGCCATCGTCTGAAATTTTGGGCAGAAAACCTTGCTCGGTTTTCTCCAATAGCTCCGGTAGGGCGACCGCAGGAATTACATAGGTTGGATTTGTAATTGCAATTTGAGGAGCCGCTTTTTGTTCCCCAGGTAGAGGGAGGCCTGTTA
>Ga0316208_1001803_pt1 | contig 19077 bp, 11 predicted proteins | sample 3monopyrite_MG_FD_204944 | JGI IMG/M metagenome (GOLD analysis project Ga0316208, IMG submission 204944) | Microbial mat bacterial communities from mineral coupon in-situ incubated in ocean water Damariscotta River, Maine, United States -... | ecosystem: Environmental > Aquatic > Marine >...
GGAATCCTAATTCCTTATCCTGATCTCGAATTACATCCTCTAGCAGAAGTTCAGGTTCTTCTTTTTCAATATTAGAACCATTGTCAATTATTCTATTCTCTTTAGATGCTATTTCGGCGGCTTCTTGGGCAGTTTCGGGTGGCGGACGGTTGTTAATTGCATTGGATTCTCTACTGTTTTGATTTCCAATAATTCCAGTAGCTTGGTTTCTGGTATTGCCGCCTGAGAATTTTTTGTCTTGTATAGAGAAATTTTGTTTTAGTGAAGAATTCAATTCGCCAGACTTTCCTCTTAACATATCAATGCGGTATTGAATTTCTTCATAAATATCACCGAAATCGCAGTTACAAACAGCAAAATCAGCCCGATGAAATTCACCTTTTTTTAAGTCAACAAATCTACTTGAAGGGTCATTTGCATGTCTATTATCCAATACATTTAATGCAGCACCTGCCGGCAATGTTGTATTGTCTAGCTTTAATACGTGCTTATTGGGTTTAATACCATACATCGTGTAATTACCCTCTACATCGGTTATTACAAACGTCCCGTTTTCCAGATACAATCTAATGCCCGGAATACCTAATTCCCCATAATCCTGAATATCATTCTTGTTAACATCGGCAAATACTTTTCCAAAAATATATCCATCATCGCTAAATACACCGCCACGAACTTCCACTTCTACCCTTGCTCTATTACTTGAACGTGCAATTAACTCATCTGAAGTTGCAATGGCGGTATTAATACCATCCCCTTTTTGAGATCCCGGTCCAACTAACACGCGATATTTAACGGTTACATTATCACCCGTTTCAAGAGAATCGATAGTGAATGTCAGCGTTGGTCCGCTACCACCAGCCGGATCGGCTGCTGCAACATCATTTATTCGAGTACTCCCTGTGATATACTCAAAGCCAAGAGGTAATTTATCTTCAATCACCAAATTATTTACAGTATTAACTGCTTCACTGCGAACCTCAACGCTGTAATTCAGGTAATCACCAATCTCTGCCGTATTTCTATCAACTTTTTTATCAGAGAAAAGTACGTTAATTGCTTGACCATCTAATGGAACATCCAAATCAATTCCCTGTGCGGTATTAGTTAGCTCAAATTCTAAACCATAAGATGCAAGAGAATCTATTTTCTTGTCTTGTGGTTGGAATTCAATACCAACTTCTGACGGGAAATTATACCTATCAGGTGCTATGACTTGTATTTTATAGGTACTTGGCAATACAAATGGGTAAGAAAACCTGCCATCCGCTCCGGTTACTTGTGCATTATCAATTTCCGTAACACCATCAACGCTAAAAGTAGTTGCAAATTCACCAGGATTTCCGCCATTTCCCTCACCTGTTATATCGATAAGTTGAACAGTAGCTCCTGCTACTACTTTCCCTGTTTCACTATCATACACAGTTCCAAAGATATCCACCACTAAAGAGGCTATTACTCTTGATTCCGAATTTTCAGATAGGCCGGCACAAAGTAATTCAGCAACCAGCTCATCCTCAATCATTACTTCAAGAATAGCATTAGCCTGCGTAACTGGAAAATCAATTGAATTTCTTGTTGGAATCTCTTCTTGGATGCGGAAAACGCCCGAATTTCTTTCCGTTTCTACTCCTATAAATTGCTCCCTATCACCGGATAAGCTTGATTCTATGATGATATCTACAATTTCTATTTCGGTTGAACGCTCGTTACATAAACTTGCATTTGCTTGAACATGAAGAGGAACACCAATGGTTGAAGTACTTGTTTTTTGGATAAACGTATCATCAGTGTAATAATTAATACTAGCTGTGCCTTCAAGTTCAATAGAAACTGAATCTGAAGCAGCTGTAGTAACACTATCACCTTCAGAATCTAAATAATCTACAGATGCAACATTGGTAATTTGCCCTATTGCTCCATCATTTATAGTAACCCTGAAAATGGATTCGAATGATTGATTGACCTCAATTGAATCATACAAGACTCCAATAACATCAATATCTGTTAATTGATTTGGTAGAGAAGAAACAAACTCATATTGCTGACTGCCAAATGTATGATAGACAGGAATACCAATATCAGTTGATTCAAAATTGGAAAAAGTAAGATTAGCCGGTATAGAATCAAGCAGAATTACTTTATTCAAAGCGGAACCATCAAGTGTTATATCACGACCATAGGCCGTGATGTCACCAACATTTTCACCTCTCAATGTATATGTAAAGGAATCACCTGATTCTAACTCTTTTCCTTCATCATCCAGGTTTTTTTGCAACTGAATTCTTGTACCGTTTAAAGTTCGGATAGTATCAACGTTAATAACGGTGTTACCTCCTTCTCTTGGAACGCCAATAATTTCAATTAATGATTCAATTTGCCCTTCTACCGATTGATCAACTTCACCGGCATAAGTGAATTCGAAATTTTCTCCGGGATTTAAGAAAACCTCCGTTAAAAAATTAGAAATTGTAACCGAAGGATTTAATTTCTCTGCTGCATCAGAAGTAAATTTACTTGATTCAACAATCCTGATATCGTTTAAGTCAAAGTCATCATCAGTAGTATTTGATATTGAAAGATCAATAGTAACCGCTTCATCACTATTGTTGGTTAGGATGTGAGTAAGAGATACAGTTCTACCTCTCAAAGATTGGATAACATTGTTTGGTAACATATCCAGTTCATATCTTACAGTAAGAACTACTGTGTTAGAGGATGCTTCTAAATCTACAACTTCTCCATTGGCATCTATATAAGTGGCGGTTGCAGTATTTGTTATTTCAAAACCATCCGGAGCAGGACCACTTGTATCAGTTTGTGCATAAACGTCTATCGCACCTGTTAAAAACAGGAGTATAAGAGCTATATGTGATAGAATTTTTTGCACGTAATTTTTCAAAAGGAGGAAAGGGTGTCACCCCTTACCTCATGTCTGGGTTAAGAATTTTATTCGTTAAGCTTCACTTTGAATATGACCGTGAAACTTTCATAGGGTGCCAAGTCATTAGCGAGCACCTTGATCGTACCGGCTGAACCATCAGTCGGCTCTTCTACAGCCGGATCTGCTCCACCCGGATCGATATCACCAAACACTACAACTGAACCGCGTATAACAGTGTAAGCTGGAGTTGTATCTATTATTACAACATCATCTACTGTTGCTGCGCCATTATTTGTAATTACGATTTTGTAGTAAACCGAATCACCGGGAGCTGCTTGTAAAGGGTCAATTGAGAATGGATCAACACCTGTTCCTTGTAAGAAGCCAGTAGTGTCTGTTGCTTGAGATTTCTCAAGTACTAATAAACCAGCAACCACTTTTGTGATATCGGCATTAGCAACTGAAGAAACTTCACCATTAGCATCAGTAATTGTGATGGTAGTTGTATTAGTTGTTCCATCTTGAACACCGGTACCGGCAGTAACTTTTAATACAAAATTTACTTCATCACCAAAGGTTAGTGAACCAATGGTAACCGGGAAGCTAGTAGCTCCACCACCGGCAGTAGTGATTACAGAATCACCGGTTGAAATATCACCTGAGTTATCTTTATCCCAATAAATAATTGCTGTGAAACCGTCAGCTTCTGAATTAGAAACCGTCATTTCGAAATCAGAAGGATCTGTTTCAGTTGCGTCGTTTTCATCAACATTAGAGTCGATTCTAAGCGTATGAGCATACTCTTTAGAACCACCTGGGAAGATTTGACCATTTTGATTAGCAACTAAAGAAATGTTACGATCAACATTTACAGTTACGAGATCATAAATGGTGTCAGTTGCACCACTTGTAGGTGATTCAACTTTAAATACAGCATCAAAATCACCTGGGCTTTGCCCTGCAGGAATAATGATTTCAACAGTTATTTCTTTGTTACCACCGGCAGCAATTGTACCCGTATTTGTGATAACACTATTACCGTTGTTTGGATCTTTAAAAGTTACAGTCCAATCTGATGGTAATGCAGGATTATTAATTGATGCACCAGTCGCAAAAATATCATAAGCATCACTATTTGAAGTACTTGTGTTTTCAACAAATAATGAGAATGTGATTGTATTATTAGGATCAGTTGCAACTGTATCAACGGCAGTAGCTTCCGGTCCTGCACCAATACCTAAGGCATTAATTGCATCACTCGCTTCAGCGTCGTTTGTTAGATCAACTGAATTCGCAGTAATATCATCTAACTTGTCATACAAAGTTGCTGATTTCGTTGGATCATTGATCGAAGTAACTGTTTTCGCGATAACAAATGGACCTGTTGCATCAGCACTCGCAGGTAGATTCACTTGCAAGATTACTTGAACAGTATCACCGGCTGCTATTGGACCCGTATCCGGTATACCATCATTATTGGTATCGGTAAATGGGTTTAGAGCCCCGCCGGAACCATCACTTTTTAGCAGTACAAAGGTTGTACCTGATGGATATTCGCTGCCTGAAACTTCACTTGTTGTAATATTGAAAACATCCGTTGTCGTTCCTGTATTAACAAATGCGTTTACAAAATCAATTTGTTCGCCTTGGCTAACTGCAGCAGATACAACAGTATCCGGTGCGTTATCAACAACAGAAGCATCAATTACAACACCATAAGAATCGCCAACTGTAACGGTTGCAGTGTTTGTGTTAACGAAGTCTTCAGAATCATACTTGAACTGAGCTGTGTTTGATAATGTAGTTCCTGAAACATTTCCAATTTCTACATCAAAAGTAATTGTACCAGACTGTCCGGCACCTAAATTACCAATAACAGCAAGTACAGAATCTTGAGTACCGGTATCATCAAATTCGTACGTAATACCGGTTGGATCATCACCATTACCGGTTAAATCGCCTAAGTTAGTTGATGAACCACTCCAAAGTGCAGTACCTGCTTGATAAATCAAACTATCCGGTAGTGGATCGCGAATATCAAGATTAGTAGCCGCGGCGTTACCATTGTTACTAAATCTGAAAGTAACAGTAATTGTTTCGCCGGCTGCAGCAGTAGACTTGCTGAATGATTTTTGAACATCAATTACAGCGCCATCACGAATAATAGCTTCATCTTGGGCTGTATCAGATTGTCCACCGTCACCAACACTTGTTGCGGTAACATCAAGTAGAGCATTATCTGCATCATCAAAAGTTGCCGGAACTGTTACTACGATTACAATACCGAATCTTTCACCTGCTCCAATTGGTGGTGTAGCTGAAATTTCAGTAAAGTTATCCGGAACACCATCGAGGTCGGCATCTGGATAAATTGCTATGTCATCAAAATTGAATACATCTCCAACGGCATCAACTGCACTAATAGTAAATGAATCTGGTCCATTACCATTGTTTGTAATTACGTGTGGATATTGTACTTGACCTCCATCACTTACCGTTTTGGTAAGTCCATCACTGATATCAACTGCGTAAACTTGTGATACTACAGTTTCTACAGTGTTTGAGGTTACAGAGCGTTCATTACCTCCACCATCGGTGTAAGTAGCTGAAGCCTGGTTGCCGATTGTTGTGTTGGCCGGAGGTACCTGAGCGAATACATCTTGCGATGAAAGACCCATCATGATACCTAGAACCAAAAACAATCCAACAAGGTGAGAAGCCTTGTTGAGCATTCTGCTTTTGTTGTTGTTTTTCATGGTTTCTATCCTGTTTAGGTTTAGAATTATTGAATTATTAGTTGTTTGATTTTCCATAAGACTAGTTATTTATCACCTTAACTCTGGCGACAAGAATGACTTGATCCCCCGCATCTAGTGACGGAACCATCCAGCGTAGCCTTCTATATTCACGGCTCGGAACCTCTACAGTAACTGTGGTTCCATCAGGTTGTCGCACTTGACGAGTTAAGGGTAGTCGTTGGAAAGTGTTGCCAGAATTGGAGAGGCTGGCACCCTCTAAGCTTGGAGTAGCAGACTCAATTTTGAACTCCATGCCGATTGGCACCGGAAGTATCGGATATAATTGAGTTATACTTTCATCCAATTTGTTTGTGTAAGTAAGCCTGTATTCAATCAAATCGCCAGGCGCTACTTCGGTACTTGGTACTGAAATTTCTTCACCGTCTTCATTTACGGTAATACGGAATACCTCTAACACTGAGGTAACCTCTTCACTCTGCTGCGCTAATACATTAGCAGCAAAACCCAGAATCAAAATTGTCAAAAATGTACATTTGTTTTTCATAACACTCATTAGTTAAAAATTGAACCCATTACGGTATTTATGAAAATAAGGCTTCGATGTTGAAATCGCTGTTAGAGTGCCTTAAGAAAGGAGTGTTACAAACAAGGGGGTTTATTAATTGATTCTAATGTAAATCAAGCTTTTTTAATATAAATAGCTTGTTTTATTGCACAAAAGATGAATTACTTTCTTTAGTAAGTAAGCTTATATTCTAAAATAATATGAATTAATTATTGATTTATTATTATAGATAATATTAAATATTTATTAGGATTATTTTTTTTTACTTCATATTTAAAATTGGAGACGTATCTTCATTTAAAAATTGATCATGATTTCGAAAGAAGTTTTAAAAAAGATTAAAAAGTTAGAAATCCAGACAAAGGGATTAGTAAACACCTTATTTGGCGGGGAATACCAATCAGCCTTCAAGGGGCGTGGAATGGCATTTTCTGAGGTACGAGCTTACAATTATGGTGATGACATAAGACAAATTGATTGGAATGTTACTGCTAGAACCGGCGACCCATATATCAAGATTTTTGAGGAAGAAAGAGAGCAAACATTAATGCTTTGTGTTGATATTTCAGCAAGTGGATTATTCGGGAGCAATCATCAAAGAAAGATGGATATTGCCATAGAAATCAGTGCTGTTTTAGCATTTAGTGCCATAGATAATGGCGATAAAGTAGGCTTGGTTTTGTTCTCAGACATTATTGAGAAGGTTGTACCACCAAAGAAAGGTAGAACACACGTGCTGAGATTAATTAAAGATCTCTACACAACTAAACCAACCGGAACCGGAACTACTATTGCTGATGCACTAAGTTATGTAAATCGACTTCTTGACAGAAGAGCAATTGTCGTACTTGTTTCCGATTTCCAGGATCAAAATTTTGAAAAACAACTTCGGATTACTAATCAAAAGCATGATTTGGTAAGTATCGTAATTCACGATTCTTTCGAAGACGAGCTTCCGGTTATTGGATTAATCCCTTTCAGAGACGCTGAGACGAATAGAGAAATTCTGATCGATACTTCCAGTGATAAAGTTAGAGAAGCTTACCGAAAACGAAGATTCGTTCATCAAAAAAATCTTGAAGAATCTCTGTTGAAAATGAAAGTTGATGCCGTTAATGTTACCACTAACCAATCGTATGTTCGCCCGCTGATGAATTTTTTTAAGCGCAGGCTTAATCGATATTGATTAATTATTTAGAACTAACATATCATTATTCACGGTTCGCATTAGGTGCCTGTATCTTTCGATGTAAAGTTTAAACGACATAAGTTCTTTATTTTGCAATGCTTTAGTGGGTGGTGGATCAACATTTAATGGATTTACAGGTTGATCATTCTTGTAAATTCTGTAATCCAAATGAACACCCGTAACTCGCCCTGTACGTCCAACATATCCAATAATTTGACCTTGTTTTATTTTTGCGCCTGCTCGTACTCCGGCTGCAAAACCGTTTAAATGTAAATAGGCAGTAGTGTATATACCACTATGCTTTATTTTAACAATATTTCCATTTGATCCTCGATACCTAGCTTCAATCACTTCACCATCACCAACCGCAATAACCGGCGTACCTAAAGGTGCAGCATAATCTACACCGTAGTGCGGTATATTTCGTTTTAATACAGGATGAAAACGATTACGTGAAAAACCCGAACTTACTCTCTGAGAATATTTGAAAGGTGCTTTTAATAATGCCTTTTGCAACCCCTCACCGTTTTGATTGTAAAATCCTGCTCTATCATCTGTTTCATAATAAAATGCATTATAAACTTTGTCTTTATGTACAAAACTTGCCGCTAAAATATCCCCGACACCATAAGGCTCTCCATCAACGTAATTCTGTTCATAAACGATTTTATATTCATCGGCTGGTTGCAGACTAAAAAAATCGATTTGCCATCCAAAAATTTCGCTCAGTTTACTTCCCAATATTGGGTTGTCACCGTTTTGTTTCAATGCTTCATAAAGTGATGAACGTATGATACCATTTGTAACCATCTGAACTTTTGTAATTTCTTTTGCTCCATGATCTACCCACATTTTGTCACCCCAGTCAAACACTACATAATTCACACGGTCTAAATGGATTATTAATCGATCCACTTTCAAAGTCAACGGATTTGCATACACCAAATATCGTTGCCCGGGTCTTAAAGAATTACTGCTAAAAACATCACTCGCTTCTCGGGCTAGTAAACGTATAGTTTGTGGAGTAATGTCATACTCTCTTAGAATGGTATAAATGCTTTCATTGCGTTCAATCCTTCCATCATAAACGAGCGCTCGTTTTTTGAATCCATACTCATCAATAAGAATATCAACTTTTATCTCTTGGAGATCCGTTAATGTGATTGTTGGTTCTTCCTCAAACACAATCTCATTTTGATGAAATATAGAACACCCTGACAGCAGAACTATCAAGCTTGGTACAAGAAAAGTAAATTTAACCCAGTTCAAATCGTGCCTTTTAAAATTGATGAAGCCGAAAATGATACAAAATTCTTGATTTCTTTCATATTTCATGTTTTTAAAAAATTTAATGGGCTAACACTGCATTTATAATTCTGATACTGCTATTTTTAGAAGATGAACATCGGCATAGAAATGAATTCAAGTACAAATACTCTTTTATACATACTTCTTGGCATCTTAACAATGCTTGGCGGACAATCGGTTTCGGCTCAGTCAGTAGTCTTATCAAGCAGTGTAGACTCTGTCTCAGTGGGCGATATTATTCATCTAAATATAAAAGTACAATTAAATCAACAGGTTGATGAAATTTTTTATCCTGATTCTTCGGCATTTCCACCAGAATTAACGTGGCTTAATCTTCAGCAATTTAAGCTAACTGATTTCTCTGATAGCTTGAGTTACAGAGTCCAATATTTTGCAAATCAAGATGTATTTATACCTTCATTTCCAATTGGGTTGATCACTGCAACTGATACTATTTACATTTTTAGTAACTCAATCACGCTCCCATTTAAAACTGTTTTAGCAAATTCTGAGGTTGCACTAAAACCAATAAAACCCATTTTATTTTTTAAATCCTTTCCATGGGGCTTAATATTAATAAGCATAGTAATTTTAGCAGCAATGATTTGGGCATATTTTAATTTCATCAGAAAAGAACCAATGCAGGAAATTGTTAAAGTAGTTCAGCCAGTTGCATTTGCAAACCCAATACAGCAGCTAGAAAAACAATTAACTTCACTTAAAACAGATTATAATCTCTCAGAGACCAAAGACTATAAATATTTTTATAGCACAATTAGCGATTCTATTCGCGAATATTTCGAAGAACTATATGACATCCCGGCATTAGAATCTACAACACGGGAATTATTAAGATTTGTTGATGCATTTGGTGTAGATCATGAAATGATTCAAAGTACTCGATCTGTTCTTAACAAATCTGACATGGTAAAATTTGCGAAGTATGAACCTACGCTAGAAAGAGCCTGGATTTGTTATGCTGATGCCATCGAATTTGTTGAACGTGCTAAACTCATTGATGCATCTCGTATTGCACGTAAAAAAGCAGCTTTCGATAGTCAATGGGAAGTAAAAACTACTGAATCTGTTCTTGTTGATTCCGAGACTATTATAGAGGAGGAAGTATAATGGACTGGGCAAATCCGGAATGGTTATTCGCACTCGCTGTTATACCGGTGATATTAGGTATCTATCTATATCGACATTTTAGCAAGAAACATGCTGCCCTAACATTTTCATCTGTTTCTTTTTTTGATGGTTTAGATGGAAACTGGAGATCTCACATTCATTGGCTTAATAAGGCATTAATTCTTGGTGGTCTATCGTTTTTGATTCTCGCTCTGGCTCGCCCTCAAAATAAACTTACTACAATTGAACGGAATGCGGAAGGAATCGACATTGTAATGGTTTTAGACATGAGTTCAAGTATGAAAGCTGAAGACTTGAAACCAAATAGATTTGAAGCAGCAAGAAATGTAGCAAAACAATTTGTTGATAAACGCCTTTCTGACAGAATTGGGCTGGTTACTTTTGCAATGAAATCATTTACTGTTTGCCCACCGACTCTCGATTATCGACTACTAAAACAGCTTATTGATGAAGTTAGTATGGGTGTAATTGAAGATGGTACAGCCATTGGAATGGGCATTGCAACTGCCATAAATCGATTAAAAGACAGCGAAACCACCAGTAAAGTTATCATACTGTTAACCGACGGTCAAAATAATGCGGGTGAGATAGATCCTGTGACAGCAGCAGATTTAGCTGTGACATTCGGAATTAAGATTTATACCATTGGAGCCGGAACCAGAGGTACAGCTCCCTATCCTGTTCAGGATCCAATATTTGGGCGACGTTACCAAAATATTCAGGTAAACATAGATGAAGAAATGCTAACATCGGTGGCAGAATTAACCGGTGGTAAATATTATAGAGCAACTAACACCGATCAATTAGCTAGTATCTACGATGAAATAGATCAGCTCGAACGTTCTAAAGTTGAAGAAGTGATTTACACAGATTATGAAGATCAATACCCTATCTATTTAGGGTATGCTTTTTCACTTTTATTAATCGGTTTTCTGTCTGATAAAATCTGGTTAAGAGGCTTAACAGAGCGATAATTAATTAACGATCTAGTTCTTATAACCGCTCACAAAGCCGTATCTTTGCAGTCTTTGTAAACTCTGATAACTTTGATTCATGTCCGTTAACGACTTCAAGTCATCGATCGAAATTTCATCGATACCATCTAAAATTAACAATGAGTTAAAGAAAAATAAAAAACTCCATCTTAAAGGAGTTGTTGGCTCATTTTCTTCATTTTTAATAGATAATATCAGCACCTCTTTTTCTTCTGTGGTAGTACTGTCCGACACAGATGAGCAGGCAAGAATTCTAAAGTCTGATTTGTCTGTAATTTCAACTTCTGAAATTATTTATTTCCCGGCTACTAATCATAAAGCTTATGATTCGGGTCAAATTCAAGATTCATCACTACTTGTTCAGCGCTCAGAATCACTTCAAGAAATTCAAGCTAAAAAGAAGTCTATTGTTGTCACTTCAGCGGAAGCGATATTTGATAAAGTTGCTCCACCTTCTTTGATAAACGAGGTTAGCATTCCTGTGAAACGAGGAGTAGAAATAAATCCGGATAAGCTGAAATCTGAACTAGTTGATCAAGGGTATCAACCTGTTCGATTTGTGGATCAACCTGGTGAATTTGCTTTACGCGGTGGAATTATTGACGTTTTCCCGTTTTCAGGGGAATATCCAATCCGTCTTGAGCTTTTTGGTGATGAAGTTGATTCTATTCGAGAGTTTGATGCTAGTTCACAACGATCAATTTCCTTTTTGAATGAGGTTAAAATCGTACCGGATTTATCAAATTTACCAGATGTTGATAAGGATAATTTTCTCTCCTACTTCAACAATCAATCTTTGTTGATTTTAAAAGATGCCCCATTAATTCAAGCTTCTCTCGATTCAAAATTTCAGAAAACTGTGCAAGTCTTTCAAGATTTGAAGGACGAAAAAATAGAACCTGAAGCTTTGTTTTTATCCGGTGATGCTTTTGCAGATCAACTCACTGTTTTTGATAAAAGTATATATCTAGGTTCAATTTCCGATAATGCTATATCAGCACTTCAAATTGATAGTAAACCTCAGCCGGATTTTCACGGAAATTTCGACCTGCTAAAAAAGGACATTCAGACTAATTCTGAAAAAGGAATTAAATCAATCATTTTTTGTGACAACGATGGACAGGAAAAACGCTTTACTGAGTTACTTGGACAACCTGAACCTCATTTTAATTATCAACTTCACGTCGAATCTATTCATCAAGGATTTATTTTACCAGAAATAAATTTAGCGCTTTATACTGATCATCAGATTTTCAATCGATACTATCGCCCTAAAGTTAAAAAGCGGAAATATTCCGGTGGAATTTCATTTAAAGAGCTTAAAGATCTCTCTATTGGAGACTATGTAGTACATGTGGATTATGGAATCGGAAAATTTGAAGGCTTCAAGCAAATTAAAGTAAAAAACACTGAGCAGGAAGTAGTTGTACTTCGTTATCAGCAAGATTCACTTTTATACGTGAATGTATCTTCTTTGCACAAATTGCAGAAATATTCTGGTAAAGAAGGTACTGCGCCTAGGATTACAAGATTAGGTTCCGGTGAATGGGCAAGAAAAAAAGCACAAACTAAGCGGAAAGTAAAAGATATAGCCAGAGAGCTCATCCAAATATATGCGAAGCGAAAATTGCAAAAAGCACATGCATTTTCCGGCGACAGCGGTTGGCAAATTGAAATGGAAGCTCGCTTCGAATTTGAAGAAACACCCGATCAAAACGATGCCATTATAGCTGTAAAGCAGGATATGGAAATCAAGCAACCCATGGATCGCCTTGTTTGTGGCGATGTGGGTTTTGGAAAAACAGAGGTTGCAGTACGAGCCGCATTCAAAGCAGTGATGGATCACAAGCAAGTTGGAATTTTAGTACCAACAACAATTTTGGCAGAACAGCATGCGAAAACGTTCAAAAAAAGGATGCAAAATTTCCCTGTTCGGATAGAAGTTTTGAGTCGATTTCGAACGAAAGCAGAGCAAACTAAAGTGATCAAAGACCTGAAAGATGGCAGCGTTGATATAGTTATCGGCACACATCGAATTCTCTCAAAGGATGTGCAATTCAAGGATCTTGGATTAATAGTTGTGGACGAAGAACAAAGATTCGGTGTATCAGCTAAGGAAAAACTCAAAGAATTTCGCGCTACAGTAGATGTATTAACACTTACCGCCACTCCAATCCCCAGAACTTTACAGTATTCGCTGATGGGTGCTCGTGACCTTAGTGTTATTAACACTCCTCCTCCCAATAGGCAGCCTGTTTATACAGAAATCCATTCCTTCAACGAAGTGTTGATTCGAGATGCTATTTTACAAGAAATGAGTAGAGCCGGTCAGGTTTTTTTCATTCACAATAGGGTTAAAAACATTGAAGGAGTTGCCGAGATGATTCGTCGTTTAGTTCCAGATAGTAGAGTGAGATTTGGGCATGGACAAATGACAGCGAGCCAACTAGAAAAAATAATTGAGGACTTTTACGCCCATAAATTTGATGTTCTTGTGTCTACAAATATTGTCGAAAATGGGATTGATATCGCGAATGCCAACACCATTATTATCAATAATGCAGATAATTTTGGATTGGCTGAATTGCATCAGCTTCGAGGGCGTGTTGGGCGATCAAATCGAAAAGCGTTTTGTTATTTAATCACAAGACCTATAGAAATGCTAAGTACTGAAGCTCGAAAACGTTTACTCGCTCTTGAGGAATTTTCAGATTTAGGCTCCGGGTTTAATATTGCCATGCGTGATCTTGACATACGCGGTGCCGGTGATATTTTGGGTGGCGAACAAAGTGGTTTCATCAACGATATAGGTTTTGATTTGTACACTAAGATCTTAAATGACGCCGTGCGAGAACTAAAAGAAAGTGAATTTGCAGAGTTGTTCGAAGGTGTAGAAGCTGAAGTCGAGTATCCTGAGACCACTGTCGAGATTGACCAAACAGCTTTATTGCCCACAGAATTTGTGTTAGATAACGTAGAACGTCTAAATTTATATCGCAAACTTGCACAAGCTAAATCCGAACAAGATATTGACGAATGGCGAGAAGAAATTGAAGATCGGTTTGGTAAAATCCCAAAAGAAGCGGAATCACTAATATTGGCATCGAAAATTAAACTATTCTCTTCTAAATCATTCTTCACAAAGGTTACCATTCGGGCAGGGAGAATGTGGCTAATTTGCCCTAAAACAGGATCAGAAATGGGTGAATTCTATTACAAGAATAATATGTTTCAGCAAACTCTTGAAAAACTAGAGTCTATAAAAAAAGATAAATTTCAATTGATCCAAAAGGATGATATTGTACGATTTGTTATTCAGGAAATCCCGGATTATCAAGCAGCTCTTATCTTCTTAAAGAAACTCTCAATGAAGTAAGTTACATTCAAACATGAAGGTTGAAAAAGCTACTAAAATTATTCGAAATGGTGGGATTGCCGCCTTCCCTACCGAAACCGTTTATGGCTTAGGTGCAGATGCGTGGAATGCCTCAGCAATAGCTAAAATTTTTGAAGCTAAAGGGCGCCCTTCTGATAATCCTCTTATCGTGCATGTGTCAATGGTTGACGAAATTCATGCTTTTGCCTTTGACATTCCTGAAAAGGCTTATCAATTAATTGAAGCTTTCTGGCCGGGTCCGTTAACTTTAGTTCTTAAAAAAAAACCTGAAGTTTTGGATGTAGTCACGGCTGGTTTAAATACAGTAGCTTTGAGAATGCCTGATCATGACATTGCTCTTGAGTTGATTAAACAAACTGGGCCACTTGTTGCGCCGAGCGCGAATCATTCGGGAAAACCATCTCCAACTAAAGCAGTGCATGTAATTGAAGATTTTGGAGAAGAATTAGCAGTTTTAGATGGTAATTCTACTAAAATTGGGTTGGAGTCAACGGTGATCGATTTGACAGATGTTTTTCCGGCAATCTTGCGACCGGGTGCCATTAGCAGAAAACAGATTGAAAAAGTGATCGGTGGGTTTATCGAAGAATCATTCTTCCACCCTCTTGAAAAACCTAAAAGTCCGGGCCAAAAGTATTCGCACTATAAACCTAAAGCTACCGTTCGCTGGCTCGAGGAAAATGATTCTACTGAACTACCTTATGCATTATATCTTCTTCAAAACACTACACTAACTGCACATAATATTTGTGTATATAATGGAAACCTTGAACAATTAGCGCAAGAATTATACGATCGCTTTAGACAAGCTGATCTTGAAGGATATAAAGAAGTTTTGATCCAGCAACTTGATGCTAATCACTCATTATTCTCTGCATTAAATAATCGAATTACCAAAGCCATAGGTCATTAACCTACAAATTTGATATTAAAGGCTATTCAAAAACCGAAAATGTTTGATCCGGTCGCATTGCAAGCACCGATTCAACCATTAGCCGAATGAGAGCTTCAACATCATTTAGAGAACAAACTTCAACCGGTGAATGCATGTACCGTAATGGCAACGACACAAGCGCACTTGGAATACCTGTTTGTTGATAGAAAATACTGTCGGTATCTGTTCCGGTGCGTACACTTGTTGCTTCATGCTGAACAGTTATTTCAACCTTTTCGCATATATCTTCCAGAAAATCTACAACTTTGGGATGATTGGCTCCTCCATGTTGAATGGTCGGCCCGCCGCCTAATGTAACTGTTCCATGCTCTTTCTGCTCTATGCCCGGAGAATCTGTAGCGTGTGTTACGTCTGTTACAATAGCTACGTCAGGCATAAACCTGTAGCTCATCATTCTAGCTCCAAATCCACCTATCTCCTCTTGAATTGAATTAAGTGCTATAACGTTTACCTTTAAGTCTTTACGGCGTTCCGATAATCTTTTCATGGCTTCTGCGATAATAAATCCTCCCATTCGATTATCAATGGCTCGCGCTGTTAAAATTTCATCGTTAAGAAACTCTAAATCTGATGAGAAAGTTATTGGGTCACCGATTTGAACCAATTTTAAAGCATCTTCTTTGGAATTAACACCAATGTCGACATAAATATCTTTCCAGGCCGGCTGGGTGCCGCCACCATTTTTGGTGCTTTGCAAGTGAATCGCCGTGTTTCCGGTTACACCAACAACTCGTCCTTTTTTATTATGGATGAATACCTTTTTAGCACGAGCAATTGTTGAGTCGCTCCCACCCAATTTATTGATGTAAATAAAACCTTGATCTGTGATATGCTGGACTATCATACCGATTTCATCACAGTGCGCTTCAAGTAAAACAGTGGCAACATCTGAGTTGGTATTTATTTTTGCAACACATGATCCATAAGCATCAGTAACTACTTCATCTGAAAAAGTATCTAAATAAGTTTTCCAAACCTGAACCCCCGCTTTTTCCCAACCGGTTGGGCTTGGTGTTATCAATAATTCTTCTAAAAATTCTTTCGATGCTTCGTTCATTTGTTTTCTTTTTTTGGGTTATTCGGGCTTAAGATATTGAATAGATTTTCAATCTGCTGTCATTAAATAACTGATTATAACCCACCGTATTTATTCTTTCTTTTGGTTGATGGGCTTCGCATTTTCCTTCAAAAAAATTCTATGGCTCGCCCATCTTACAATCCTGATTTATTCCATCACTGGCACACAATTAAGACCCGGTTTCGAGACATAGATGCACTAAATCATGTAAATAATGCAGTGTTTAACACTTACTTTGAGGAAGCTCGCATTAATTTTGTTGAAAGTGTACCTGAATTGGGCGATAGTTTTGAAAAAGGTCAGTCTTATGTTTTGGTTAAATGTACGCTAGAGTATCTGAAACCTATTACTTACCCTTCTACTTTGCTTATTGGTTCCGGATTTTTAAAAATTGGGAACTCCAGTATAGAGGCATTTCAATCTATTTATGAGGCGAGTGAAAAACAGCTTCATGCAGTTGCTTATACCAAAGGAGTTTGGTTTGATTTGAAGGCACAAAAACCAACAAAATTCCCTGACATAAAAGGTATTGAAAAGATGATGGTCGCTCTGGATGGATAAAAGCACACGTTATAAGATATTCAACGATCCCGTACAAGGATTTATAACTGTACCTAAGGGCATAATTTTAAAACTCATAGATCACCCTTACGTTCAAAGGCTTCGAAGAATTCGTCAACTTGGTCTTGGGTATCTGGTTTTCCCCGGTGCAGAACATTCTCGGTTTTCTCATGCGCTAGGTGCACTAGAACTTGGACAGCGTGTGCTACAAAACTTGCGTGAAAAAGACACAACAATCAGCGATAATGAATTCGAAGGCACATTAATAGCACTTTTATTGCATGATGTAGGCCATGGCCCGCTTTCTCATACTTTGGAACACACGCTCATCAAAAATTTTACCCACGAGAAGATGAGCCTAGCCATCATGAAAGAGTTAAATATTCAATTTGATGGAGCGCTAGATACGGCTATTCAGATTTTTACGAATCAGTATCCCAAAAAATTCCTATATCAACTAGTATCATCTCAACTTGATCTCGATCGACTGGATTATTTACGGCGCGATAGTTTTTTTACTGGAGTGTCTGAAGGAACGGTTGGTATCAATCGCATTTTAAAAACAATGCGAGTTTTCAATGGTAACATCGTAATTGAGAAAAAAGGTATATATGCTTTAGAAAATTACATTATTGCCCGTCGCTTAATGTACATGCAAGTTTACCTTCATAAAACCGTTTTAAGTGCTGATACATTATTGAGAAGCATTTTTAAGCGTGTTAGTGATTTACTTGATAGTAAAACTCCACTTCATTTTGCATCACCAAAATTGGAGTATTTTGTAAAAGAAAAACCATCGGCAAAGAAATCAATCTCAAAAAAGGTAATAGAATTATATGCTGCATTAGATGATTATGATGTTTACCAAAATATTAAAGAGTGGCAGTATTCTTCCGATTCGATTTTATCAGATTTATGTACTCGATTTTTGAACAGGAATCTTTTTAGAACTACGTTTTTAGATAGTATTCCAAATGAAGAAATGATCGACTCCATTCAGAAACTAACTATCGAAGAACTGAAAAAGAGTGGTATTAAAATTTCGAAAAGTGAATCAACGTATTATTTCAAACTCGAGACAGACAAAACAGAAGCCTACCAATACAGAAATGAGAGTATTTGGATTTTAGATAACAATGAAGCTATTGAGTTCTCCAAGGCTGCTGATACTAAGAGTATTATCGCATTAACAGAGCCACTAGTTCGCCATTATGTGGTTCACCTAAAATCTATTCAGGTTTAATCTCAGCATATTCCTTAAGTCGCTTCACCACACCGGTTAAAAATAGATAGTCGTATTCTTCCGCAGCCTGAATTAATTTCTGCATTGCCTCAGTGAATACAATAGTTGGGAATCTGTCAAGAAAATAAGATTCAGACAATCTCTCGAAATATTGTTTTTCGATAATAGTTTGAATTGATCTGCTAGCAGTTGTATCTAGGTTATGGATGAAATCAGCGACTTCATTCGGCCCTAATTCTTCCTCTGAATCACTTTCTACATCGTCTTCATTAAAAAAAGAAACAACTTCTTGATCAAATACTTTTTGAATCAGACCAAGTAATTCATTTTCCCTAAATGGTTTTTGTAAATAATCCGTAAATCCTTGCTCCAGTAACTCTGTTCTACCACCCATCGCTCCTGCCGTAACAGCTATTATTGGCATGTTTTGATATTTCCAATCACGAGAGCGAATTTTAAGCATGGCTTCAATTCCATCCATCACGGGCATATTTATATCCATCAGAATCACATCAGGATTATAATCTTCAATAAGTGATAACGCTTCTAAACCATCTTCTGCTTCTCTGTGATCAATACCGTTTTCATGTAAAATAATTCGGGTAATTGTTCTATTTGGCAACAAATCATCTACTATTAGAACTTTTGCAGCTCCGGTTCGATGAATTTCTAAATTACTATCACTATTGCCGGAAATCGTAAGCATTTGCTCAGGAGCCTGTTTTACAATTTCAACAGGAATAGTCATTGTGACTAAAACTCCATCCCTTTCATTGTTCTTCAGGGCAATCTCACCCCCAAGAAATTGAATAATTCTTTTACTTAAGGTTAATCCTAAACCTGTACCTGAATTCTTAAGTGGTTCACTTTGCCAAAATGGTTGAAAAACTTCATCAATCTGGTTTTCAAGTATACCAACACCTGTATCAGAAATGAATACAGAAAGAGAGTAGTTATCGTTATTGTGATTCACTTTGTATTTAAATTCAACTTC
>Ga0316208_1001804_pt1 | contig 19077 bp, 13 predicted proteins | sample 3monopyrite_MG_FD_204944 | JGI IMG/M metagenome (GOLD analysis project Ga0316208, IMG submission 204944) | Microbial mat bacterial communities from mineral coupon in-situ incubated in ocean water Damariscotta River, Maine, United States -... | ecosystem: Environmental > Aquatic > Marine >...
GTTGATCAACGAAGTGACCTGTTCAGCCTGGGGAGTGTGTTGTACGCCATGGCAACCGGTCGCATGCCCTTCCGTGCAGAAACCAGCTACGGAGTTTTACGCCGTATTACAGATCAGGAACCAAAACCGATCCGCGAAATCAACCCGGATATCCCCGAATGGCTCTGCGATATCATCACCAAATTAATGTCCAAGCAACCGGAAGAGCGTTTTGCATCGGCATCGGAAGTAGCCGAACTGCTCGAAGAATGTCTCGCCCACGTCCAGCAACCAACGGTCGTGCCGCTGCCGAAAGAGGTCCGTCCTCATGCAATCCCCTTTATTAAATCAGAAGGACGGTTTCCTCTTTCCAAAGTTCTCTGGGGAGCCGCGTTTGCTTTTATTACATTCTTTGCTGGCCTTCTAATTCTGCTTGAATTAAACAAAGGGACGCTCACGATTGAATGCGATGCGGATGATATCCCAATCCGCATCACTCAAGGTGACACCATCGTTAAAGAACTGACCGTTACTTCAGAAGGCAAAAAAGTCCGCATTGCAGCCGGGACGTACCTTGTAGAAATTGATGGTAAATTTGATGGAATTTCAATCGCAGGAGGAACCGTCAAACTGAAAAGAGGTAAAACGAAAGTTGTTCGTATTGTTAAGAAGGAGGACACTGCACCTGAAACAGTTACTTTGAAACCTGCTGTCATTCCAACTACCAGTACAAAATCGATGGAATTGGAAGGTACTTGGAATATTATCGCTGCCCCTGCTGCAGGGACATTGGGATTTCATCCAATCATCAAATCGGTAAAAGTAACTGGAAACATTTGGACTTATCAGAAACATGGACGAGTCTCTTCGTTTTATCGAGAGTTGATTTTAGATTCAAATTCATCACCTAAAAAAATCGATTGGGTCATACCAGGTAGATTAGGGGAAATGCTGCCTGCTCGTGGACTCTACAGATTAAAAGGCGATAATCTCGAAATTGCGATCAATAAGAATAGCGAATACATACGTCCCAAATCATTCGATGCTCCCGATACTATTATTCAAACATGGGAACGAGTTCTCGATGAAGCAAAAGAAAAACGAATAACATCTGTGAAGATAAACTCCTCTGGTTTACCAAAAGAATCGGATATCTCATCAATAATCTGGGATAGACTCGGCTTGAAGATTGAGGCTGTTTCGCTTGGAAATCTTCCAAGCAAAAAATACCGTGGTGGGATGAAAATATTGGCATTACGGTCGAATAGTCCAGCCACAAAAGCTGGTATTCGCGTTGACGATATCCTTGTCGGCTTGAATAGCTGGGAAACAACCTCTTTCGAGAATTTGCGTTTTGTGATGGATCAATTTGAAGATCAACCAGAAATAAAAGAGAGCCGCGATATCAAGTTTTACATCTTGCGGGACAAAGAAACGCTCTTTGGGAACCTGGAAATTCCCACAACGCAAAAGAATAAATTACCAGATACTGACGACTCTTCTGGAAAGTTAATCTCTATTGATCTCACACAGGGGTCTTTCAGTGATAACGGATTGGTACTCGAAGGAAAGCTTGAGCCGAACACTGAAATTGTGCTTCAAATAGAAAAATCAGCCCATTCAAAGAAAATGGAATGGACAAGTAGGCTCAAAGCAGGTGGTCCAGTCACTGTTTCCGTCACTCGTTCAGATAAAATTAAACTTGGTGATAACAAAATGGGGCAAGGGTTGGTCTTTGCAGCCGAAGTGAATGGAATAAGGGATCGAGCCAAAATCGCCATGGTCGAAAATGGTCCCATTCCCTATGGTCCCATTCTATTCAAGACAATTGACCCAGCCGGTAGCACTACATCAGAAATATTACAGAAAAGTAATTCGTTCCATTTCGCTGATATCATTCTGAAAGATGGTTTGAAGGTGCCGCTCACCATTCTTTTTCGTAAAAAAGAAAGCAATAGTCCTAAGAGTCTGCAACCTTCCCAAGCACCAATCCCTCCAATAAAAAAAGAGCCACCTTCTCTCAGCCTTCAACTCAAGCCTGCCAAGCCGACTCTTTCAATTCAGGAAGCTGCGGATTTGCACGATGCGATTATGTCACTGAAAGAGGAAATACGTGGCTGTGAAGAGGTACTGAAAAAGTCTCCTGAGGACCGAATGAATAAAACGCTGTTGAAAAAAGCTCGTAGTCGCCTGGCATTCTATCGCAAAGGGCTCGCTGCAAAAATTCAATTATTAGAAATTGAATTAAAAGATGGAGAGTCTGCTGTGTTATCTGCCGAGGAATCTCTTGAACTTAAAAAACGACATTATAAGACAGGATTCACCCCGATCTCAGAAGTACTCAAAACACAGCGAGATGTTGAAGCGACCAAGTTGCGAGTAGAACATTCCCGCACATTGCTGGAACTATATCACGACATCGAGCCGCCTGAACAAAAAAAATCCCAACTTTGGAATGAATACGGCGTCACTCCCGCTCCTGTTTCTCCAGTAACAGCCAAGGTGCTGGAGTGGATCGGTTTGCATCTTCGCCCGATCACTAAAAAGCAATTTCGTGGCAAAAATGTCTTTTCCAAATACGAAGGTGGGTTAGATGTGACATTCGTTCGCTCTCACGGTCCTGCAGAAAAAGCGGGCGTTCACGAGGTAGATATCGTCGTCACCATTCAAGGGCAAGCTGTTCTCAAACTAGAAGACCTGGACTTGGCGACTCAAGGTATCATTGAGAAAAACAAGAAAAAAGAAACCGCCTCAATCGACTTCGGTGTTTTGCGCGATGGAAAAACAGTCACACTCCAACTTCCAATTCCATTGAGCAAAGCTTTGCTGGCTCCGCAAACCAAAAGTGACTGAGGGCCACGACTGATCGAGCCACAAGCGTTCTTTTGAGGAAATCGTTATCAGAAACCATTCGTCAGTGGCTATTGGCTTTACCCTTGTTTTCGTGTTAGAATTCGAAGTCGGCGAAGTTTTTCGACATAATGGTATTTGTATTACTTACGGTAAAAGTTTACGAACGGTTCGCAAATTTCAGAAAAATAGTTTTTGGTTACGGCGGTCAGAACAGACCAGTCGTGCTGGGGCGGATGTTGTTTTTAACGGTTTAACAGGGAAGTTCAATTGCAAAACCAGCCGCATTCTCAATGGCAGGTGATCGATTCGGCTGCGAGCCAGCGGGATGAGGCTTGGGACCTGGATCGCAGGACAGGCTTGCGAACCACGTTTTTGTGGCTGGGGACTTTTTTACTATTATCGATTAGTGGACTGCGGCTGTACGATCTCAAAGCGAATCACGCCGAAGATTTTCTTGCCAATGCACATCCAGCAACAATCATATCCGAAACAATACCTGCTACCGATGGGCGGATTTATTCCAGCGATGGACAACTTCTGGCCTACGACGACCAACTGTTCGCATTGGCAATCCATTATCGCTGGCTTGAAGCCCCTCCCAATGAAATCTGGTGGAAGCAACAGGCTCGAAAACGATTAACAAAAAGTAATCGCAAAAATCGGCAGGCATTAAAGCAGGCCAAAGCAGAAGTGTTACAGCAGCGGGAAAAACTTTGGAAACGGCTTGCACTGATCAGCGGGGAGCCTCTTGAAAAATTAAAGGCAAAGCGACTGGCGATTCAACAACGTATTGAACGCATCGCCAATGCGGTTCGTAAGAAGCAGGAAGCTCGCGAGAAAACGGCTCCCGAAGCAGAGCCTTTAAGCGATGCGGACAAAACAAGATGGAAGCGAATCTGGTCACTGGTAAAAAGTGAATTGACGCAGCCGCCGCGTCGTTCCAAAAATGATCCGATTATTATTCGTGAAGAGCTTGATTATCATATTCTGATCGATCAGTTATCGACGGCTGATGTCGCGGAAATCGAATCGCACCCAACAGAATTTCCAGGAACACGAATCATCACGAAAACCCGCCGGGTCTATCCGGGCGGTTCGCTGGCGGCTCACGTGATTGGAGTTCGCCGGGCGCTGCGTGATGATCAAATCCGAAAACGAAACAAGGAGTTGCAAACAAGCGATCCGCTTTCGTATCAGACAGGAGACCGTCAAGGCGAATCGGGCGTTGAAAAAACGTACAACATCACACTACGAGGGCTGCCCGGAAAACTCGAATTGATAAAAAACAGACGCGGGGAAATTCTGAAAACGAATCCGGTCCGTGCATCGCGTTCGGGCAATCATCTGGTACTAGCCATTAACAGTCAACTACAGCGCACAGCCGAAGAATTGCTGGATCGCCTCATTCCGCAGGAAGAATCACTCGTTCCGCCGTTGCCTGAGGGGCAAAGAAGCAGCGAGAATTCGGGGCCGACTGCGGGGGCTGTGCTGGTGATGAATATTTATTCGGGCGAACTGCTTACAGCAGCGACCGCTCCGCGTCCTGATTTATCGCTGATGGCAACCGGTGATGCAACGCATTGGAAACGACTCAACAGCGATCAACGCTTCCCACTGCTTTCGCGCATCACACAGGTTGCAATCGCTCCCGGTTCCACATTCAAGCCACTTACCGCGATTGCGTTTTGTGAATCGTTGGGGATTCCGACCGAACCGATTATCTGCAAAGGTTATCTGGATACGCCGCAGAGTCATCGATGTTCGATTTTTCGCACCGCAGGAGTTGGGCATGGGAAAATTGGTCTGGTCGATGCGCTGGCTCAATCATGTAATGTCTATTTCTTTACCGCAGCTCGCAAAATGGGTCCTGAACCGCTGGTGAAATGGTGCGCGAATTTTGAATTCGGCAAGCCGACCGGTATCGATCTGCCGTTTGAAAAAAGTGGTTCGGTTCCTTCTCCTGCAGATAATCAAGGGAAGTCGAAACGTCATTGGTACCCGGGGGACAACCTGGGATTAGCAATTGGACAAAGTTATTTGACAGTAACGCCGCTGCAAATGGTCAAGCTGATAGCTGCCGTTGCCAATGGTGGCGAGTTGGTCACGCCACACGTGGTGAGCCGGATTTTACCTGGTGATGAATCAAGTCAAGCTTCGGCTGAATCGTTGCTTCTTCCAGAAAAATCTGTTCGTAAATTATCCATTTCCCCGGCAACTTTGTCGATTGTCCGAGAAGGTTTGGAACAGGTTGTTGAAAATCCGAAAGGGACCGCACACAAAACAGTGGCGATGAAGCAGGTTGCTGTCGCAGGAAAAACGGGTTCCGCTCAAACCGGCATCGACAATCCTTCACACGCCTGGTTCATCGGTTACGTCCCGGCTCAGCAGCCACGCTATGCCATTGTCGTGCTGTTGGAACAGGGGGGCTCAGGTGGAAAAAACGCCGGCCCGCTCGCAAGAAAAATGATCGAACGCCTGCTCGATCTTGGTCTGATAGAACCTGACCCGGCGTAGCCGGAACCAAACAAAGTAGGTTAGGCTTTCCAGCCTGACAAATGTGGCTTCCATGAGATTTACTCTCTGATTGACCACTGAACGCTGTTTTATTAATTGAAAGAGTCAGTGCAATTCGTGTCAGGCTGGAAAGTCTAACCTACGATTCATCAAAAATATCCTGCCACCTTTTCGCAGCATTTCGTTGATGAAATACTAATCAATCCAGGAAAGTAAATTCTTCTGTGAACCGGGTTCCATTTATTTCGTTAGGAATGTAGGGTGCGTTAATGCGTACCTTGCCTGTGCGTAGAGTCCGCTTGTCGCCCTGCGGCAGCACTGAATAGTTACTTTCAGGAATGATCTGGTCGTTGCATGTTTTTCTTTCTTCCGATCAATACAGATGCTCCCATTTACTACTGGCCTTACGGGACAGTGGGTATCATTGTGCTTAACACGCTCCTTTTTTTTCTGCTGCCGAATCCGGAAGATTTTGCCTTGGTCCATGGAAGCGGCCTGCATCCGCTGCAATGGATCACTTCCAATTTTATTCACAGTGGTTTTCTCCACTTGTTGGGAAACATGATGTTTCTCTGGGGGTTCGGGCTTGTAATCGAAGGGAAGCTCGGCTGGTATCGATTCATCCCTGTTTATCTGGCGATTGGAATTGTTCAATGTGCATCTGAGCAGACAATGATGCTCGGCAGCGATGGGGGTATGTCTGTTGGAGCCTCGGCTGTTATTTACGGTTTACTTGCGATGGCGATGGTTTGGGCACCGCGAAATGAGTTCACCATTTTTGTATTCGCTTTCTTTATTTATCGTGTTCTCGCCACGACTTTTGAACTCTCCATTCTGACCTTCGGATTACTTTATGTCGGCAAAGAACTTGTTGTTCCGCTGCTGTTTGGTTTTCAAATGAGTAGCCAGGTGCTGCGTCTCTCTGGAGCATTAACCGGTTTCGGAATTGGAATTCTGTTTCTCAAATTGAAGTGGGTCGATTGTGAAGGCTGGGATTTATTTAATGTGATGAAAAAAGATCATGGCACGACAAATTTGATTCAACATCATAATCTGTTGCCTGAAGCGGAATATAAATTGGAATCGGTAACGAAAAAAAAGAAAAGGAAAAAAAAGGGGGCCAATATCAGCTCTTTGGAAGGAGACTTCAACGAAGATGCTGCCTCGCAGGAGTTACGCCGGGGTAAAAGCCTGGCTCGTATTCGAAAACTACTGGCTCAAAAAAAACCGAACGCTGCGTTATCGGAATATGAAAACACAAAGCAGCAATTAGGAGGATTTGAGCTGGGCTCAACAGATTTAGGTCAGCTTGGAGATGCGTTGTATCGCCAGAAACTGTTTGATCAAGCCGGGCCGATTTATGATCAATATATCACTCGCTTCCCGGAACTGGCTGATCCTGTTCGAATTAAACTGGCTGCCATTCTTATCGAAAAACAGCAACGCCCGCGAGCAGCATTACGAACCCTGGCACCGATTGCCCCCGGAGCGTTATCAGAAAGCTTAGAAAAAACACGCCTCAAAATAGAACGCAAAGCAAACCAATTAATCGAAGAAGGTGTTCTCGAACTGGAAGGAAATTCGTGGTGAATGCAGCAGGCCATGCACACATAAAAAAGACCTGCCCCCTTTTATTCCACTCAGCCCCATTCTACGTCATTAACCAGGCGAAGACGCCGCGGGCGATGTGCATGCGGTTTTCTGCCTGGTCGAACACGATGCTTTGCGGTCCATCCATGATTTCATCAGTCACTTCGAGTCCTCGTTTGGCGGGCAGGCAGTGCATGAATTTGACATTCTGCGAGGCGGCTGCCAGTAACTTCGCATTGATTTGATATGGTGCAAAAATTTTCTTTCGCTTTTCTGTTTCCGCTTCCTGCCCCATGCTCGCCCAGACATCTGCATAAACAGCATCAGCTTGTTTGACAGCTTTTATCGGATCAGGTTCCGTCACGAGTGATGCACCGGGAATACGCTTACGGATTTTATCAAAAAATGATGAGTCAATCTGATAACCTTCCGGGGCACTGAGCACAAAATTGACGCCCATATCGGCACAACAGATCGCCAACGATTTCGCCACGTTGTTGCCATCACCCAGATAGACCATTGTTTTGCCTGAAAGATCTCCGGTTGCTTCCTGCAAGGTGAGTAAATCGGTCAGCGCCTGACATGGATGATAACCATCGGAAAGACCGTTAATAACCGGGCAACTGGAAACGGCCGCGAAGTCTTCAATTAACTGATGCGAAAAAGTTCGTAGCACCACAACATCAGCGAACCGGCTTGTCACACGAGCCACATCTTCAAGCGATTCCCGCCCATGCAGACCGGCTTCTTTTTCGGTCATGAACAGCCCTGAGCCACCCAGGTGAATCATCGCCGCTTCAAAACTGACACGGGTCCGCAGCGATGGTTTTTCGTATATTTGCAGCAACACACGACCGGGTAGCGATGCTTCCAGTTCACGCTGTTCCCACTTGGATTTCAATGTGGCAGAAAGTTCAATGATTTCTGCTGTTTGTGCCGGGGTGATATCAAAAAGTGAAAGTAAATGTTTCATGGAACAGATCTCGAAAAAAGGAATCCATAACATCCTGCAATACAAACAGGCCAGCAGAAAGGCTGGCCTGAGAAAATCTCATCCTGTTATTTGTGGAAATAACTAAATCTCCGTAGGGTCCGCTATTGCGGACCAACATTATGGATCGGGGTAGCCCAACCGCTTTAGCGGCTGGGTTGCGTAGCAACAAGAAGAATGCGCCATGTGGGTTGCTTCTTTATCGAAAGCCCCAATAACATCGAACCCACATGGCGCGAACATCCCGTGCCTGACGGCACCCAACCACTGAAGTGCTCGGGCTACCCTGATTCTCTCCTAACATTTGGCAGACCGATTGTGGTCCACAATAGCGGACCCTACGGTTACTATAATGATCGAATCAGAAAATTCCGCAAAGAGCCATTATGCACTATTTCAGCTCTGCTGTGCAAGCGAACGCAGTTCTTCGATTAAAATAGTCGCTCCTTCATCAACCTGCTCGGCAGTAATATTCATCGCGGGCAGCATACGCACAACGGTATCGTGGGTCGCATTCAGTAGTAACCCGCGTTCCATGCACTTACCGACAATCGGTGTTGCGGGGACGGTTAAATCGATCCCGATCATCATTCCTGCGATACGAAGTTCTTTCACAATGGCTAATTCTTCCAACAATGGCTCAAAATGTTGAGCGAATCGTTGAGACATTGCTGAAGAATGTTCGAGCAAATTCTCTTCTTCTATCGTTTGAACAGTCGCGACCCCGGCTGACATCGCAAGCGGGTTCCCACCAAATGTGCTGGCGTGCATACCGGGGCGTAGACTCGGTGCGATTTCATCTTTGGCAACAATCGCCCCACAGGCCACCCCGCCCGCGACACCTTTGGCGAGTGTCATAATATCTGGCTGAACCCCAAAATGTTGATAGCCGAACCAGGTGCCAAGGCGTCCCATGCCGGTTTGCACTTCATCAAAAATAAGAACCAGATCGTGTTCATCCGCCAGGTCTCGCAAGCCCTGCAGGTAACCTTCATCAGGCGTGTTAACGCCACCTTCCCCCTGCACCGGTTCGATGAGAATGCCGCAGGTTTCGTCATCGATCAAATCTCGAACAGCCTGCAAATCGTTATGCGGTGCATATTGAAAGCCAGCCATCAACGGTCCCAACCCCTGATGATACTTCGGCTGCGCGGTCGCGGTGATGGCTGCAAAAGTTCGTCCATGAAAACCGTTTTGAAAAGTGATGATCTTATACTTCTCTTCCGGCGTATGCAGCCGCGCCAGTTTGATTGCTCCTTCAATCGCTTCTGCTCCACTGTTACAGAAAAACGCTTTGCCGAATGAGCGTGAGCAAATCGCTTCCGCAAATTCGCCCTGCGATTCGATATACCACGTATTGGGAACATGTATCAGTTGAGCGGCCTGTTGCTGAATCGCTTCAACCACCTTGGGCGGCGAATATCCTAGAATGTTGCAGCCCCAACCGGGAAATAGATCCAGATACCGCTTCCCTTCCGCATCCCAAACGTACGAACCTTCCCCACGCACCAGACAAATCGGGTAACGCCCGTAATTCGGGATCACATATTGATCAAACAGTGAAATTGTTTCCTGAATCGAACGAGTAGTGGTCGTCATTGTAAATGGGTCCATTTAATAGGCATTAGGCAAAAGCAAGTATAACGTGGCCTAGGCCTAGACCACAAACGGTGGGATTATTCACTCACCTAATCACGAATGTTATTTTTGTTTTCCGAAAGCTTCGACTATTCTTGGAAACGTTTCTATTAGCTTACTTCCAGTGTAAGCAAGAACGAGTAAAGCCATAGCTACGATAACGAGGTAAACACCATCAAGTGTTTTGCCTAAACTTGCCATCCGTACGCTTGCAAATAAAACAGCCAACAACGAAAGGAAGGATAGTATTTGCCCAATTCGATTTGAAATAATGTTTGCAGAAGACTCTTTTTTCGCTAATTCTGCTCCCACATTCTCAATCTCGTGGCGATGGTGTCTCTCTTGCTCTGCGGCAGTAAAGATAACCTTAGCCGCCCCTGGCATTATAGCTTCGTACTCTTTAAGCAAATTTGGAGGAGGTACTGGCCCTTGAAACTGAGCCATAAGGAGTCGAGCTTCACCACTGTCCACTTCCCCCTCTTCGACAAGTTTTTCCAGAACCCCCGTAACTTTCTTAATGGTACCTTCAGACGGAATCGGTGGGTCATCTATTGGCACAATGCTCTCACCACCGTCTTCAATTTCTGGGGACAGTTCGCTCTCGCTGTTACCAATTTCGTCGACCATTACACGAACTCCCTAACGTATTATTTGCCATCGGCTCCGTTAAGAAATTTATCTTCAGCAACCAAAAAATCTTGGCATAACCTCGCTGCATCGTCTGCGGCTGTTCCTAGCTTTATAGAACCTGCCTTGGACTTGAAGCTGCTTCCAGTAAAATCTACAACACTCCCTACACCTTTGATGAAGGCGAATGCTGCGGGCTTTTTTCTCAATCTAGGAGGTATTTTTCTATACTTCATGGTGAAAACTCTGCTATTGTAGAACCTTACAATAAAACGGATGTAAATGTCTTCTTTGGGGGCAGGGCCTCGTTCAGGCTAACTCGAATCATACTCGATACTATCATCGGACTTATTTCGTGTAAACATTGACCCTGACAGTAGAAATAGTACACACAAGGCAACGACAATCAACCAAGCAGATGTGGTAATCGTCCAATGTTTATTAAACGCCTTGGAGAGGTGACTATTGTATACTATCTCTTCGGTCATTGCAACACCAATTAATTCGTCCCCGGCTCGCCTTTTATAAAACAATTTCGGTGCCGATTCCCTGGTTGGAATAAATTTCCAGCATCAACGAATGGGGGATTCTTGCATCAACAAGGTGTACTTTTTTGACTCCAGCTTCCAGGGCCTCCAATGCGGCTTCTACTTTCGGGACCATGCCGGTATCGATTATTCCTTCTGCAATTAATTCTCGACAGCGATTTGCTGTTAAGTTTGATTGCAGTGTTGTCGGGTCATCTTTATCGAGAAAAATTCCGGGAACATCGCTGACGAAAACCAGTTTTTCCGCATGGATCAACCGGGCAACCGCAGCCGCTGCGGTATCTGCGTTGACGTTTAATTTCTGACGATCATCATCCAACGCAATCGAAGGAAGTACCGGAATCGAATGACTTCTGCATGTTGCAAGAATCACTTCCCGGTTGATTCCCACAATATGACCGACACGTCCCATGTCAATCGGTTCGCCATCTACATCGTTCATCATCAGTTTCTCGCCCATTAACACCGGCTGTGTTAAATGATTCAGTCCGACCGCATGTCCCCCCTGGCTGCGAATTTCTCCGACAAGATGTTCACAGATATCACTGGCGAGAACCTCAGCCGCAATTTCTAATATCTTTTCATCGGTATAACGTCTGCCTCGTACAAATCGTGGTTCGATTCCCGATTTGGCTACCGCTGCACTAATTGCTTTGCCGCCGCCATGCACAAGAATCGGATGCACCCCGACCGATTCCATGAAGATCACATCCATCAAAAAACTACGAACAGATTTTTCCTGTTCCAGCGCGCTGCCCCCCAGTTTGATAACAACATGTTTATCACGAAATTGCTGAATCCAACTGAGGGCTTCCAGCAATGTTTTTGCTTTACGGACCGCTTCTTCATGTCCCAACGGAATGTTCATATTTCCAACGATACCTGACTTTATACACTAACGCCCAACGCCTAATCCCTAACGCCTGGCAATTGTAATAAACACATCTTTTTGAAAAGATGTAAATTGATTTTATACTTATTTTCAACAAATTACACTATCGCGGACCACTACGACCGGAATCGAAGGTACGTTCCTGCAAACTGGCAAAAAAACCGGCAGGGATTACCTGACTTATTGAAATTAAGGTTCGGAAGCGGTTGCTGCAAGAACGATACAATAAGGGAGTCGCAACTGTTTTTGCAATCGGATTGTACCGGTTGTAAGAACAAATTATCTGCCAATTGACGAACGATAAATTTTAGCGACATTAATGCAGGGATCGCATGTTCCGGGACGGAATCGAGTAGACATGGACAACACACGAATTAAAACATCACAGATTTGCTGGAAACCGGAAAATTATGCACTCACACACCTCTCTTCAACATTTGATCAAAAAAGCTGAGGAAATTGGTCACCGCAAAGAAAAGAAAGATATTCGCCCCGATTGGCTGACCCGATTTATTCAAACGACCGCCGATTTATTTGAACCCGCTACCGATGCAGCGCGTGTCGGTTACGATTGCCGTTACGATATCGATCAATGGAACGTCATGTTCTATCTGGGAGATGCGGAAATTTTCGGCGGAATGCACGACGGCAAACGCGCCCGCATCGCGTTCGATTTCGACTTGAAGGAATTGCTTGATCGTTTCGAAGTAGTCGATTCACTTCGTTATCGGGCACTGCCCGAAGATTCGCAGCAAGTTGCTTCCCAGGAATGTACGTTGATTGAAATTGCCGGGATGCTCGATTGTGAAGGAGCCACTCAGCAATTAACCGTGGGGATCCTCTCGCATCCCCCGCAAGCCGCAGGCCCCGGCGTTCGCATTCTTCCCAATGGTGAAATCGAACCCGTCTAATATATTCTGATATTGATCGGTCACCAACAAAGAAGCCCGGCATAATAATCATGCCGGGCTTCTTGTCGCTTAGATCCCTACTTCGTCTTCTCCTGTCCAGAATAAACAGAGGTCAAAGTCTGTTTACGAAGTTCGAGAAGTTGTTTGATGATTTCTGGATGTGCCTTGGCCAGGTTTTTACTTTCTGACGGGTCTTCTTTCAGGTTGGCCAGGAAAAGTTTTTTGTCTTCTTTGGTCAGCTTCCCTTTTTCACTTGTGTCTCTGCAATTGCCGAGTAGCTTCCATTCTCCCTTTCGGACAACCCATTGTGCTTTATCCCTGTTTGCTCCCATTTGCCAGTAAAAATGGGAATGAGGCGAGTCGGCTTTCGGATCGGTCAGAATGCCGGAAAGATTCTTTCCATCCAGTTTAACGCGAGGTAATTCAACTTGAGCCAGCGCTGCCAGCGTCGGATACCAGTCGCAACCGGTTGCCATCTGATGCCGCACTTCGCCTTGAGGCAATTTGGCGGGCCAGGAAATCACTGAAGGAACCCGAATGCCTCCCTCGAAAAAGCACGCTTTGGCTCCGCGATAAGGGCCTGCGTTTCCACCGCCGTAGAAGGCACGTTCTTCCGTCGAGTGTCCGTGATCAGACTGAAACAGAACGATGGTGTTCTCTCGCAGTTTTTTCTGTTCGAGAAAGTCCAGAATTTCGCCCACTTTTTCATCCATGCTCGAAACAAAAGCAGCGTACATTTTGCGAGGGGCATCAAGATCGCGATAATGTTCCCGCCATTTTTTTGTTCCCTGATACGGGTAATGAGGCACGTTAATCGCCCAGTAAATATAAAACGGTTTTTTGCGAGACTGATCGAGTAGACGTTTCATTTCTTTCGCCATCAAGTCGGGGAAAAACTGACCATCCTGCCAGATTTCAACGCCATCTCGCCATAGATCGTGACGGTTGGGCCCACTCCAAAAGAAAAAGTGCGAATAATTATCGATGCAGCCCCCCATGTGTCCGAACGAACTGTCGAATCCCTGAGCGTTGGGCATTGTTTCGGGAGTGTAGCCCAGATGCCATTTCCCGACATGAGCCGTTTCATACCCGGCTGCCCGAAACATTTCCGCCATCGTGATTTCTGAAGCAGGCATGCCGATGTTCCCCGGTTTGGAACTGACATTGGCAGGGACGCCTGCACGAATCGGATACCGTCCGGTAATCATGCCTGCCCGCGAAGCTGAGCAGATGCAACTGGGAGCATACATCTGCGTAAAGCGAATTCCGGTTCTCGCCAGACGATCAATGTTTGGCGTTGTCAGATCTTTGGAGCCGTAACAGTTCGCATCGAGTGTTCCCTGATCATCCGTGTAAATCACGATCACGTTTGGCTTCGAATGTGCATTCAAATTAGACGCAAATGCTGCGATGAAAAACAGGAAAATAATCAGCGAAAGGCAAGATCTTTTCATGAATCTGAATCCGTTAAATATGAAATGAAAGGTAAATATCCAGTTTTGACGTAGGGTCCGCTATTGCGGACCACGCTGGGAAGTGGAGCCCCTGTTTCATGCGGTGGTCCGCAATAGAGGACCCTACCAACTACGACTTATCCAAATATCTCGTCGGCTCTGCGCAGCATTTCATTGATAAGAGCATAAGGTACTAATTATTCCTGCCGGGAAGAATTGGTTTCAACGGTGTTATGCCATCGTTTTTGTCAACTGGATATTGGGCGTTGTGATCATTCATGGCGGCGATCAATTCCTGCATCATTTCCTTTAGTTTCTGCGGTTTTGTCTCAGCCAGGTTGGTTGATTCAAATGGATCGGTTGCCAGGTTGTAAAGTTGATAGTGTGAATTTTCGGACTCTTTCGACGGAAAGAAATGATAGATCACTTTCCAGTCGCCATGTCGATAGCAGGTGAAGTAATTGCTGCGGTGTGGCGAATGCGGATAGTTCATCAAAAAGATTTCGTCACGCGAGGAATCTTTTTTACCGGTCAACAGGTGATCGAGACGTTTGCCGTCCACGGTGTGATCTGCCGGGATGGGAACATTTGCAAGATGGAGCAGAGTCGGAAACAGATCCTGCACGGCTGCCTGTTGAGATTGCAGTGCAGCGACAGCAATTGGTAATCGTTTCTGGTGAATATTATCTGAACTTTCTTTTGCCCAGGCAGCGATGAAAGGGACACGCATACCTCCTTCATAATGGGCGCCCTTTTTACCACGCAGCGGTGCCGCACAGGCGACTTCATGTTGATGTCCAAGTGGGGCATCCGAACCGTTATCTCCCAGGAAAAAGATGAGTGTGTTATCTGCCACGCCGAGTTTGTCGATGTGATCAATAATATCGCCCAGTGATTTATCCATTCCTTCAATCAATGTCGCAAATGCCTGTGCCTGTTTTGATTTGCCGGAATCTTTATAGTTGTCCGCAAAGCGTGGATCGGAATTAAACGGCGCATGCACTGCATAATGGGACATATAAAGAAAAAACGGCTTCCCCTTTTTGACTGCATCAGTAACTCGCACATTCGCTTCGATGGTTAATGCTTCGGTGAGGAACGTTTCGGTGCCATGATATTTTTCCAGATGCGGAACAGCATGACGGCTTTTCTTTTTTCCGTTCCCATAATTTTTCATACCGTAATAACTGGCCGGTGCCCCGAAAGAAGCCCCAGCCACATTGATGTTGAATCCAAGATTGGCAGGGTCTGCTCCGACAAACTTTTTCGCCCCGAAATGTCCCTTGCCTACGTGAATCGTTTGATAGCCTGCTGTTCTTAATAAACCGGGCAGTGTAACATCCTTCTTTTTGAGTCCTTCCCAATTCCAATCGAGAGGACCAAACGGCCCCCGATTGTTTCTTTCGGGATTGATCCAGTTTGTCGTGTGATGCCGGACTGCATTCTGCCCGGTCATAATGGAAACTCGCGTGGGCGAACAAACACTCATCGCGTAAAAGTTATTAAAGCGAATCCCTTTTTTTGATAACCGGACCATGTTCGGCGTTCGATAATAATTATTGAGCGGGTAACGTTTCGGATTGCCTGTTTTATCAGTAAGAAACGGCAGTGAGGTATCCATCACGCCCATGTCATCCACAAGAAAGACGACAATATTCGGCTGAGTGGCAGCAGCCTGAGCAGTATGCAAATCAACCGGCAGAGTCAGGAAAAGAAAGGCAAACGCCAACAGGATCTGTTTCATAACAATACTTTCCAATTGATCAAAATAAAGAGCAAAAAGGCGAGCCGGGGGTGTTAACCCCCTGGTGGCTCTGCCGTCACATTATCAATCGCCTATTAACATTCGTAAGTTCAGGGTCATAACTGACCCGGCTCGCCTGACAATTTTAGTATTCTCAATTGAGTGTTTTGATACGGATGTTTCTCCAGGCGACATCGTAAGGACCGGTTCCTTTTCGGACTCCATGTACTTGCAGACCGATGAAACCTTTAGGGTGCGTTTTGTAGATTTCTTCATCCGTTAAATCTGAAATCTGATGCCCGTTGATCCAAGTCTGGAAGTGATTTCCTTTAGCGATAATTCGGAATTTATTCCATTGACCATCTTTGAAATATTTGTGGGGGATCAGTTTATCTTTGGGAGTGAGCCAGCCGCGACCGGTTTCTTCACCGTAGATGTAGCCTGCTTCTGCTCCACCTGCTCCACTGGCTTCAATTTCACATTGCGGGCCGTTCACTCGTCCGTACTTTGCGTCTCCTTTAGGCTCTGCGGTTGTTGAGCGAATTTGCACACCAGAGTTCAAGCTGTTGTGTACCTTCACTTCAAATTCCAATTCAAAATCGCCATAAAGTTCGTCGGAACAAAGGAAGGAATTCGGACTGCCTTCGTTGGTTGTTCCTTTGATCGTTCCATCAACAACTTCGTACTTGGCGGTGCCGTTTTTCTGTGTCCAACCGCTAAGGGTTTTGCCATCGAACAGGCATTGCCAATCTCCTGCAAAAGTTGAACCGGCAAAAAGCAGGGTCAGTGTAGCAACTGCGAAAGTGTGATAACCAAATTTACTGAGCATCAGGTCTCTCCTTAAAGAACAATTCAGGTGGAAAGGTTTTAATTGAACAAGTTTTTCATTCGATGATTTTGTTAATCGGGAATTCGACGATTCCGGTCGCTCCCGCGTTTTTCAATTGAGGGACAATGGAGCGGACAATTGATTCTTTGATAATGGTGCTGATCGCGACCCAATCGGGATCGGAAAGCGAAGAGACCGTTGGTTGTTGTAATGCGGGCAGACCTTTGAGAACCTGTTCCAGATCTTGACGACGCACATTAAGCATCAGACCGACTTTGCCTTCAGCAGAAAGACATGATCGGAGCATCAGTGCGATGTCATCCAATTTCTGTTTTTTCCATGGATCGACATACGCGGTGTTATTGGCGATTAGTCGTGTTGTGCTTTCAAGGACAACATCAATAATTCGTAAATTGTTGGCTCGCAATGAGGAACCGGTTTCGGTTACCTCGACAATCGCATCAACCAGGCGGGGCGGCTTGACTTCGGTCGCTCCCCAGGAAAACTCGACTTCTGCGATCACGCCATGCTTATCGAGATACTGATTCGTCAGTCCGACCGCTTCGGTCGCGATCCGTTTTCCTTCCAGATCTTTAACTGATTGGATGTCAGAATCTTCAGGCACAGCCAATACCCAGCGGACCGGTTTGCGACTTACCTTTGAAAAGACAAGTTCACAAACTTCCTTTACATCTGCATTGGTTTCAACAACCCAGTCGCGCCCGGTGATGCCTGCGTCCAAAATCCCCTGATGTACATATCTGGCCATCTCCTGTGCCCGAATAGTCAAACACTCAATTTCCGGGTCATCAATCGTGGGGTAATAGGAACGGGAAGAGATCGAGATGCTGTATCCCGCTTTTCGAAACAGTTTGACAGTTGCGTCCTGAAGAGAGCCAGCCGGAATGCCCAGCTTTAAAATGTTATCCGCCATCGAACAGTGAGACTTTCAAATAATGATTGAATAAAATGACAAACCTTCCACAGCAACGGAAGATCACGATAGGGCAACTCAGGCGATGAAACCCGATCCTCTATACCTTAGCCAGCGTACCAGCGCAAAGGGTGCGATGCCAGTCTGCACAGGGTTAAGAAAGCGTTTCCCGACTGGCAGGTAGAGATTTATTCTCTTCAAGGTGCCTTTTTGCATTAAAAAAGCACTTGAAGGTATTCGTTCTTACCTTCAAACGCTTGATTAACTCTACACGCATTATTGAGATACAGGACAAAGTTACAAAAGTCTTCCAACAAACTTGACCCCATATTCGATAAAGTCTTCTCCCGGAAACTCCTTCATGCGAACAATTTCCCCGCGAAACATGGTTTTATCTGAATTGCCCAGTGGAATTCCAACGATAATATCGGGGCTGGGAAGTTCGCTGGGGAAGATGAAGCTCATTCCAGTGGGGCTGACATCTCCCATATAAGCGTTGAATGTGATTTTTTCCCCATTCAATGTTTCAACAGTGATTTCGACAACGCTGTGGCATCGACTCCGCGAATGTGCTCGAGAAGCTTTGTAATGGTCTCCAAGCCGATCTTCGCCCTTTTCCAGCGATTCAATAATTCGATGGACAGCTTTATTTTGCTTTTCCGTGTACTGATTCACGCTGGGATAGGATTGATGAGTTAACATTTTCTTACCTGAAAACAGACCTGTTGGGCGCAGTATTGGGTGAAAAATAAATTTTTATTGTTGCCTTTTTGCAACTATCTGATAAAAATTTAGTCTGCAAAAGTTGGGTGCAAGAGTTAAAATAAACAAAGATGAGGTATTTCCCCGAATAGTACATCTGTTTGTATCAATAATGAGGATTGCACAAAGGCCGGTTAGTTGGTAACCAGTTTGAACCCATACGAGAACAAGCCTGTAGTATCTTATCAATGAAATGCTGTGCATAAGTGGCAGGATATTTTTACCACGAAGAAGAAAGAAGTGAACCGCCGAGAGTACTGGGAACACTGGGAATACTGAGGCAAAACAAAAAGAAGAAAAGTTTTTAAGCAAATTAAATAAGCAGTTTGAATTCCAATTTATTACAGACGATGCGAGGAACTCTTTGCGTCTTTGCGAGAGTTTTTTCTCCGTGTTCTCCGTGCCTGTGTGGTTAATTTTATTTTCTTGTTTGGTTCCGGCTATGCCGGGTTAGGATGAATCGTAGGTCAGGCTTTCCAGTCTGAGACGAATTACACTGATTCTTTCAATGAATAAAAACAGCGTTCACTGGTCAATCAAAGAGTCAATCTCATGGAAGCCACATTTGTCAGGCTAGAAAGCCTAACCTACTTTTCCCTAACGCCTACTACCTACTACCTAACGCCTATCTCCCTGTTTGGTTCCGGCTACGCCGGGTTAGGCGTATAAGAAATTAGTAATCATCACCTTCTAAAATTTCGGTTCAATCTATGAAATTTCCCTTGAGACATACCGCCAGGGTCACTCTGTTATTCCTGCTTCTCACGATTCCAGTAAAGAATCTATCCGCGGCAGAGACATTGAGTTTTGA
>Ga0316208_1001807_pt1 | contig 19041 bp, 18 predicted proteins | sample 3monopyrite_MG_FD_204944 | JGI IMG/M metagenome (GOLD analysis project Ga0316208, IMG submission 204944) | Microbial mat bacterial communities from mineral coupon in-situ incubated in ocean water Damariscotta River, Maine, United States -... | ecosystem: Environmental > Aquatic > Marine >...
TTTTTTCCCTCTTGTTCTTACCTTTTTTTACACGCCGACATTTTCTCAGGATGGAGTTAAAATCGTCATCACCGCTATATTTCAACCCCTTTTTATGTGAAAAACTTTATTGATGTGATAAGTAAGACTCTGGAAAATGATAAAACATAATTGTTTCAGTCAAGGTAACGTTTCTGCCATTCTAAGAACTTACTAAGAACATAATCTGAATATTCTTTTTTATCTTTAAAGTCTTCCGGGTTGATCGCATCATAAACATAATAATTTGCTTTATTATTCTGGCTGGTCATAAAGTGCCAGAATTTATCAATTAAAATTTGCGGGTCGCGCCATTCAAAGGTGTCTTGCGCTTCATAGTGTAAAAAAACCGGAAGAATGGGAATACCTGTTCGTATTGATATATCAAAAGCACCGTATTGGAATGTTTCAAAAATACGCCGGCCTTTACAACCGCCTTCAGGAAATATCACAACATTTTCACCGCTATTGAGTTTTTCAATAATGGTATCGACCACGGCATGACGCGAGTCTTTATTATCACGCTTAACGAACATGGTGCCGGCAGCTTCACTTATTTTCCCCAGCAAGAACCATTTTTTAACCCCCATTTTGGCAAGCGGGTGAACATCAAATAAAGCGGGAACGCCAATATCTTCAAATGCAGAGGGATGGTTCGCAACCAGAATATATTGTTCTGGCAGTGCGTTAACATTTTTTTGATGTAAGCGTAAATCAACACCGAGTGCCCGGGTGAATGTCCGGCACCAGATATAAAATAGTTTCGAATAGAAAAATTTTGTTATGGCACGAGGTAACCACGCTAAAGCATAAAGAAAGAGTGTGAAGATGCTAAGTTCTATCCAGCACCAGAATAGCCATAAAGTTCGCCCAATAAAATGTAACATGATTGTCGATTATCCTTATTCGATAACTCTATTAAAGTATAGTGGACAAAATAAAACAGACATAAGTTTCTTATAAACTTAGCGGGTTAGTCGGATCAATGCCTTCCTGAAAAGCTTTCTTTCTATCCATGTTTGTAACCTGATAAACCTGCCCTATCCAGTTATTCAGGATTGCTTCAGCTGTATCGTGCCAGGTGTTATCCAGTTTTTCACTAATTAATTTTTCAGGAAAGTCAGGGCTTACCTGTTTATTTTCCTTAGCTTTAATAATCCGTGTTTTATGCTCATTTAAAGAAGCCTGAGCCTGTAAAGTAAAATAATTTTCCGGAAAGGGCGGGTAATCTTCACGTTCATTATTTACAAAACGTTTTACTTCACGTTTATATTCTTTTAATAAACTAATAATATCGTATTCAGGATGCCCCTGAAAAAATACCAGGCGAAATTGATCTTCACTTACGGCTAAATGGACATCGGCTTCTTTGCTTTCGGCCAGAATATGTAATCCCGCTTTTTCAAACTGAGAATGATCAATTTGGTTATAACGTGAATGTGGCACATCAAAACGTGTGTTCACGCCATTCACTAATGGATGATTACGATTCGTTACATGATGTGAGTAAACCCCCCAGCGTTTAAATTCAAGCGGTCTTCTTTTTTGTTGATAGCGAAACTCCAGAACGGCATGAGTCGCTAAACAGGAACACAATGTTGATGTGACATTTTCATAGGCCCAGTCAATGACCTCAATCAAAGGTTGCCAGAAGGGTTCCTGTGAAAGTTCATGACCGGTTACATTTGCACCGGTTATTATTAACGCATCAAGCCCCTGTTCTTTGATTTGTTCAAAGGACTCATAATATTTTTCAACATGCGCTTTACCTTTTTCACTACGTGGTAATTCACTCAGGGTAAACGGATGCATATAAAACTGGGCAATAGAATTGCTTTCGCCAACTAAACGAAAAAACTGACGCTCGGTTGCAGACAGCGCAGCATCCGGCATCATATTCAGTAAACCGATATGCAATTCACGAATATCCTGCTTCACCGCATTATCACGATTTAACACCGTTTCGCCTTCTTGTTGCAGGCGGTCAAAGGTGGGCAATGTTGAGTTAGCTACGAGTGGCATTTTTTTATCTCGATTATCTATATTTTAAGCTTTTGTCATTGCGAGTGAATCGAAGCAATCTCCAGAAAAATGGCTCTTACCATAAGATTGCCACGATTCGCTTTGCTTATCTCGCAATGACGGTAAATATTTTTAATACATTTTTAATTTTATCTGGCGATAACTTTCTCAATTAAAGCCATCAATTCTTCTTTGTTAGTGACCTGCGATAATTCATCAGTGGTAATGGTATAACCGTATTTTTCTGCAATCGCATCGTAACGTGGAATGCGGGCATAGAATAACTTTGGAAATATCCAGCGGACAAATTCATCCGGATCAATCATCGCAACATACTCTAATTTATTCTCTTTCATATAAACTGCAAGCTGTTCATCCAGAAAGGCTTCACGATAATATAAAGGCTTGGGATCAGATTCCGCGCGCTCGATGAGTGACTTTTCATTTTTCTCGGTGGCTTTGATATACAAAATCAAAGTATGTTCGGCAAGAATTTTTAGCGTTTCTTCATCATCTAATTCGCAAACACTGCCACCTGCGTCGTTTATGAAATGTTTATAGTCATAAAGTTCCTGCGCTTTTTGAATAAAGGCGGGCACATCCCGCATAGTGGCAATTTCCGCCTGACGATGCAGTTCCTGACGGTGTTTAAATTCATCAAGTGGTAATCCATCTTTTTCCGGATCACCTAATTTACCGAGAAAGCTGGAAACAGGTTGCAGGTTATTGACGCTGATATTATTTTGAATATAGATAGAATCTGAGCGCAGTAAATCCCGCAAAAAAGGCACTTGCATGGCTTGTTTCTTAATATTATCCAAAATAGGTTCATCAAGATAATGAGTTCCAATTCGATAATCACCTGAAAAATGAAACCATTCATCTGTTGGCAGCATGTTCGACAGGCGAGTTTTACCTACGCCTGACATACCCAACAGGGTGATGCTTTTATGTTGCCAGTTTTTGAATTCTTCTACACTGAGCTTCACTGAATAATACCTGTAACTGTTTGATTTTTATCTATTGTAAGTCAGTTTTATCGTTTTGTCCGTACCTATCTTCATCGGTCATTGCGAGCCATGTCTTTTATGGCGCGGCAATCTCATGATAAATTGCTCTTTACTAGAGATTACCACGCCATAAAAGACATGGCTCGTAATGACGGGTAGACTACTTGAGATAGAACTCATTTTTTCAAAGGTAAATAGAATGAAAATAGGCACACCTCTTTCAGCAACAGCAACACGGGTTATGTTATTAGGTTCAGGTGAACTGGGTAAAGAAGTCATTATTGCCTTGCAGCGCTTCGGTGCAGAAGTGATTGCAGTAGACCGCTATGAAAATGCCCCGGGCCATCAGGTTGCGCATCGTGCTTATACAATCAATATGGCTGATGGAGACGCCTTACTAGAACTCGTTAAAAAAGAACAGCCCGATTTAATTGTGCCTGAAATCGAAGCACTCGATACCGACATGCTGGCACAAATCGAACAACAAGGGTTAGCCAAAGTCATTCCTAAAGCAAGAGCAACACAGCTGACCATGAACAGGGAAGGTATACGCACACTCGCGGCTGAAGAGTTAGGTTTACCCACTTCAAAATATGCCTTTGCAGAAAGTGAAGACGAAATAAAACAAGCGATTGAAAATGGTGTCGGTTATCCCTGCATCATTAAACCGGTGATGTCATCATCCGGTAAAGGCCAGTCCACCATAAAAAATGAAGCCGATATTAGTAACGCATGGGATTATGCCAAAAGCGGAGGCCGAGTTGATCGCGGTCGCGTCATCGTGGAGCAGATGATCAATTTTGATTATGAAATTACCTTATTAACGGTTCGTGCATTAAATGAACAGGCAGAAATAGAAACGTATTTTTGTGAGCCGATCGGTCATGTACAGGTTGATGGTGATTATGTTGAAAGCTGGCAACCACAAGCAATGAGCGAAATAGCGAAACAAAAGGCGCAAGATGTTGCCAAAGCCGTGACCAGTAATTTAGGTGGCCATGGCTTATTTGGCGTTGAGCTATTTATAAAGGGTGATGATGTCTGGTTTAGCGAAGTCAGCCCACGTCCGCATGATACCGGCATGGTTACCATGGCAACGCAATATCAAAATGAATTTGAGCTTCATGCCCGGGCAATCTTAGGCTTACCTGTTTTCCCTGCGTTACGTGAAGCCGGAGCAAGTGCTGTTATTTATGGTGCAATGGATGAAAAGGGAATAGCCTTTGAAGGAATAGAAAAAGCATTAGCCGTCCCGCAAACTGACCTTCGTTTATTTGGTAAACCAGAAGCATTTAAGAAACGTCGTATGGGGGTTGCTTTGGCGTATGGGAATAATATTGATGATGCACGTAAACGGGCAAAAGAAGCAGCGAGTAAAATCAAGCCGGTTAATAAATAATTATATTTATCGCTTACTTTCTAAACTCGCATCCAGGTTCAAATCATCGCAAAAAACAATAAACTCATCACGCAACGTTTTTACAGAACTATCAGCAGGGACACTGATCGTCATTTCGAGAGAAAACATAGCTGTACCCGTATGGGCTGCGGGGTAAGTTTTTGTTTCTATCTCTTCAATGTTCAAACTCCGACTGGATAGAAAATCTGAAATATTGTGTACGATGCCAGGGTGATCCATCGATACGACAGTGACCTGATAAGGCAGACGTTTTTGGTCTGTTTCTTGTGCCTGAGTTTCTTTGGCAATTAGCGTTAAGTTTAATTGTTCACCTGTTGCTTCAAGTTTAGATAGGATGTTATCAATGCATTCCTGATTACCGGTCACCAGCAACATCATTGCAAATTCACCACCTAATACGGTCATGCGGCTTTCAGAAATATTGCCACCCTGATCCAAAATGGCTTTAGATAACTCATTCACGATACCCGGTTTGTCATTGCCCAATGCGGAAATAACTAAATTTTTAATCATTTTTATTGCCTGTATTAAAGTGAACTATGTCTATAATAGATAAGAATGTGTGTTGATGCTATTGGTTTGATGAGTTGCATGTGAAATAAAGCTGAAATAAAGGTGGAATAATGGAAAAACAAATTGAAATACAGGGTAAAGCCGTTGCTGTTAGTTTGAGCAAAGCTGCCGAAAAGGCATTAGCGCTGCGAGATAAAACATTAATCGCAGAAATGGAATTATATTTTAGTTGTTTGATTCGTAAACAGGTTCGTTTTAAAGAAAATGTAACGGGTAATCTGGTAGATGTTACCGACCAACTGGCAGTACACTTTCGGCCAGTAATGACGAAAACCTGCGGTATTGATTATGAAGGTGATGAACCGCCATTAGAGGATTTCCCGATTAAGAAACCCGAAGCCTTTGTCCCGCATTGGTTGAAAATCGACTTCAAAAAAGACGAATGGATTGGTGAATTTGGTTTTTGATTTTTTTATCATTGTGAGCGCAACGAAACAAAATAATTTTAAGTTTACTACTGTATTTATGAGATGACTTCGTCACTACGTTCCTAACCCCAGGAGTACTTCCTCATAATATTTTTAACACCACTCAGACTGTACAATGACAAAATATTTAATTTACCGTCATTTCCTCCTTTGATTCATGAACGGTGCTTCACTGCACCACTGCTCCCGCATGCCGTTAAGAACATGCGGGAATGACGTGTTTTTTTACGATGATTTAGATAAAATTTATACATTGATCTGGTAAACTTCGGCCATGCTCAAGTTTACTAATTTATCGTTACGCCGCGGTCCCCGCGAGCTGCTTCAGGACGTTGATTTAACCCTTTACCATGGTCAAAAAGTCGGGATCACCGGCAGTAATGGTGTGGGTAAATCCAGTTTATTTGCCTTAATTCTTGGCAACTTACATGCTGATACGGGCGATGTTTTTTTACCTAAAAATCTTGTTATTGCGCATGTCGCACAGGAAACGCCGGCGCTCGATACCACCGCCATTGAATACGTGTTAGATGGTGATGTTCAGTTACGCCAACTCGAAGACGAGATTAAAAAAGCTGAAAATACTAATGATGGTGAAGCACTGGCACATCTGTATTCTGATATGGAAGCCATCGATGGCTATAGCGCAAAAAGTCGGGCGGCTACATTACTCAATGGTTTAGGTTTTACTACAGATCAGGAATCTGCTGAAGTTAAGCAGTTTTCGGGTGGCTGGCGTATGCGGCTGAATCTTGCTCAGGCATTGATGTGTCGATCTGATATTTTATTATTGGATGAACCGACCAACCACCTTGATTTGGATGCGGTGATCTGGCTTGAAACATGGTTAAAAAATTATAAAGGAACACTGCTACTTATTTCTCATGATCGGGATTTTCTGGATAACGTTGCTGATAATATTGCCCATATCGAAAATCAGGGGATCACTTTATACAGTGGTAATTATTCAGCATTTGAAATCCGTCGAGCGGAGTCTCTGGCAACGCAACAATCGGTCTACGAAAAGCAACAACGCGAAGTGCAACACATGCAAAAGTTTGTTGAGCGCTTTAAGGCAAAAGCAACAAAAGCAAAGCAGGCGCAAAGCAGGGTTAAAGCATTAGAACGTATGGAATTGATTGCGCCTGCACATGTGGATTCACCCTTTAATTTTCATTTTCGTCAGGCGGAAAAAATGCCGAACCCACTCATCACGTTAGATGAGGTTGCCATTGGTTATACAGAAACCCCGCTGTTATCAAAAGTGAAGTTAACGATTCATCCAGGTGATCGTATTGGCTTGCTCGGGCATAATGGGGCAGGTAAATCGACCTTAATTAAATTATTATCAGGTGAATTAAAAGCGCTGCAGGGTGATGTCACCACAGCGAAAGAATTAAACATCGGTTACTTTGCTCAGCACCAGCTGGAACAGCTTGATTTTGATGCAAGCCCATTATTGCATTTGCAACGGCTTGATCCGAAAGCAACAGAAAGTGATTTGCGTAAATATTTAGGTGGTTTTGCCTTTAATAATGATATGGCAATTGAACCGGTCGCCCCTTTATCGGGTGGTGAAAAAGCACGTTTGGTTTTAGCCTTGGTTGTTTATCAAAAACCTAACTTACTATTGCTGGATGAACCAACCAATCATCTCGATTTAGAAATGCGCCACGCCTTAACGGTGGCTATGCAAGAATTTGAAGGTGCAATGATCATTGTCTCGCATGATCGACATCTATTACGTACGGTAACAGATAATTTACTTTTAGTTGCTAAGGGTAAAGTCGTTGAGTTTGATGGTAGCCTGGAAGATTACAGGACCTGGTTAAGTCAGGAAAATAAAATATCACCCATGGCCGAAAAGGAAGAAAAAACGACTTCTGATAATGATGGCCAGAATAAAAAACAAATGAGACAAAATTCAGCAGAAAAAAGAAAACTACTGAAACCATTACAAAATAAATTAAAAAAACTTGAAAAACAAATGGAAATATTAAGTGCAAATAAAGAATTATTAGAAACAAAACTTGCAGACAATAATATTTACGATGAAAGTAATAAAGAAAATTTAAAAAAATTATTAGAAGAGCAGGGACAGGTAGATAATAATTTACAGCAAGTTGAAATTGACTGGTTAGACGTAAGTGAAGAACTTGAAGTCGCTAATAGTCAATGAGAATATGAATAGAGCTTAATAAGGAAAAAGAATATGAACATGCAAATAGATGATCCGGAAAATAAAAATCCAAAGGGCTTTGCACTTTTTGCTTTAGGCTTTCGTCCCTTTTTTCTTTTAGCTGCTTTTGCTGCGCCTGTTCTTCTATTTCTATGGTTAATGCAGCTCACGGGTAAAATATCAGTTTCTGGATATTATTCGCCAACAGGCTGGCATGCTCATGAAATGTTGTTTGGCTATACGGTTGCGGTTATTGCTGGTTTTTTATTAACCGCGACAGGTAACTGGACAGGTAAAAAAATGATCAGTGGCGTGCAATTACTAATTTTGTCTCTGGTTTTTTTGTCTGCGCGTATTGCTCCATTTATGACGGATTTACCAAATGGATTGATTGCCTTTCTTGACCTGAGTTTTATTCCTTTGGTGGCTTTTCTTGTTGCCGTACCCGTTATTCGTGCAAAGCAATGGTCAAACATTATCTTTGTACCACTGTTACTTACAATGGCGGCAGCAAATTTAATGGTTCATTTGAGTGCTTTAGGTTTAATCAATAGCTCGATTGTGACCGGTAATCGAATAATGCTTTATTTAGTTATTTTATTAATTGTCATTATGGGTGGGCGGGTTATTCCCTTTTTCACAGAGCGAGGGGTTAATGGTGTTACGACTAAAAAGTGGAAATGGATAGAAATTTTATCACCAGCGAGTGTTATTCTGGTTGTTGTTGCAGATATTACATTAACTCAGAAAGTCATTATTGGTTATCTGGCTCTGTTTGCCGCTTTAGTTCATTTTATTCGTCTTGCCGGCTGGTACTCAAATAAGATCTGGTCTGTTCCTTTAGTGTGGATTTTACAGGTTGCTTATTTTTGGTTTGTGATTGGTTTTATTCTTAAAAGTTTAATTATTTTTGATTTAACGCAAAATATACTTTCATACCATGCTTTTACCGTTGGCGGTGTTGGTATTATGACGTTAGGGATGATGGCAAGGGTAAGTCTTGGTCATACCGGCAGAGAGATGAAACTCAATCGCTGGATGGTATTGTCATTTGTTCTTATCAATGTAGCCGCCGTTATTCGTGTCATCTTGCCAATGTTTATGACCGATTCATATATGCAACTCATTCAGGTTGCTGGTTGGCTTTGGGTATTTGCCTTTATCATTTATGTTATTGTCTACACACCGATGTGGCTTCGTCCCCGCGTTGATGGCAGACCGGGTTAATTATAATTTTGAAAAAGCTTTGACTTGTTCAAAATCTAACGGAATTGTCTGCGTTGCGTCAAATCAGCCACTTCACCTGCCTGATCGTTTATATCCATTTGTAAATTTCTCAAATTACTTTTCGTTTTTCCTAATTCTTCAGCGATTTCTTTGGTTTCATTTAAAAGCATTAATGCTTTTACTTTTGAAAGTTTACCGCTAATTATTTGTTCTTCTTTAAAATGAAGATCGCCTTCGAGTTGAGAAATATAATTAAGTTGGTTGTCGTATTTTCTTTTTAATGAGCTTAATCTTCTGTTTGCTTTATATATTACCATCCCATAATTTAATGCATCAACAAATGCTCTTTCATTTTTACCTGAGCAGACACCGTTGTAAGCATAGCCTGATAGCCCTTTGTTGTAGCCAGTTAAAGGAATACAGTATTGGTCTAAGCCCTGGTTTCTGCCAGCAGTGTAAGCCTTTAAGTCGGGAGCAATGCCGTATTCAGCACAGGCCGAACGATGCTGGCTTATTCTTGAGGCTTTATAGCCTTTTGTTCCATCACCATAACCAACGGTATTCCAGTTTGCTGTTAAGCATTCGCTTTTGCTTAGCGTAGAACATGCTGAAAAGGCAAGGCTAATAAAGCCAAGTAATAAAATATTTTTAATTAGATACATACTGATTCCTTGTCTTAAAGAATAAAATAGTTAGAGATTAGTCTGGTTCAAAAATATTATAAAGCATATAAATGACAGGTTTATTTGCCTGTTCATGATATAACTTTACAGTAAAGTTTTTATTTTTTTGATAAATTCGGCCTTATCCCATTCTATAGCTGCATTAACGCCATATCTTATATTTCCTGAACTATCAATAACAAAGGTTGAAGGGTAAGTAATGACATTCCATTTTTTAGCGAATGAACCCTCTGGATCAAGTAACACAGGAAATTCCACATTTACTTTTTTCATGAAATCAAGAATGGTTTTTTTATCTTCTGCATAATTTATTGATATTAATTCAAAATTTTGTCCCTGCATTTTTTTCTTTAAACGATTTAACGAAGGGATTTCTTTAACACAAGGTGGACACCAGGTAGCCCAGAAATTAATAATGGTCACTTGTCCTTTGAAATTGTTTTTAACAACGTTGTTTCCATATGCATCTTTGAGATTTATTGCTAATGGTTTAATCGAGCCTTTATAGGGTTTTAAATAGGTGTCTATGCCAGCGGTTTTATTTTTTTTGTCTTTTTTTAAAGTAATTGGTTTATAAGGGACGGCTTCTTTTTCTAAAAGTGTAATCATTTTTTTCATGCTTTTAGCTAAACCTTCAAATTGCAGCAGCATATTTTTATCAGGCTTTTCTTCATAAAACCTAACGGTTTTTTTTGGGACTATTCGACTATAAACCGCATTGCCATGCTGCTGTAATTTTTTAATCAGGGTTTCAAACTGCCCCATATTGCCGTGATTCTTTGCCTGATAAATCATGATGGGAATATTTGTCGCTGAAATAACTGGCATATAGTCAGGTAGCTGTCCAAGAGGGGGAATTTCTTTATAGGTGTTCGGTGAAAACAACATGGCGCCAATTAAATAGGTTTCGCTTTGCTTTCTCTGTTGCCATTGGTGTGCACCGCTAAGGGCATTTAAACTTGCATAAGAATCAGCGACAACAATAATTTTTTTACCGGTACTCTTATATGCATATTCAATTAAATCAGCAACCCGTACTCCACTGAGTTTTTTAATCGCACTTGAACCTAAAGGCAAAAAAAGTGATTCAATAATATTCGTTTGCCAAATCTCAATATGTTGATTTTTTAGTTTTTGTGCGATGGCCCGGTGTGCGCCACGAAAGCCATATTCCGGCGCTAGCCACAACATCAGATATTTTCCTGTCGCCGGGAAGCGTTCTACGGATATTTCATCGCCTGTTGATACTGGAACCGTCAGCATACTTTCAGCATACGATAATTTAACGATAGACATACTGGCAAGCAGTAAGCCAAGAGCAAATAGTAAGCAGTTGTTGTTTTTCATAAGAAAAAATCTTTTTAATTATTGTTAGCCGGTTTTTCTATTATGGGATAAAATGGCATCAATTCACACATTTTATGGAATAAGAAATGGCTTTCAATCTGAAATCAATTTTTGGTGGTTCTCAACACGATGGCAAGGAGAGACGGGGGGATGAACGGATAAAACTCCCTGATGATGCGACGATTTTAATTGTTGACGATTCCAGAACGGCGATTGCTGTTCTGAAAAAAACGCTGGCACCAACCGGCTACAGCATAATCAGCGCGGCAGATGGTGAAGAAGGCATCGAAATGGCAAAACAACATCAGCCAGATTTAATTTTAATGGATGTCATTATGCCGGGTCTAAATGGCTTTCAGGCAACACGAATATTACGTAAAGAACCACAAACACAGAAAATCCCCATCATTATTATTAGTGGTAACGAGCAGGCGACAGAGAAGTTTTGGGGTTTACGTGTGGGGGCAAATGGGTTTTTACCAAAGCCGGTTGCTCGCGGTGAACTTTTCCATTTATTACGTGAACATCTGTCTAAAGCTGAAGTCCTTTAATTTCAACAATATCAATAAGTTAGCTTTTTATTTTTACGCCTGTAGAGTCATGGTAAATTTTCGTATTTGAGTTAATAAAATCTAAAGATTTTTGCTGAGATCCCGATACTAACTGTATGCTAATAAAACAGAATAAAGCTAAATTTTATCAATCTCCGCGTTTTGTCTTCTGGCTGCTGTTGCTCTCCCTCAGTGTTACATTTCTGGGCGGGTTACAAATGCAGGAGATCATTACAATCCCCATTGGCTATTATGCCTTTGTTTTTTTAATATTAGCTGCTCTCTCTTTAATGAGTTTTGTCACTTATCATTCACAAACATCCTCAGGTTTAACCTCGACAAAACTATATGATGCTTTGACCCGTTTACCTAATCTCCCTTTATTTTTCGATCATTTAGAACTTGCGCTTTCAATGGCGAAAAGGCAGGAAAAATCACTGGCTGTTGTGAAGCTGAATATCGATAAATTAGCTGAAGTTAATCAGCTCTACGGTTATAAAAAAGGCGATGGCTTAATTGCTGATATTGCGACGCGGTTAAATAAATTAGTGCGGGAGAGCGACACGGTTGCACGTCTTGGCGGTAGTGGCTTTGGCTTAATTTTAAATCTTGTTGAACACGGCGAGGAAGTTGATCGGGCATTGCAGCGTATTATGCAGGATATGCAAATGCCATTCAGTATTAATGGCGAAAATATTATTCTGAAAGTTTATTATGGTATTTGTGTCTATCCTGCCGATGAAGGCAGTGCTGACGATTTAAGTCATTATGCAGCATTAGCACTAAGTCATGCGAAACAAACCGGTGGTAATGAGTATCGTTATTACAATAGCAGTATGAACACAAATAACTCTAAACGTCTGAGTGAAGAATATGATTTACGTCAAGCATTAGAGAAAGGTGAGTTTTGTTTATATTTCCAGCCAAAAGTTGATGCTGCCACAGGCAACATTAAAGGCATGGAAGCGTTAATAAGATGGCTGCATCCGGAACGTGGCCTTGTATCACCGATAGAGTTTATTCCACTGTTAGAAGAAAGTGGATTAATTGTTGAAGTAGGTGACTGGGTTTTACGTGAGTCGTGTCGCATTAATAAGCAGTGGCAGGAAGAGGGACTGGATCCATTGCGCGTTTCAGTCAATGTTTCGAGCTTGCAATTTAAACAAGGTGATTTTATTGAGCGAATCGAGCTGGCATTAAAAGATAGTGGGCTTTCTTCTGACTATCTTGAAGTTGAGCTGACAGAAAGTTGTCTGATGGACGATGTTACTAAAAATATTGATGTATTGCATGAAATTAAAAAAATGGGTGTGGCTATTTCAATTGATGATTTTGGAACAGGTTACTCCTCTTTAAGTTACCTTAAAAAATTCCCTATCGACACATTAAAAATTGATCGTTCATTCATCACTAATGTTCAGGACAGACGAGGTGGTGATAATGCAGCGATTGTGACAGCCATTATGGCTTTATCTCATAGTTTGCGTTTAGATGTTGTAGCCGAAGGCGTTGAAACAGCTCAGGAATTGGCTTATTTGCATGCACTCGGTTGCAAAACTATTCAGGGCTTTCTTTTTAGCAAGCCTTTATCTGTTGATGAGTTTACTACGATTCAACAAGACTCTATGCATATGAAAAATGTTCTTGATAAAGTTCGGGAAGAACTTAAGGTTTAAAGCATCTTATTCATTTTTCTGAGCCAATATTATTCACTGTATTTTTTATAATTGTTGCAAGCTCTCGGGTTGCAGGGCCAATATTTCCTGGATGACCAAAACTCATTCCTAAAAAGCCTTTATATGTCGCGCCCTGTTCAAGAGAAAGTGGTTTGAGGTATCCATCCCTCAGTGCTTCGACTAATCGATTACCCGGTAGCCAGCCATAACCAAGGCCATGTTCGATTGCACTGAGTGCACTATCTATGCTGCTTACTGTCCAGCGATCTTGTGTGCTTAACCAGCCAACATCAATTTTTTCATGTTGACCGGAATCCTGAATAACAACATGAGTGTGTTGGGCGAGATCGGCTGATGTGATTTTTCGATTAAGTTCGAATAAGGGATGATCATTTCTGGCAACGGCAATAAATTCTATATCAATGAGTGGATCGGCAAGAAATTTGCTTGGAATTTCGACACCAATTACGAGTTCAGCATCATCATTAAGTAGCGCATCACTGGCGCCAGAGAGAATGACTTCATAAAGCTGTACCCGTGTTCCCCGGCTTTGGTTTGCAAATTGTGCAAGTGCGCTCATTAATAATTCATTAGGAAAAGCCGCATCAACAACCAGTTTGATTTGTGCTTCCCGACCTTGCGACAAATAACGGGCAAAATTTTCAATTTCGATGGCTTCATCAATTAATTTACGAGAGCGCTCGAGTAAAAATTTCCCTTGTTCAGTTAATATTGCTTTACGACCTGATATTTCTAAAAGAGAAAGCCCCAGTTGTTCTTGCAGACGAGACATGGCATAACTGACTGCGGACTGGCTTCGGTTGAGGTATTGGGCTGCTTGCGCGTAGCCGCCTTTATCAATAATCGTCTGAAAGACACGCCATTGCTCTAGATTTACTCGTGGATACGTTTTCATTCATTTAATATATCAGTTAATTTGATGTATTTCAGCAGATTATTCTACTTTTATATCTAATTATTTGTTCTATAATAGTTCTCAATCTTTATTAAAACAACAAAGGAGAAGGAAAATGAGTAAATATAGCAGTGTTTTAGCACGAGTATTATTGGCACATATTTTTGTTTTAGCAGGTATGTCGAAAATTACCGCCTATGCAGGTACACAAGGTTACATGGAAATGATGGGCGTGCCAGGGATGTTATTACCTCTGGTTATTATTTTAGAGCTCGGTGGTGGTCTGGCATTAGTGGTTGGCTGGCAAACACGCTGGATGGCGTATGCCCTTGCTGCGTTTTCAGTGATTTCGGCCGTTATTTTTCATAGCAACCTTTCTGATCAAACACAAATGATCATGTTTATGAAAAATTTTGCGATTGCCGGTGGTTTGCTTTTATTAGCGGAACATGGTGCTGGCGCATTTAGTTTAGATAATCGTAAATAGTCAGGAATAAAAAAATAAAGTTGTAGTGTTTAATCTTATCAAAAAAGGAGAGATCTATGTCTGAACCATTAAGTCCTCAAAATGAGCCGTATGCAGTAGAAGTTGAACAAGGTAAGTCTTATTACTGGTGTAGTTGCGGGAAAAGTAAAAACCAGCCTTTTTGTGATGGCTCGCACGAAGGAACAGACTTCCAGCCAAAAGAGTTTACTGCTCAAAAAACTGAAACGGTTTATTTATGCGGTTGCAAGAAAACGAAAAATCAACCCTTCTGTGATGGGACACATAACTCAATAACCTGAGCTGGTAGCTCAGATGACTTATTAAAAAGGTTATCTGAGCTTACTACCATAGTTAAGATAATAGTAAATAAAGGTAAGACGATGAGCTTATTAGTAAAAGGCAAATTTAAAAAAGACTGGTTCGATAAAGTCAGTGAAGGCGGTGAATACGTTCGAAAAGATTCTCAATTTCGAAATACCATTACGCCAGACGACGCTGAAAAAGGCCGATACCATCTTTATGTTTCTTATGCCTGTCCATGGGCTCACCGGACATTAATATTTAGAAAGTTAAAGAAGTTAGAAGATTTTATTAGTGTCTCAGTTGTACATCCTTATATGGATAATGAAGGCTGGGATTTTAAAGATGATTTCCCTGTCGCAACAGGTGACACACTCTATAATTTTTCCCGACTACACGAAATTTATACCAAAACAGAGCCTGATTATAGTGGCATAGTCACCGTGCCTGTATTATGGGACAAAAAAACACAGACGATTGTTAATAATGAATCATCAGAAATAATACGTATCTTAAATACCGCGTTTAATCATTTAATTGATGACGAAGAGGCAAAGAACCTTGATTTTTATCCAGAAGAAAAAAGAAATGAAATAGATACCATAAATAAAAACGTTTATGACAATATAAATAATGGTGTTTACCGAACCGGGTTTGCAACAACACAAGCTGCATATGAAGAAGCATATAACAGATTATTTAATGCGCTGGATGAAATGGAACATATTTTAAGTCAACAGCGTTATTTAACCGGGGATCAAATTACAGAAGCAGACTGGCGTTTATTTGTTACCTTAATTCGCTTTGATGCAGTTTATGTCGGCCATTTTAAATGTAATAAAAAACGAATTTACGACTATCCAAATTTATACAATTTTATGCTGGAATGTTATCAATGGCCGGGTGTTGCGGATACAACATTCCTCGACCATATTAAATATCATTATTATTATAGTCACGACATGATCAATCCTACGCGCATTGTTCCCTTAGGACCAGATCAAGACCTTTGCCAAAAACACAATCGGGAGAACATGTAATGGATACAAATACATTTATAAAGCCTGCCATTGAAATGAGCGAAGGCGATGGTGTTGATGTTAACCGTCTTTTTCCTGTCAGTAGTAAAATGATGAATTATGATCCTTTTGTATTATGGGATAATTTTAATCTTGGTCCCGAGCGTGGATTTCCAACACATCCACATCGCGGTTTTGAGGCGATCACCTATATGTTTACGGGCAGTATTGAACATAAAGACAATTTGGGAAATCACTCAACCGTAACAGCGGGTGGTGCACAACGTTTTACTGCGGGTAAAGGATTAGAGCATTCAGAAATGCCGGACTCTGAAGTGAATAGTAATGGCATTCAGCTGTGGATCAATCTGGCTAAAAGCCAAAAAACAATGGAGCCGGACTACCAGCAGGTTGATGAAGAAAACATTCCAAATGTTCATGTTGATGGTGGCAACATAAGAGTGATTGTTGGAGATGAGTCGCCGGTTAAATTACAAACAGCGGTTCGTTATTTGAGTGTTAAACTTGAATCTGGCGCAAGCTTAAATGAAAAAGTGCCACAGGCGTTTCGTGGTTTTATCTACGTTATTTCCGGCAAACTTGAGGTGAATTCAGAAAAGGTAAATCAAAGAGAAGCCTATTTTTTTGAAAAAACAGAAGCACTTGATATTACAGCATTAATAGAAAGTCATTTTATGCTTTGCATGGGAAAACCGCACGGTGAGCCCATTCGTCAGTACGGGCCATTTGTCGATTAGCGGATTAAATACCAGGCATTGTTGATCTTTGATCTATTGCTTAGTTTTAATTCACTAGCTTGACTGAGTAAGCCTGTATCTAACCCAATAATACAAAAATCATTTTATTTCCCGTCACTTAAACACATAGATTCCGGCTCGCGCGTAGCTTGACCGGAATGACGGAGTCTTTAACCATTAAATATTTATCTCTTTTTCCTAACCAACGGAAAGGTCAACAACTCTTAGGATTAATTTTAATTTAAATAAAGGTTTTTGCCTCACTGTCCGATATATTACAAAGTATCTTTAATTAGCCTGATATTGTTTTTTTATTTTAGGAACAATAACGAGTAAATCAGGTCAATATATTGTCTTTGAATATAGGCGGAGAGCATTTTGTTTCGATCATTAAAAGTACAAATTGGGGCAGCATTAGGGATTCAGTTTATTGTTCTGGTCGCAATAGTTTCGACTACGCTATATTTACTGGATTTAAGAAAACATGATTACCTCATCTTAAATCTCTCCGGTCAGTTACGCGTCATTAGCCAGCTAATGGTTAATCAGAGTATCAGCTACGCCGATAATGCACCAAGAAATTATAGCAGTTATCGTCGAGATCTTGCGTTATACCATAAGCAACTGCAAATGCTCATATCACGATACGACAAAATCATTGATTCCTTTAAAGCCCGCCGACTTGCCCCGGAACTTTTCCGCAATGATTTTTTATCTCTTAGTAAAAAGAAAAAAAGTATTCCTGAAATTGCACAACAATATGATCCTATTTATTGCACCTGGAATAAAACGGCGCGTAATGAACTTGTTGAGGCAGCAAAGTCCTGGGATGAATTTAAACGTGGTTTAAATAAAGAATTGGGTAGCAATATTAAAGAACCACGGTTAGAAGCAGCAGCACAATTCATATTATATAATGAAGATAATTTAATGTTTGCTGCAACAAACTTAACGGCCGCATTCCGAACTATGATGGAGCAGAAATTAAATCAAATCACATGGTTAAACAGAATATCAATTATTTTATCTTTACTTATCGCCAGTATGATTTTTTTGGTGGTGTATAAAAAAGTCTTTAAGCCTATGTCGTTAACTGTTGATGCCTTTGAACGCGTTGCACAAGGTGAATTAACTCACCAGATTGAAGTAAGTGACAGCAAAGAGCTGGGTAAATTAACACAAAATTTCAACAAGTTGACAGGACGACTTCATTCCTTATTTGGATTAACGGATCGAATTTATCAGGCCACAAATCTGGATGAAATAATTAAATTTATTTATGAAGAATTTAATGACTTATTACCGATTGACTGGGTTGCCATGTTGAGAATGGATGTCTCAAAACAACAAATGCTTGTCGGGCATATTTATTCAAAAGAAGAGCAGTCGTTACGGGAGGGCGATGTAATTTCAATTTCACATCCGGTAATACAAAAGGTGTTTGACGAGAAAAAAGTGATTAGCTTTGATAATCTTAAGGAAGAGCTAAAAAAATATAATGGCGCTGATGATTTTTTTATTAATTTAGTTCAAATGGAGATGAAATCACTGATTGTGTTCCCCTTGAGTATTAGCGGAGAAGAACGTGCTTTGCTCGTTTTTGCTACGCATGAAGAAGATGCTTATCGAACATCACATAGAGAACTTTTAACTAATATTACCTCACAAGTGAGTCATGCCTTTGATCGTTCTATTGGTATGGAAAGTTTGGTTGTTTCAGCAGTTGAAGGGCTGGCGAAACTTGCTGAAAGCCGCGATCCTGAAACAGGAGATCATCTTATACGGATGAGTTTATATTCTTATATTCTTGCACAAGAATTGTATAACGAAGGTGTTTATCAGGGCGAATATAAAAGCAGTTATGCTCGTCATGTTTATCATTTTGCGCCGATGCATGACATTGGCAAAGTCGGGGTTGAAGACAGCATATTATTAAAGCCCGGAAAACTAACGGATGAAGAATGGGTTGAGATGAAGAAGCATCCGGCAATTGGTGCAGATGTTTTACGGCGATGTGAAAGTCAGGTTAATCAGGCGGGTTATTCAATGTTTAAAATTGGGATTGAAATAGCAGAAGGTCATCATGAAAAATATGATGGTAGTGGTTATCCTTATCAGAAAAAAGGGGATGAGATTCCGCTGTCAGCGCGAATAGTTGCATTAGCGGATGTGTTTGATGCCTTAACTTCCCGCCGGCCTTATAAGGAAGCATGGACCGTTGAGAAAGCAATCGCGTTGATAGATGATGAGTCAGGCAAACATTTTGATCCTGATGTGGTTAAAGCCTTTAAGAGTGCGTTGCCAAAAATAATGGAAGTCTATACTCAGCATAAGCATGTTTAAGCGGTTACCACATTAAATCATCCGGCACCTGAAATTCAGCATAAGGATCATTTTCATCTGTTTCCTGCTCAGTATTTTCAAATA
>Ga0316208_1001809_pt1 | contig 19033 bp, 18 predicted proteins | sample 3monopyrite_MG_FD_204944 | JGI IMG/M metagenome (GOLD analysis project Ga0316208, IMG submission 204944) | Microbial mat bacterial communities from mineral coupon in-situ incubated in ocean water Damariscotta River, Maine, United States -... | ecosystem: Environmental > Aquatic > Marine >...
GAAAACGTGCTTGTGGTTGAGGGTACTTTAACAAACGAAATGACATATCAAGAAGTTAAATTGTCAAGAACATATGCTTTAAACGAAACCCAAGCTAATAACGAATTAAATGCAACTGTTTGGGTGGAAGATAACCAAAGTAATGTTTATGTCTTTACGGGTAATGGGCAAGGCATTTACACATCTAACTCTCAATTTCAAGCAAAAGAAAATACTATATATAAACTTTATATTACTACGGCTAATGGTAAACAATATGCCTCAAATGAAACCATTTTAACGCCTATAGACGAACTTACAGATTTGTATGCCGAATTAATTACTACGGTAGATAATAGAGAGGGCATTCAAGTCATGGTAAATAGTGACAACGCTTCTGGTTTAGGAAAGTATTATAGATATGAATATGAAGAAACTTATAAGATAGTTGCTCCTAATTATTATAGAGATAGCCTAAGAATTGAGGATTACTACCAACTAGGTGATGGGACCGACGGGGTGGGTTTTACTCCGTATTTTATACCAAGAAATGGTCTAGGTCAAATCTGCTATACAACAAAATCTAATATAGGAACTATACAAACTACAACTACTGAACTAAACGATAACATAATCTCACGGTTTCCTTTACGTTTTATAGCAAAAACTGATCCCATTATTAAAGAAAGATATAGTATTTTGGTTAGACAATACGTACAAAGTATCGAGGCATATACATTTTATAAAATAATAAGTGAATTGGGTAGTGTACAAAGTATATTATCTCAAAACCAACCCGGGTATGTGGCAGGAAATATAAAATCACTTAGTAATCCCGACGAGAAAATATTGGGCTATTTTGAAACCTCTTCGGTTTCTTCTAAAAGAATATATTTTAATTATTCAGATTTTCAAATAGATGTGCCTCCACCTTATTTTTATGAGTGCCTTTCTGTCACCCTAGACTTTGAAGATAATACCGGTACTGATGGTGATTGGAACGAAAGAGCTTATATCTATAACCTCACAGTACTTGACGATTTTATATTAGAATTTTATAATGAATCCTTTTACACTGTTGTTACTGGGCAATGTGGGGACTGCACAACGTTTTCTTCAAGTACCAAGCCAGATTTTTGGGTAGATTAATAGCTCTGCTGTGGATACATAAAGTACTCGACAAGCTTATAATCCAATTCTTGCATTTCATTTATTTCATAAGTCAAAAACATTTCACCCCAATGTTTGCCATCAGAGAAATCGGCCAAAATCCATTTATGATTTAAAAGCTTAATGTTATTAATGAGCATTTTACTATCTGTCATTGAAGCATAAGGTACCAAAGGGTGTTCACCTTTAACTTCGTTTAACTTGTATAACTCGTCTTTGATTAAAGGAATCAAATCTTGTGCATGCAATCCTTTATTCTCAAAATAGCTTATAGCATCCTCATTGTGCTCTAGGTTAAAATACATCAAATCCAGGTTTTTGTCTTGCATAGTAGTTATAGAGTCTTTAAAAACCGTAACACTTTCTTTATACTTTGCAATATCACCCTCGTACTTGTCAAGAATATTTTTTGAATTTACATACTGGAAAATAACTAACAGCGCTGTAAATACAAACAAGTACATAAATATTTTATTCTTCATCTTTATTATATAGTTATTTGTAGGTTATCATAAGCTAGATAAACGTTATCAGGTAGTGATTGTTGTACAACTTGATGAAAACCTAACATATGGCTTATATGTGTTAAATAAGCTTTTTCAGGGTTTACTCTTTTGATAAACGCCAAGGCTTCTTCTAAATTAAAATGTGATATGTGCTGCTCAATCCTTAAAGCATTAACCACTAAAACTTTGACGTTTTTTATTTTTTCAACTTCTAAATCTTCGATCGTTTTCATATCTGTGAGATAAGCAAAGTCCTTAAATCTAAAGCCAAAAACCTGAACTTTATCGTGCATGCCATTTACAGGAATTACCTCGTTATCTCCTAATTTAAAAGGTTCGTTTACAATACGATTCGTAATTACTGTGGGTGCTCCTGGATATTTATTTTTCGTTTCAAAAATGTAATCAAAACGTCTTCTTAAAGAGGATAACACCCGGTTATGCGCATAAATATTCATATCACCATTAAAATAACATAATGGTCTAATATCATCTAAACCTGCAACATGATCTGAATGTTCATGAGTAAAAAGAATACCATTTATTTTACTACAATTAGATCTTAGCATTTGTTGTCTAAAATCTGGCCCGCAATCAATTACATAATTATAATCATTCCATTCAACAAGAATAGATGATCTTAAACGCTTATCTTTTACATTATGACTTAAGCAAACAGGATGCTTACTTCCAATTATAGGAATTCCTTGCGAAGTTCCTGTTCCCAAAAAGGTGACTTTCACTTATCTTAATTATTTAAAAGTAAAATTAACTATAACTAGCTACTTTTAAAAGAAATATTACTCCATTTTTAGGGTAAAAAAAAACATTTATCAATTATTGCAATTAAACCTAGTTATTTTATTAAGATTAAAAGATGATAAAAATCAGATTATTTCGCATGATTAAATTTTACATTTACCTAACAAATTAAATAATTTTCTTAGTATGAAATATTCATAGTTAAAACTTAGACGTGCAAAGAAATGATTGTATTAATGTTTTATGTGACTGATAAAAAACAATAAATGTGAACCAATGAAAATAGGTGTATTAAAAGAAACGCAAAAAGGTGAAATGCGAGTTGCCATTTCTCCTAGTATTGCTGAAAAGCTCATAGAAAAAGGATTCGAGATTTTAGTTGAAGAAGGTGCAGGATCATCCTCAAAATTTAAAAATTCTGAATACATAGAAATTGGTGCAACTATTGCAAAAAGAGGCGTTGTATTTAAAGCCTCCAAGGTGCTCATAAAGATTAATCCATTTGACGAAGAGGATTTAAAATTAGTTGACAAGGGGCATATTTTAATGAGTCAATTATTTCATAAATCTCATCCAGAACTCATTAAGGCTATCTCATTAAAAGAAGCAACCGCCTTCTCAATGGACGCGATACCACGTATTTCAAGAGCTCAAGACATGGATGTTCTAAGTTCACAAAGTAACCTTGCAGGTTACAAAGCGGTTATAAGAGGAGCATACGAAATGACCAAAATATTTCCCTTAATGATGACAGCAGCTGGAACCATTACGCCCTCGCGAGTGCTTATTTATGGTGTTGGTGTCGCTGGATTACAAGCTATTGCGACTGCTAAAAGACTTGGTGCTGTTGTTGAAGCCACAGATATAAGAATGGAAACTAAAGAACAAACAGAATCTTTAGGAGCAAAATTTATTTCAGTAGAAAATAATGGTGAAACATCTGAAGGCGGTTATGCAAAAGTAGCTTCTGAAGATTATGCAAGACGCCAAAAAGAAGCGGTTAATAAATCACTGTTTCAAGCTGACTTAGTTATTACAACCGCAATGGTACCCGGTCGAAAATCTCCGATATTAATCACTGCAGAACAAGTAGGTAACATGAAAAATGGAGCTGTTATCATTGATTTGGCGGCAGCCCAAGGTGGTAATTGTGAAGTTAGCAAAATGAATAAAACAGTAATAAAAAATGGCGTTAAAATTATTGGAACTACAATTTCACCCGAAAGTGTTTCAACAAACGCCAGTGATTTATTTGCAAAAAACATGTACAACTTTATTATGCACTTAACTGAAGGCAATCAATTTAAATGGGAACTTGATGAAGAAATTACAGATAAAACATTAATCGTATTTAACGGAAATATTAGACAAAACGGAAAAACAAATAAATTATGACAGAAATCACAGATTTTATAAGCACTAACCTCGAAATGATTTATATCGTAATATTAATGATATTTGTTGGGGTTGAAATTATTGGTCATGTACCGGCTGTTTTGCATACTCCTTTAATGTCTGGTGCAAACGCCATTCATGGAGTTGTAGTAATAGGAGCCATTTTAGTAATGCTTGGAGCAGATTCAAATAATATTTTAGCACAATCATTAGGTTTTGTTGCGGTGTTTTTAGGAACATTAAATGTCGTTGGTGGATTTGTTGTTACAGATCGTATGCTAGAAATGTTTAAAAAGAAGAAATAATGGAATACATATTTAGTCTAGAGTTTATCTATCTAATCGCGTCTATAACTTATATTCTTGGTTTAAAGATGCTTGGTCGCCCAGAAACTGCAAGAAAAGGAAACTTAATTGCGGCTAGCGGAATGACACTTGCTATATTAGGTACTATTTTTTTATATCAAGGAGAAGTACCAATGCTTATTTATATATTTATTGGTACGGCAATTTTACTTGGAACTATATTGGGCTGGGTAATTGCTAAAAAAGTAGCAATGACCAAAATGCCAGAGCTAGTATCATTGTTTAACGGCATGGGTGGTGCTAGTGCTGCTTTAATTGGGCTAATCGAATTTAACCATTATATAGGCGACACCATTTCTATAATTACAATATTAGCTGGAATTATTATTGGGAGTATATCATTTTCTGGGAGTATGATTGCTTGGGGAAAGCTAAATGGCACTATAAAGAAACCTTTGAGATTGCCAAAATATAACCTTTTAAATAATGTGCTTTTTGCTGTTATTTTACTATTTGCAGCATATATAGCTTGGGTAAGCTCTAGCAGTCAACTTTATTTATATATTCTATTTTTTGGATCATTAACCTATGGCGTTTTATTTGTACTGCCCATTGGTGGCGCTGATATGCCAGTTGTAATATCGCTTTTAAATTCCTTTACAGGATTAGCCGCCGCACTAGGAGGTTTTTTATACGGAAACATGGTGATGTTAACTGGTGGTATATTGGTTGGCTCTGCAGGAACCATACTAACTTTTGCTATGTGTGATGCTATGAATAGATCACTTATAAATGTGATATTTGGCGGTTTTGGAGATACAGACACAAATATTGATGGAGATAGTAGTTCTAATACTATGGCTGGAACTATCAAAAAGACAACTGCAAGTGATGTTGCTATATTGATGAATTATTCACAAAGAGTAATAATAGTTCCTGGTTATGGTTTGGCAGTAGCACAAGCTCAACATGCTATTCATGAATTAGAACAATTATTATTAAGTAAAGATATAGAAGTCAAATATGCCATTCACCCTGTAGCTGGTCGTATGCCTGGACATATGAATGTGTTATTGGCCGAAACCAATGTTGATTATGATAAATTAGCAGAAATGGAAGATGTAAATCCAGAGTTTCAAAATACAGATGTAGTATTGGTAGTAGGCGCCAATGATGTTGTTAATCCTGCCGCTCATAATAATCCAGCAAGTCCAATTTATGGGATGCCCATTCTAGAGGTTGAAAATGCAAAGCAAATAATTATAAATAAAAGGAGCATGAAACCTGGTTATGCTGGTATAGAAAACGAATTGTTCTATAATCAAAAAACATCTATGTTATTTGGAGATGCAAAAGTAATTATACAAGCGCTAATCACAGAATTAAAAGGCATGTAATCACTTATTTTTAATCTTTTAATCAAAAGGTCATTTCATAATATGAAATGACCTTTTTAATTTAAAAAACTATATATTTTTATCTATTTTTGTAGTGAATAAAAATTAGCTATGTCTGTTAAATTAAAAGGAGATAAAGAAATAAGTAAAGTTTTAACGATTAAACAAAAAGCTTTACAAATTAATCTTAATGCACATATTTACGGAACGTTTGCCGAAATTGGCGCTGGCCAAGAAACTGTTCGTAATTTTTTCAGGGCTGGTGGGGCATCAGGTACTATTGTTAAAGCAATGTCTGCTTATGACAAGGACTTCTCTGATGCAATTTATGGTATTGAGCCTGACAATCGCTATGTAACCCAACCTAGATTAAAAACAATGCTGAGTCATGAAATAGGACTGATTGAAGATAGGCTTAGCAGAAAAAAACATCCAGATAAATTATTTTTCTCATATGCTAATACAGTAGCCACTATAGATTTTTCAAAAAAATTTAAAGGTCATGGTTGGGTCGGTGTTAGATTTCAATTAGATCCCTTAGAAGATTATAATGAAATTGTTATACATATTCGCTTTAAGCAAACCAATGCTCAATTACAACAAGAAACCTTAGGATCATTGGGGGTTAACGTAATTTTTGGCGGATTTTACATGCATGACAATCCTAAAGAGATTGTGAAATCACTGTATGACAACCTTGAAAAAGACCAGATAGAAATTGATATGATTAATTTCTCAGGACCTCGATTTGCATATGTTGACAATAGGTTGATGAGCCTGCAATTGGTTAAAAACGGAATGACCGATGCTGTAATGTTTGGCCCTGATGGTAATAATTTATTACCTGCTCAAGTATTATACAAAAAAAATATTCTAGCGCTTCGAGGCAGCTTTAGACCAGTTACTAAGGTAAACATGGATATGTTTGAGAAAGCACAAGAGCTATTTTTAAATGAAAAAACAGTTGACCCAGATAAAACTAAGGTGATTTTTGAAATTACATTAGCCAATTTGCGGGCTGAAGGAGAAATTAATGAAAGAGACTTTCTAGATAGAGCAGAATTATTATGTTCTTTAGGACAAAATGTAATGATTACCAATTTTCAAGAATATTATAGATTGGTAGAATACTTCTCAGAGTTCACAAAAGCTAGAATGGGACTAGCCATGGGTGTGTATAACCTTATACAAATATTTGATGAGAAATATTACAGACATTTAAGTGGTGGCATATTAGAAGCTTTTGGTAAACTGTTCTTTAAAGATTTAAAAGTATATCTCTACCCTCTTAAAAATCACGAAACGGGTGAGTTTATTACCAGTGAAACACTTAAAGTCCACCCTCGTATGAAAGAATTGTACAAATTCTTTAAATACAATGGTAAAATGCTAGATATTAATGATTTCAATCCAGAAATCTTAGACATATTATCAAGAGAAGTCCTTAAAAAGATTTCTAATGGTGAAAGTGGTTGGGAAGAAATGCTTCCAGACGGCATTGCTGAAATCATAAAAGAAGATCGTTTATTTGGTTATACTAGAAAACCACGAACTATGTTGCATAAAAAAAGTAAATAGGAATTAAGGTTTATAAAAAAGCGCCCTTATGGTCGCTTTTTTACTTCAATATCTGTTCCGTATGCGCCTTAGTTTTAACCTTAGTTATCACATCTTCAATAACCCCGCTTTCGTCAATAACAAAAGTAATGCGATGAATACCATCATAAGTACGTCCCATAAATTTCTTTGGTCCCCAAACTTCAAAAGCATTGATTACCGACATGTCTTCATCGGCTAATAACGGATAAGGAAAATTGTATTTATTCCTAAAATTGGTTTGGCGTCTTTCACTATCTGCACTCACACCAAGAATGTCGTAACCTAAAGACTGAAAACGTTCGTAATTATCTCTCAAATTACAAGCTTCTACAGTACAACCAGGTGTGCTTGCTTTTGGGTAAAAAAATAAAACTAATTTTTTGCCCTTAAAATCTTGCAGAGAAATAACATTCCCATCCTGGTCTTTAGATTGAAAATTAGGAGCCTCATCCCCCACTTTTAATGTAGTCATATTTATTACCTTTGATTCATTACAAAAGTACATGATTTTTTCGTGTTGTAAATTCAAAAAACAATACGCAAAAAAATTTTTGTGCTAACGAAGTGGTTACTTATTTGAAAGTGTATTTTTGTACAATATGCTAAACAAAAATATTTTTCACAGAAGAAATATAAACTAATGACAAAACAAGAAAAGGTAAATTTCGCAATTAATACGTTGTATAAATTATACCCAGAAATCCCTATTCCTTTAGACCATAAAGACCCCTATACCTTACTAATTGCAGTTTTAATGTCTGCTCAAAGCACCGATGTTAGAGTAAACCAAATCACACCATTATTATTTGCAGAAGCAGACAATCCTTATGATATGGTGAAACTATCTATCGAAGACATTAGGAACATTATAAAACCCGTTGGCTTATCCCCTATGAAAAGCAAAGGCATTCATGGTTTATCGAAAATGATAATAGACAAACATAATGGCGAAGTGCCTCAAAGTTTTGAAGCCCTAGAATCTTTCCCTGCTGTTGGGCATAAAACTGCTAGCGTTGTCATGTCACAAGCTTTTGGAGTGCCTGCATTTCCGGTAGATACCCATATACACCGTTTAATGTACCGATGGAATTTGAGCAATGGAAAAAATGTAGTCCAGACAGAAAAAGATGCCAAACGGCTGTTCCCAAAAGAATTATGGAATGACCTACACTTGCAAATTATTTGGTATGGCCGCCAATATTCTCCAGCGAGAGGTTGGAATCTTGAAAAGGATATTATTACTAAAACTATTGGAAGACAGTCTGTTTTAAAATCCCATCCTCAATCCTTCACCAAGGGAAGGAAGTAGTTAATAGTTCCCTTTCCTTTGGAAAGGGTTAGGGATTGAGAATAAAAAAGTCCTGATTGACAAAATCAGGACTTTTTCAAAGTTTAGTTTAGAAGTGCTTCAAACTTCATTTTATTACAATGTATAACACTTAAAGCCTTAGAATAATTAAGAAGAAAATTAACCGTTTCTTCCTTCGGTTGTAATGTCTTAGAATGCTTAGAATCTTCAATGTAAAGTTTTGCCATGTTTCTTTTTTAGGTTACTATACAACTGTAACGCAGCAAAACTTTATTTATTGTTTAATCTATTATTAGTTAGTTAAAACTATATTGTGCTTATCAATAACTTTTCTCAAATTTATTAATGCATAACGCATTCTTCCTAATGCAGTATTGATACTTACCCCAGTGTTTTCGGATATTTCCTTAAAACTCATATCATTATACATGCGCATTACAAGAACCTGTTTTTGATCTTCAGGCAACTCTTCAATTAATCTTTTAACATCGGCCTCAACCTGATTTTTGATTAAAATTTTCTCCGCATTTAAAGAAGAATCACTTATTACAGAAAAAATATTAAACTCATGGCCATTATCAAATTTAGGCATACGGTTGTTTTTTCTAAAGTGGTCAATAACCAAATTATGAGCAATACGCATTACCCAAGGTAAAAATTTACCCTCTTCGTTATATTTTCCAAGCTTTAGCGTACGGATGACTTTAATAAACGTGTCCTGAAAAACATCTTCGGTAACATCTCTGTCAAAAACCTTAGAATAAATAAAACTGTAAATTTTTTGCTTGTGTCGCTTAATTAAAACTGACAATGCGCTCTCGTCGCCTTTAATGTAGTTGCTAACTAATACAGCATCTGTAATAAGTTCTTTTTTCATAATCATTACTTTTTGTTGCACAGAAGAAGCCTTCTCTGCTTGGGGTTCAAAAATTAAAAAGTAATGTTATGTTATAAGCTAATTGTTTATGTTGCTGATTAATAGAAATCAAATATAACAACAATCATACCTAAAAAACAAAAAGAATTTAACTTTTTTAACAAAAATTCGACATAATATGCATTTTTAAAGATGAAATAGAAGTGGTATCTTCGCAAAATTATTTCTCATAAATGTCTATAAATACCAGTATTACCGACGTAAATCCTAAGACCAATATCATAGTTAAAGGCGCAAAACTGCATAACCTTAAAAATATTGATGTTGTTATACCAAGAAACAAACTTGTTGTTATTACGGGTTTATCAGGTTCAGGAAAATCCAGTTTAGCCTTTGACACTTTGTATGCAGAAGGCCAAAGACGTTATGTAGAAAGCCTTTCAAGTTATGCTAGACAATTTTTAGGGAGACTTAATAAACCTAAGGTAGATTATATAAAAGGTATTGCGCCAGCAATTGCCATTGAACAAAAGGTAAACTCAACAAATCCTCGTTCTACGGTTGGCACAACAACCGAGATTTATGATTATTTAAAGTTATTGTTTGCGAGAATTGGTAAAACTTACTCGCCAAAATCTGGTAAACAGGTAAAAAAAGATACAGTTTCAGATGCACTAAAACATATTAAAGCATTTAATGAAGGCGAAAAATTATTGCTCCTCGCTCCTATTCATTTGGAAGAAGGGCGTAGTATAGAAGATAAACTTAAAGTGCTTAACCAACAAGGTTATGCCAGAATTAAAGTAAATGATACCATTTTCCGAATTGATTCTATTGAAGATTATAAAAGCCTGTCAAAAAACTGCTTTCTAGTTGTTGATAGAATTATTATACGAAATGAAGAAGATTTTTATAATCGTTTGGCAGATGCTATTCAAACAGCGTTTTTTGAAGGTAAAGGCGAATGCTATATCGAAACACTTTCAGATAATAGTTTGCAGCATTTTAGTAATAAATTTGAATTGGATGGGATTAACTTTTTAGAACCAAGCGTCCATCTATTCAGTTTTAATAATCCTTATGGCGCCTGCCCAAAATGTGAAGGCTATGGCGATGTTATAGGAATAGATGATAATCTTGTGATTCCAAACACCGGAATATCAGTTTATGAAAATGCTATTTTCCCTTGGAGAGGTGAAAGCATGAGTTGGTATCGTGATCAACTGGTTAATAACTCACACCATTTTGATTTCCCAGTACATAAACCCTATTTTGAGTTAACTCCAGAGCAAAAACAACTTATCTGGGATGGCAATTCTCATTTTGAAGGACTTAATAGTTTCTTTGCTGAACTTGAATCAAAAGCTTACAAAATACAGAATAGAGTCATGTTATCACGTTATCGTGGTAAAACAAAATGCAACCTTTGTAATGGTAAACGCTTGCGTGACGAAGCAAATTATGTGAGAATTGGTAATATTACAATTACAGATTTGGTAGAAATGCCATTAAGTAATTTGGCAACGTTCTTTAAGCAATTGGAACTTAATGACCATGATACAACCATTGCTAAGCGCCTATTAAAAGAAATAAACACGCGACTATCCTTTTTAACCAATGTTGGTTTAGATTATTTAACATTAAACCGGAAATCTAATACCCTTTCTGGAGGGGAAAGTCAGCGTATTAACTTAGCAACTTCACTAGGAAGTAGTCTCGTTGGTTCAATGTATATTCTTGACGAACCAAGTATCGGGTTACACCCGAGAGATACTGAACGGCTTATTACAGTTTTAGAATCCTTAAGAGATATTGGAAACACCGTTATTGTGGTAGAACATGATGAAGATATTATGGCTGCTGCTGATGAAATTATTGATATTGGCCCTGAAGCCGGCACTCTTGGAGGTCATGTTGTTGCAACGGGAACATTTAAAGAGATTTTGGCATCAGATTCACTTACGGCAAAATATTTGAATGGTAATCTAAAGATTGAAGTACCTAAAACCAGACGCACCTCTAAATACAATGTTTCAATCACTGGAGCACGTGAGCACAACTTAAAAAATGTAGATGTTACATTTCCGTTAGGCATACTTACGGTAATCACTGGAGTTTCTGGAAGCGGTAAAAGTACCTTAGTTAAAAATATATTGTACCCTGCACTTCTTAAAGAAATAGGTGGTTATGGTGACAAAGCTGGTGAGTTTACTTCCATCAGTGGAGATTTTAGTAATATAAAGCATCTCGAATTTGTAGATCAGAATCCTATTGGTCGCTCTTCTCGGTCAAATCCTGTGACCTATATTAAAGCTTATGATGATATTAGAGCCTTATATTCAAAGCAAAAAGTGAGTGTAATTTGTGGCTATCAACCTAAACATTTCTCTTTTAACGTTGATGGCGGGCGCTGCGAAACCTGCAAGGGTGAAGGTGAAGTAACCATCGAAATGCAATTTATGGCAGACGTACATTTAGAATGTGAAACCTGTAAAGGCAAACGTTTTAAGAAAGAAGTACTGGAAGCCACATTTGAAAGTAAGAGTATTCACGATATTCTCAGCATGACCATTGATGATGCTATTGCATTTTTTGACACGAACAATCAAACAAAAATTAAGAATAAGTTACAACCTTTGCAAGACGTAGGCTTAGGGTATGTTACATTGGGGCAAAGTTCTTCTACATTATCTGGTGGTGAGGCACAGCGTATAAAACTAGCATCGTTTTTAGGAAAGGGGAACACCAAAGTCAAAGCGTTGTTCATCTTTGATGAGCCAACTACAGGCTTACACTTTCATGATATCCAAAAATTACTAAAATCTTTTAATGCACTTATCACAAAAGGGCACTCTATAATTGTAATTGAGCATAATCTTGAGCTTATTAAATGTGCAGATTATATTATCGACCTTGGCCCTGATGGTGGTGAAAATGGTGGGCATCTTATTGCTCAAGGTACACCTGAGGAAATTGTCACTATTAAAGCATCTCATACTGGAAAGTATTTAAAAGAGAAATTATAAGATAAGCCCATTTGTTATATCAAATTAGTTTTATATTCTTTTAATTATCTTATCTTTAGATAGTTAAAAACCTTTGAACACATGAAACTATTCAAAATTATCTTAGTTACACTTCTAGCTACTAATTTAGGTAATGCACAAACCGAGTGTAACCCTTACCTACCCGTTGATAAAGGGACAACATGGGAAATCACAAACTACACTGCAAAAGGCAAAGTCACTGGAAAGGTTGTTTATGAGCTTACTGATAAGGTTGAAAACGGAGATGACATCACATTTACCGTTAAAACGGTAACCTATGATAAAAAAGGTAAAGAAATATTTACCAATACCTTTGAAGCCAAGTGCGTTGATGGAAAGTTTGATTTTGATATGGCGTTTAAAATGGATGGTGGTGCATTAAAAGCTTATGAAGATATGGATGTTCAAGTAGATGCTTCAAAATTTGATATTCCTGACCTAGATAGTACTCCAGGTACACAATTGGAAGACGGCTCACTTACTGTAAATATTGACACAGGTTCTATTGGCTTATTTAAAATGACCATTTTAGTAACCGATAGAATTGTAGAAGCACGCAAAAGTCTAACCACACCAGCAGGAACTTTTGATTGTATTGTGCTTTCTCAAAAAGTAAACACCAAAATGATGATAAAAATACAAGGTGCATCTAAAGAATGGTATGCTGAAAATATAGGCATGGTGCGCACTGAATCTTACAACAAAAAAGGAAAATTAATGGGTTATAGTGAGCTAACTAAATTAAGTAATTAAAATTCTAGTAAAACAAAAATGCGCCTATACTCATAATTGTTAAAGCTATGGGGACAACAAAAATCATATAAACAAAAGTTGCCATGCTGGTTTTAATGAAGCTTAAAAAATAACCTTGTCCATAAAATCGCTTGATTGCAATGAGTAAGTAAAGGAATGTTGATAAGGCTACCAACCAATCTATCCAATCTGGAATTTCCCAAGCAAAATTAGCCAGAACTATTAAACTAAAAACTGTAAACAAAAAGGAATAATAATAAAAACTAAATACCAAGTGATGTGCAAATGATCCTCGTCTAAAAAATAGAATTTTAAGAATAAAAGCAAACATTGGCAGTAAAACAAACATAGATAGCGGAATACTATCTATAAACGTTTGAATAACCCCTTTGCCGCTTTGTCCATATATTTTTAAAGCTTGTTTATAAAAACGACGGTTTATCATTCCAGCGTCATCCTTCATGCCCATGGCTTTATAAATTTCTGCCTCAGGAGCCTTTATAGCAATTAACGAATCTACTTTTTTGGAATTGAACCCAAAATCCATCGTGGGTACATTATTACCATTGGCATTAGCGGTAATTATTGAATCTAAGGCCTTAACTTCGGCTTCATCCATTCCTGTAATTAATACGCTATTTTTTAATGGAGCAGTAATTTTTGCAACATCGGCAGAGTCTAAAACATTTGTTTGAAGTGTATCTTTAATTTTTTCATTTTTAAACCCGTCCTCCAACACGTTATCCGATTTATTAACAAAATCTCTAGAAACTATCGAAAACAAAAAGAAAAACACCACTGAAATAAACAGATACATCTGAGCTGGATGCAAATATAAAAGGCGTTTTCCCTCAATAAAACGTTTCGCCAAGGTTCCAGGCTTAAACATTAAAGGAATAAAACTCTTAAAAAAACGGGCGTCAAAAGAGAAATAGTTACTTATTGTGTTGTAAAATAATACACCAACGGTTAAGTCTTCATTGGTTTTCTGTCCACAATGCGGGCAAAACTCAAAACCAACCTCATGCTCTTGTTCGCAATTTTTACAATTAGTAACATTTGGCTCTAAGGTAAAATCTATCCCATCTCCGTCTTCAGAATTAGCACTAATGTCTGTGTTGGTTCCCATTTGAATGATTAGTTGCTATAAAAATAGAATTAATTTTTAATATACCCACAGTTGTTTTTCATTCTTTCTCATTATCAAATACTTACATTTTTGGCACGTTAATTGAAATTCCATATACCAAAGGTGCAAGTCGAAAAGCCTTTCTTAGGATAAAAGAGTAGACATAATCTTAAATACTTTTACTATGAAAAAAATTACTTTAGTACTAGCAGTCATGTTACTCAGTATAACATCTGCAACAGCAACAAAAGCAACTTCTTATCTAGACCAAAAAGATTTAAGAATTGCAAACCGTTATCGATATTCACAACCGATATTGTTTGTAGAGCGCGGTGTAGAATTCTTAGTCTTCCCGAGTGGGGAAATTGATTTTAATACAAATAACATGTATGGAAACGATGGGAATTACTATAAAAATAGCAAAACCCGAAGAAGGGGTATTAATAACACTTATGGTGCACCCGGTACACGAATTAATTACTCAAGACCAAGAGGCGCTAATGTATCTTATGATAGTAATGGGCGTGTGCGAAGAGTAGGTAGTGTACGTGTAAACTATGATGCTTACGGACGTGTTAAACGTATTGGCTCAGTGTATATGAAATACCGTCTCGGTAAATTAATGCAAGTTGGTGGCTTACATATACAATATAACCGTTGGGGAAATATGATTGGTCTGAATGGCACAGTAAATTATAGTAACCAAGGTTGTGGTTTTTCTGGTATAACAGAATGTACTATAGATCACTTTCAAATTAATCATAACGACAACAAATGGTATAATGCTAATGGAGACAAGAATGACTACTACGATGATTATTACTATAAAAAAGGAAGAAAAGCTTTAAAAAATAAAAGAAGAGGAAACCATTAAAATTTGTTCGTAACCTATTTGTATTAATTGGTTAGTTAGTTGAGTCCCATAAGTGTTTCCCAAATGCTTGTGGGACTTTTTTATATGAACATTTATTTTACAACTAAAAAAACTCAGAATCACATATTACATCAAGTTGTCTACCATCTTTTTCGGCTTTTTTGTCTAAAGTGGTACCGTATGCAATACCTACTGCCATCCCAATTGGCAGTCCTATACCAATGAACCCATAATTATTCAATACCGTAGAAAATATAGTGCCAAATGGTATTCCAAAACACATTCCTAAAACCATCCATAGATTTCGATAATGGTTCTTAGTGACTAGCTTCAGTTCATTTTCAATAAGTTTCAACACTTTTGAATAAACTTTATTAATTGCTTTTGTTGTTTTTCTGTCATTATCAAGAAAAGCATTTAGTCTTTTAATATCAGTATTTACAATTGCTATTATTTCAGAAGACATTCCCCGCATATTAAGCGAAACAATTAATCGCTGTATTCTATTAATTGCCTTAACTAATTTAATGTTTTCAATGTTACTTGACCTAAGTCTTAGTGATTGTATTTCCATGTACTTGATTTAATCTTATTTTATGAATTCCTAGCGTCTTAGCTCTTCCATGTCTGCTATAATTTCTTTTAACTTTCTTAATACTCTACCGTAAACAATGTTTACATCCAACTTATATAGTAAACCTCCAAAAACAGCTAATAACACTGTAATAAAAACAACACCTAGAATCAAAATTATAGGAACTCCAAGAACAAGATAAGTGTCTGGATTATTAGCAATTATATAACTTATCAGTGCTTCTCCGTCTCCCGTAAATCGTCCTTGAATAATTAAAACAAGAAAAAGTAGAGGATAAAAAAATCGATTCAATAATACAAATTCAGAAATGGAGTGCTCTAAATGGTTATTAAAAGACTTTATGTACTGGTAGCTATCAACGTTTTTATCAATTTTTGCAATTAACTTTCCATGCTTGAGCCCTAATAAGAGCTGTGGTAGCATTAACAAAAAAAGTTGTATCCCTAAATTAAGTGCTCCAAATAAAATTGGAACTAGCAAAAAAGCTAAAACTAATGCGCCTACATACATAAGATTGATTTTCCCCATGCGCAAAATCTTATCAATAATATGTATTGACTTCTGGTTATATAGATTGTTTAGCTTTGGCACCACAATGGAATTGGAGTCTAAAAAGCCATCTTTCCAAATAGTTTTAATCGATTTTTCCATCTAATAATGTCTTTAAACGTTCTTTAATTCTATTAATTCGGACACCAATGTTGTTAGCACTTGTTCCAATAATTTCTGCAATTTCTTTATTCCGTTTTTCCTCTAAATACAATAGAATAACCGCTCTATCTACTTCTGATAATTTTTTAATGGCTTCATACAATTGATTTAAAGATTCGTCCGAAAACGACCTGTTTTCCTCGGTTGCCTCAACTTGAACTTCATAGTCTGAAGTATAATGTTGCCTATTGTTTTTTTTCTTTTTAATAAGCGTTAAGCAAATATTTAATGTCAATCTATATATCCACGTTGACCATTTTGAGTCTCCACGAAACTTGTCCTTACTTTTCCATATTTGTAAGCACACCTCTTGATAATAATCTTCAAAATCTTCTTGCGAATCAGTATATGCTCTACAAATTTTAATGATGATACCTGCGTGGGGCAATATTGACGATGTATAAAAATCGTTACTCAACTATAGTCTTTATATGGTTAGTGTCTGAAGTTAAAAAATATTACAGACTATTTGAAAATAATTTGATATCACACCTAAAAACACATTTAAAAGTTAATTTACTCATAATTAGCACATTAATAGTTGTTGAAATTTTTGGCACGCTGTTTGGTAAGAGTATAGTATCAATTTAAAAATCGAACAGTTATGAAACAATTACTATTTCTTCTAGCGAGTGTGTTCCTTACCGGAGCAACTGTTAGTGCAGCTACAATCACCAACAATTTAGATAATAATGCTTATGCATCATCATTTGTGAGAGGTTATGGTAATTCTTTCATTTTTGTTGAACAAGGTGTTGAATTTGCTATTTTTCGTGATGGTCAATTTGACTTTAATGTTAACCAATACGGGCCAAAATTTAGCGCTTATGCAGATTTAGGTGGTGTTGATATTAGTTTTAACACAGGACGCAGTTACGATGCTTATGTACAATATGATGATTATGGTGCTGTCATACAAATTGAGAATGTGCCTATTTATTATGACTATTATGGACGTATAGTTCGTGCTGGAAGTGTACGCATTAATTATAACAACTATGGTTATATTAATCGCGTTGGTGGTCTTTATGTGCATTATAATGCTTATAATAGGTACTCACACTATACAGGGTTTATTAATGACTATAATAGAGCATACATAGCTCGCCCATGGCATAACTATTACGCAGCACCAATCATTGATTTACGTGTTGTATTTAATAGACCTTACAGACGCTATTATAAAGCAGAAAGACATAACTACTACAGACCATATAGAGATAACTACAGACCAAATGTATCTTATAATTCTGGTCGTAGAGGTGCCATAGCACAAACTAACAGACGTAGCGATAGATATAAACAAAACAGTGATTTACGACGTGGTAATAATGTAACTAAAGGGCGTAGAATTGCAAACCTAAGCAGAGACAAACAACAAGTACGCAATAAAGATAGAAGCCCTAATACAAGATCTCGAGTAACCACAAAACCTAGAACTAGAACAACAACTAAACCTAGGGTTGCAGATAGAACTAAGACTAGAGCTTCGCAAACGAGACAGAAAACAGTACAAAGAAGCAATAACACAAAGTCGAGGGTGCAGTCTAAAACTAGAGCAACATCAAAGCCTAGAATCTCTAGTAAGTCTCAAAAACGAAAATCTAATACAGTTAAGCAGCGTACACCACAAAGAAAAAGTTCTCAGGCGAGTAAAAAAAGAGCTCCAGAACGTTTAAGACATAAATCAAGAGCTAGTAGTAATAAGAAGTCAAATTCAAAAACTAGTAAAAGAAGAAATTAATAATATAGCATTTAACATTTTGGTTAGTTAGTTGATAACCCTGCAAGCGTATGCCCTAAGCACCTTGCAGGGTTTCTTATTATATTAACGTAATTTCGAATGCAATGAAGCAATCTCATAAAACGAACTTCAAATAGAAAGATTACCTCGTCACTTCGCTCCTCGTAATAACATTCTTAGATTAACGCCTTAAAATCTTATTAAGAATAGCTGTAATATCTTCAGATAAGTTTAAAAAATAAACGACTAAACCATAGCATATCCCTACCAATAGTGATTTCAACCCAATATTAATAACTGGGTGAAACGGAAACTCCCAAAAATAAAAGATAGCTATGAGTACTAATATAAGCCCAAAAGTTTTAGCCGTGCTCCAAGTAAATGGTGACATTTTAAATTTAAAATAAACAAAGATGACTTTGGATGCATTATATACAAAGATGGATATAAAGGTTGCTATTGCTGCGCCATTGATACCATATTGAGGTATTAATACTAAATTTAAAAAAACCGTAATGACGGCTAACAATACACCTAGCACTAAAACAACTTTATAATAATCGCTATTGAATAATATTGCATTATTATTTCCGATAAGATTATCGGTTAGCTTTGCAATACCTACAATAAAAACTACTAAAAGTCCACCACTATATTGCTCAGGAATAATAACATACAACTGATTGATGTTAAGTACAATTAATAAAAAAATAAAACCACTAATTATAAATAAATTCAACGAACTCTTTTTATACAGTATGTTCAAACCCTTTTTATCATTGTCGTTTAATAATTTGGCAGTAATTGGATTGGTTATTTGGTGCATAGATCTAGCAGGAACGCCTATAACCATTGCTATATATATAGCAACTCCATAATAA
>Ga0316208_1001810_pt1 | contig 19029 bp, 11 predicted proteins | sample 3monopyrite_MG_FD_204944 | JGI IMG/M metagenome (GOLD analysis project Ga0316208, IMG submission 204944) | Microbial mat bacterial communities from mineral coupon in-situ incubated in ocean water Damariscotta River, Maine, United States -... | ecosystem: Environmental > Aquatic > Marine >...
TGAAGCGCGTCGGACACGGAGACGAGCGAAACGATGTGATGCCGTGCAACAACCGGCGGCGGATCGCGTCCCGGTTGTAAAATTTTAACTCGGTATCACGCAATATCGCCGCGACGATTGGGTACGTTCGTCCGGCATCGACAAGGACGTCGTTTTATGAGTGGCCTGCTTTGGTCTCACGCTCCTCTCAATACGCGCAAAGCTCGTCTGGTCAGTGAAGAACGAGCCAACCAGATTACGCATGCGCTCGCCACAGCTCTTTCCGTCGTCGGGTCAGCGTTCCTGATTCGCGAGGCCGTCGCGATGGGCGATTCTGTCGTCACCTCGGCCTGCATCATCTACGCGATCACGCTGACGTCGGTCTATCTGACTTCGACGCTGTCGCACAGCTTTCTCAGCGGCAAGTGGAAACACAGCTTCCGAACGCTCGACCAGGTTTCGATCTTTCTGCTGATCTCCGGAGCGTTCACGCCGGTCGGCCTGACCGTCTGCAACACCGGCTACTGGTTTCTGATTCCGATCACAATGTGGATCCTGTCCTTCACCGGCGTCTTTCTGAAGCTGTTTGTGACGGGCGTCAAAATGGTGCCGGTCTGGTTTTATGTGCTGATTGGCTGCATGCCGATCCTCGCCGTCCCGGTGATGATGGCCTGGTTCCCGCCCGCAGGAATTGCCTGGATCGCCGCCGGAGCCGGTTGCCTGTTGAGTGGTACGTTCTTCCTGTGCAACGACACCAAAGTGCCGTACTTCCACTGCGTCTGGCACCTGCTGGTGACCGCTGGTTGTGCCTGTCATTTCATCGTGACGTACAATTACCTGCTGCCGGGTTTGCGGTAGGCGCCGACCGAGAGACTCGTAGGCTGGAACAAGCTCCGCGCAGTTCCGGCATTCGATAGTCGAGACAGGTTCGGATTGCCGGAACTGCGCGGAGCTTGTTCCAGCCTACAATCATCGCCAACCGTTCTTAGGAAGCGTGCAGAAACAAATGGGAGGGCGAGGCTCCGTCCGAGCCGCATTTCTTACGATCAAGCATCTATTCGCTGGATGAACTTCAGCCGGGAAACGATTCCAGGTGCTCGGCGAGCGGCACGCAAAGCGTTTCGGCCAGAAAAGCGAACAGGTTTCGGTCGCCAACCTCCGCGAGCGCCGGCACGATGCCGCAGCGCATTTCGAACGGTTGCAGCCCGGCGAACGCTGCTCGAGCGTCAGGCTCATCAGCCGGTGCTGGCCGACGTCGTCCTGAGCTGTCCCTGCTGAATGGTTCCTGCACAAAGGCATTTCGAGCCGTCGCGATGTACGCTTTAGTTGACTGCTGATCGGCGAAATCGACCTCGCTCTTCCAGACCGGCTTCACCACTTTATCGACGATGAAAAACGGCAGCGGTGAACAGCGAGCCGTCCGCCAGATGCTGACCAGAGTCTCCAGATGAGCGAACGCCTGGTCCGGCTTGATTTCGCCGAGCGTCACCTTTGTGCCGTCGCGTCCGATCAGCACAGCCGGTTCGAGAATTCGGTTGCAGGTTGCGGTCGCGATCAGATGGTCAACCCACAGCCTGGCGGCGTATTTCACGTTGACCTTTGAGAACGTTCCGCGATGAATCGCGTCGCCCGTCCAACCGCTGACTTCGCCGGTGAGTAGAACGTCGGAAATGGGCAGGTTGACCGGCAACGACTCCGCACTTGTCGATAGTTTTGCTTTCTGCATGGACGCCGCAATGCGGGATGCGTCCTGCTTGAGCGATCGCACGACCGATTCCCCGACGCTGCCGGCGGGAATGCTGCCGGTTCGGACCAATTGTCGCGCGATGGTTTCCGGAGCTTCCCCCGCCAACGAACTTTCAAGCCACGCGTCCCCCGCCTGCCAGTACTCCAACCCGTCGAGCACCAGCGGCTCTCGATCTGTTGTGTCTTCAGCAACCGAAATATTGCCAACGCCGACTCGTCGCAAAAACAGCAGCCACGGTCGTTCATGGAGAAGTCTTAAGTCGCCGACGGAGACCGTTTCAGTTTCGCCAGACGCTTCGCTCAACTCCTTGTCGAAGCTCTGTTCTGTTGCCAACGCCGCATCAGCGAACACGGCTGCCTGTTCGGGCTGCCCCTGCAGACGTTGAGCGGCCAGCAACGCGACGGAGTCGAAACTCGCTGGAATGTCGCTTTGCCCGTCGAAGTACTGCGGGGCAAAGGCCTGGAGCGGATGCCGGACGAAGAGTGTGTCTCGAATTACCGCCGCGTTATCAGTTTGCTCAAGAACATCGAGCAGTTCCTGAACCGGCACGGACGGCGGCCGCGAGCGTTGATCTCGAACGTCCTGACCCTGACACGTGATGATCAAGCGGTCGCTCGCCGCAAGGATCGCTTCCAGAAACAAGTGACGATCTTCGTCGCGAGGGCGGTTGTCGCCGAGGACGCTCTGAAATCGCATCAAGTCAAAACCAACGGAACGGTCACCGCGAGGAAACAAGCCGTCGTTCATGCCCAGCAGAGCGATCACCTTGTACGGAAGGCTCCGCATGGCACCCAGATCGCAGAACACAATTCCGCCGTATCGGAACGAAGCGGCGGATGCGGAATCCAGTTGCCGAGTCACCTCTCGAACAGCCACCGCAAATGAAACCGGCGTGTCGAAATCTCCGGCGTCTGCCAGCGTCGCCACTTCGTCGATCGCATTCAGCACGATCTGATAACCAGTTTCGTCGATGTCCGTCTTCAGGAAATCGCGGGCGATCCTGGCAAGAGGTTCCCGCCACTCAGCAACGGGTCGTTCCAGACTGATGCGGTCCCGCCATTGTCGCAGCCGCGAAATGAGGCTCCACAGTCGTCCCAGCGTCGCTCCGGACAGCCCCTCGACGCGATCAAGCGTCGACACCTGGCCGACAATCTGTGAACTCGCCGGGGGCATCGCATAACCAAGCGTCAGTCGATCCAGGCCAAATTCCCACGTGTTCAAGTCGGTGCCCGGCAGGTCTTCCGATTGTCGATGTTCAGCGTCCAGCCCCCAGCGGATGCCGGCATCGTCGAGCCACTCCGCAATTTTCTCGACTTCGGGCAGGTCCAGTCCGACTCGCTCGCGAACGATCTCTGTGTTGAGCAGGTCGAGAATGTCGGTGGCCGAAACTCGACTTTCGAAAACGTCCAGCACCTTCAGCCACGCATCGATCATCGGTCGCGTTCGACGAGCGGATCGACCGGCAACCTGAAACGGAATGTGCCCGGCGGTTCCCGGCCGAGTCAGACCAAACACCGCCTGAATCAGCGGCGCAAAATTATCGAGGTCCGGGCAAAACACGGCGATGTCTTCAGGAGCCAATACGGGATCTTCTTCCAGGGCCTCACGAATCCGATCGTGAAGAACTTCGACCTCGCGAATTGCGCTGTGACAACTGTGAATCCGCACGCTGTTGTCACGCGGCATTTCGCGTCGTTCCGGCTCAGTCGCGAAATGAATATCCGTTTGCAGCTCGCTGAGTAGCGTTGCTTCTTCTTCGGCGGACGAGTCATCATCTTCGAACGAGTCCGCAGGCACGTCTCGAAGTCGCCACGGGGCCGAATCAAGATCGACCATCAACATCTGCTGCTGCCGTGAAAGCTCGCCCATCGAAGCCAGCAACGGATGCAGCAAGTCGACGTGATGTTCGGAGCAGAACTGGCGTAACGATTGAGAATGTTCTCGCAGGCGGCGCAGCAATTGCCGCCGGCCGTACATGTCGCCCCAGTATTCGCAGGCCGGAGTCAGCACAAACAAACTGACATTGGAATGTTCGCCGACGGCCTCAAGAAAAAGTAGATGTGCGGGGACAACGCTGCCGGACAGCCAGACACTCAGTCGTTCGGGAATCTGATCGGTGTCCGGTTGAATTGACGTCTTCAAGTCGTCGGCCATTGCGGAAACGGACCGATAACGCCGACGCTGGTCCTGCGTAATCGCCTGCCAGAGTCGCCGCTGCCAGGCGGCGGCAGGTGGAGTGGGCACTCCGCAATCGGGCCAGTCGACGCCCTGATTCCACGCCGCAATTAACTCCGGTCGATGCAGAAGATACCGGTCGAAAAGATCGGATATGCATCGGCTGAGATCGATCAGTCGTTGAGGGTCAGCCCCGCCTTCCGGCTGAAACAAGTAGCTGCGAACCGCTCCGAATGCATCGTCATCAAGCAGTCCAGGCAGCAGATGAGCGATGATCCATGTCAGCGCATCCTGTTCGCGATTCGGAGCCTGTTCTGCGTCCAGGCAATTCTCGAGTGTCTCCGAAATCCATTGCCCCGGCAGCAGAAACCGAAACTGAGCCCAGCATCCTCGTTGGTCAGCCAGCCGTCGGCTGAACCAGCTTTCCCAACCTCGGGCAGGAACGACGATCGTTTCCGGAGCCAGCGGCGACGACATCGGCGAAGCAATGGAGCGTTCGAACTCGTGCCACAACGATTCGAAACTGGTCGACTCGTAAACGTCGATCGTCATCGACCACTCCGTGGCATTCCGTAGGCTGGGTCGCGACCCAGCAATTACTTCCTGTTAAAGCTGGGGCAAGACCCAGCCACGAAACTGGATTTTCTGGAACACTAATTGACACTGATAACCGCTAATTCAAAAGCCATCATTAGTGTCCATTAGCGAAGATTAGTGTTCCCACTGAAATGAACCTGACTGATTTCGACTCCGCCGGCTTACTGCGTGTAGTACCGGTACTTGTAGAATGCCGACCGAATGCCAAAGAGAACTGCCGCGACAGCCATCAGAGCGGCGAACGCCCAGAACTGATCGGACAAATCCAACTCTTCAAGCTTGGTCACAATCGCAGTGAGCTTGTTGCCGAGCGAAACGGTCAGTAGCCAGAAGCCCATAATTGTCGACTTCATCCGAGCAGGGGCTTGTGTGTAAGCAAACTCCAGCCCAGTAATTGAAATCATCACTTCGGCTTGAGTGATAATGAGGTAGGGTAAGAGCTGCCAAAGGACCGACAGTTTGACTCCTTCTCCATCGCCAACACGCATTTGGATAAACGCTACGGCTACGAATGCAACACTGGCGAGCAGCATTCCGATTGTCATTCTCCGCAGAGGGGTCATTTCAAAACCGCGTTTCGAAATGAATGGGTAGAGAAAGAAATTATTGAATGGGATTAGTGCCATCACAAACAGGGGGTTAACCGCCGATATCTGGCTGGCCAATAAGGAAATCGTTTTCTCTGTCCCTGGGATCGTGACATCAAGGTCCATTCGCTCGGCTTGTCGAACCCAAGTTGAACCGTGTTGATCGAACAGTGACCAGAACGCGCTGACCAGGAAGAAGACGCTGATGATTCGCAAGACTGCTCGCGGTCCTTCAGCAGCTTCTTCTCCAAAATGTTTGGCTGCAGAAGCAAAGAACCAGTGACGGCGAATCGAATCCTCGGACACACCGGTATCGAGCGAAGCAATTGTTTTATTGTTTTCACCTTTGAAGAGTGCCTCAACGGAATGAAACATCACTGCCAGGAACCCGTCGTCCTGTTTGATCGCCTGCCGCTCCTCAAAAACCCATAGCCCAATAAGGATGCTGCTGATTGTCAGGACGAGATTGGCTTCAATTGACAACTTCCCCCAACCGAACAATGGCAGACCGATGAAGCCGACAAACAGCAATGTGGCTCCGATCGCATCCAGAAGTCCGGTCTGCCCACCTGGATGCGGAGGAACGTGCACGAAAACTTTCCGCCCCATCCAGAACATGACGGTCGCTATAAACATCAACACGCCTGGAATTCCAAAAGCAACGCTGGTTGCATATTCCGGATTTCCTCCGATCAACCATAGATAGTCTGGGTTCTTTTCAGGAATTGACCGAATGAAGGGAATCAGCAGCGTTGAAAAGAACGACCCGAAATTGATGATGAAATAGAACGCCTGGAAAATCTTACCGACGAGATTCCAGTTCCCCTTGCCGAACTGGTCTCCGACGTGGGCAGACACACACGGTTTAATCCCGCCTGACCCGATGGCAATGAGCGCCAATCCAAATATCATTCCGCCAATTGAATTCTCACCAATCGCAAGTACGAGATGGCCAAGGCAGTAGACCAGCGATAAAGACAGAATCGTTCGGTACTTCCCGAGCAAACGGTCGGCGATAATGGCTCCGACCATCGGCAACGCGTACGTCGCTGAAACAAACAGGTGGTACATCTCTGACGCATTCGCTTCGCCAAGATCACGGTACATTCCCTGAGCAACGAATAGCACCGTCAGGTGAACCTGCAGGATCGCCTTCATGCCGTAAAAGCTGAAGCGTTCGCAGCCTTCGTTGCCAATGATGAATTTGACGCCTTTGGGCCAGCCGGTTTCGTTCGGATCGGGAGCCGTCAGATATTTTGCCATGAATGTCGTTCCGTCGAGCTGAGGATTCACGGAGTGGAATAGAGAATCAAAACAGAGCCGGTATCCTGGCGAAACGAGGCCGGCACCGCGAGTTCGGACGGAATGACCGCGCGGCGACGATGTTCAGAGCTGGCAACGTGAACGTTGACTCGCTCGTCAGATTCGTCCCGGTTCGCAATCATGCCCGGCGGGAAACCTGCGATTTCAAATTAAGCACTGAAGGATCGACCATGGCTGCGACTCAGGAACTTTATTCAGAACTCATCGAACGCCTGAAGAAAACGTCGCTGCTGGGGACGTGCTCGGCCGTTCTGGGTTGGGACGAGCAGGTCAATCTGCCTCCGGCTGGCGGCGAACATCGAGCGGAGCAGCTTGCCTTGTTGGCCGGCATGGCGCACGAGCAGGCGATCCATCCTCGCATCGGCGAACTGCTGTCAGAACTGGAAGCTGCCGACGATCTGGGTGATGAGGGTTCTGCGGCGCGGATCAACGTTAAATACGCGCGACGATACTACGACCGTTCGACAAAGCTGCCCCAGAAGCTCGTGGAAGATCTTTCCCGAGTCACGACGCTCGCTCAGCAGGCATGGGTCGAAGCTCGTAAGAATTCAGACTACTCGGCATTCGAACCATGGCTCACCAAGGCGCTCGGTCTGAAACGCGAAGAAGCCGAAGCGCTCGGCTACGGCGATGGCCAGCCGTACGACGCACTGCTCGAAGACTACGAACCCGGCGCGACGGCAGCGAGTATCCAGGCAGCCTTCGAACCACTCCGCGATGAACTCGTTCCGCTGGTTGCGGCAATTCGAGAATCCGGCCGGCAGCCAGACACAACGATCATCACCAGGTCGTACCCGGTCAGTGCTCAGCGGCAGTTCGGTATCGACGCCGCGACGGACATCGGATTCTGCTTTGACTCCGGCCGATTGGACATTGCCACTCACCCATTCTGCAGCGGTTTCGGGCCTGGCGACTGCCGCCTCACCACGCGGTATGACGAGCATCACTTCCCAGGAGCATTTTTCGGGACACTGCACGAAACCGGGCACGGCATCTACGAGCAGGGGCTGGACAAAGAAGCGTTCGGCACGGCGATGGGCGAAACCGTTTCGCTGGGAATTCACGAATCTCAATCGCGGATGTGGGAAAACCTCGTTGGCCGCAGTCCAGCTTTCTGGCAGCACTACTTCCCGAAGGCTCAAGCCGCGTTTCCAGAGGCACTTTCCGAAGTGACACAGGACGAGTTCCACTGGGCGGTCAACGACGTCCGACCATCATTCATCCGAGTCGAAGCGGACGAGGTCACTTACAACCTGCACATCATGCTGCGTTTCGAGCTGGAGCAGGCGATGCTCTCTGGCGACTTGCAACCCGCCGAACTGCCCGGAGTCTGGAACGAAACCTTCACTCGCTACTTTGGCATCACCCCCGTCGATGATTCAAACGGTTGCCTGCAGGACATCCACTGGAGCGCCGGACTGCTGGGTTATTTCCCCACGTACGCCTTGGGCAACATGTACGCTGCACAATTCTTCGACACCGCCGACGAAGAACTCGGCGGCCTGCACGAACAGTTTGCTCGCGGAGAGTTCCTGCCGCTCAAGCAGTGGCTCAACGAAAAGATCCACCAGCCCGGCAAGCAGTACTCGGCCAGCGAACTGGTCGAACACGTGACCGGCAAGCCGCTTTCGCACGAGCCTCTGATGAAACATCTGCGAACCCGCTTCGGAGCACTCTACGGATTGAGTTGAGTGCTCGTGAGCTAAACGTCCAACTCAGCCGGGCTCAGGTTTTGGCTGTAGGATGTGACCAGCGGGCCAAACTAGAGTTGCGGTGTGCCGGCGCGGAGATCTGCAAGTGATCCTGGCGACGACAAACTCCATCAATTGCCCGCGCAGGCACACCAGCTTTGGAATTCGCTCCGCTTGTCACACCCTACAAAAACTCACAACGGCCAACGGTCAGCGAAGATATCGTCCGGCCCTCATTTGTTGGCTCAGCCGCGTGGCGCTGGTTCGTCTGGTTCAGCGTCCTCGTCCGATTCGTCGTCGCTCGGTCGCTCAACAGCGATCGGCACCAGCTGGATCGCGTTGAACATCGAATAATCACTGCCGTCGCGGTGGCTGATGATTCGGACGGTCTCGCCAGCCAGGACGTCGAATTCGAAGCTCACCAACTGGACGCCTTCCTCGAATTCTTTCGATTGAAACGCCCACGTTCCGTCGTTCGCCGTGGATTTCTGACCGATGCTGCGATCGCCGACGACGATCTCGATCTTCGCGTTCTGATTGGGAGCGTCGCCGTGAGCGTAGACGTAAGCCTTGTAGCGAGCTGGTGCCAGGTCGAGCAGCGTTGCTTCAAGATCCACGCACTGGCAGTTGTGGTAGATGTACCCCATGAAAATGCCCGAGTGTGTTTTGACAGCCCACTCACCATCGTGCCGGCTGATTCTCAGGCGAGCCGTGCTGTCTGTTGCGTTGGGATGTCGCATGTAGTCAACGGCCGTCGTGCCGATGTCAACGAAGTTCCAGACATCGCCAGGCGAGCCAACCACCCCATCATAGTTTCCCTGGTAAGGATCAAAGGCGAACCCAATGTTGAGCGCCCCAGCTGACGAGTGAGTTGTTCGGCCGGCCTTGCTGGGCGACTTGTCTGGCCCAAATCCGTCTAACCCCGGTGCGGCGGGAACAGGTCCACTCTTCAGCCCTGGCCCTATCTGCACGGCTGCTGGCGGTGTCTTTGCGGCAACCGTCACCTGAACTGAGTCACCAGGCGGCAGAGCGTGAAACCGTTCCATTTCTTTCCAGCCGTCGCCGGACTGCCGTCGGATTATCAACTGCGGCTGGTATCGCGGAATCACGAAAAAACCAAACACATTCTGAGTCAGCGTTCGATCAGACTCGGCTTCCTGACGACGGGCATAGTCGAACGTCACCGTTCTCGCCTTGCGAGCTTTCCCGACTTCAACGTGCACAACTTTGATGCCGTGCTGAAACTTCGTGGACTTCTCGACAATCCCAACCACCATGTGCTTCGAAAAATCGATCTCCGGCACCGGATGCGGATTCCGACCACGCAGAACGGTGATGTCATGATGTTGGAACCAGACTCGTTGCCAACTCGGTGCGTCGATAATCCGCAACCGCGACGGCGCGTCAAGATTAGAATCAACTCCGGTGAAAGTCTGAACCACCGGCTCTGCTATCGGCCGGGATTCAGCACCGACAGGCCGCAGCTCGCCGACAAAACTGAACATGATTAACGGTACCAACGTCGTACTGATCATCCATGGTGCCCTTTGTTTGGCAGGTGTTTCCAGAACCGGCAGCCGGTGCTTGTTTCGATCATGCTGAAGAATCGCTGCCAAGGTTACGACGCGGACAAAGGATTCCTGGAGTGATTTTCGCGAATTCCAAATTTGCGATGAAGATGCAATCAGGCAATGAGTTCGTGGATCACTTTGCCGCCGAACTGACTCAGTTGTTTGAAGCGGCCGGCGTGGTAGTAAGTGAGACGGTTGTCGTCCAAGCCCAAAAGGTGCAGCAGCGTGACGTGGACGTCGCGGATGTGATGCACACATTCGACAGCCTTTGCGCCGACTTCGTCCGTGGCCCCGATCGTGTGGCCGGCTTTGGTGCCTCCGCCGGCAAACCACATGGCCATCGCTTTGGCATTGTGATCACGCCCGTAGGATTTTCCTCCGCTACGCTGGCCGTTGTCCGGAGTCCGGCCGAATTCTCCGCAGAAGACGATCAGTGTTTCGGCGAGTAATCCTCGCTCTTTCAGATCGCGCAGTAAGGCCGCGATGGGACGATCAACGGACCGGATCAAAGATCCGTGAGCACGTTCAATATAGTCATGGCTGTCCCAGTTGCCCGCGTAGGTCTGCACGAAGCGGACGCCCTTCTCGATGAGCCGCCGCGCGAGCAGACACTTGCGACCAAACGCGTCGGTCTTCGTTTCGCCGATGCCGTACATGTCGAGCGTTGATTTCGTTTCGCCATCGAGATCCAGGACGCCAGGCACTTCGCTCTGCATTCGATAGGCGAGTTCGTAGGAACTCATGCGAGCTTCCAGATCGCTGCGGCCGGGGCGTTGTTCAAGATGTTTGTTGTTCAGAGTGGCCAGCAGATCGAGATTCGCGCGTTGCCGTTCGGGCGTGACTCCCGCTGGAGGATTCAGATCGAGGATCGGACTCCCTTCGGGACGCAGCGGAGTCCCTTGAAATTGGGCCGGCAGAAAACCGTTCGACCAATTGGCGGCTCCGCCTTGCGGATAACTTGAACGCGGCAGCACGACGAAGCCCGGCAGATTCTGATTGTCGGTGCCCAGTCCGTAGTTCACCCAGGCACCGACTCCGGGATCGCCACCAAACCGATTGCCCGTGTTGACGTGGTAGCACGCGGTTGGGTGATTGACGGACTCGACCTGAGCCCCTCGATAAAAACAAATGTCGTCGACACGTTCTTTGAGATGCTCCCACTCGGTGCAGATGTCCGCGCCGCTTTCTCCGGCCCTGGTAAATTCAAACGGACTTTTGACGAAGTAACGTTTGCCAGACGACATCGCACTTTCCTGCTCACCAAAGCGCGTGAACTCCTGCAAGTGGCGTTTCGTCAGTTCAATTTTTGGATCGAACGTGTCCAGGTGAGATGGTCCTCCCTCCATAAAGAGGAAGATACAACGCTTCGCCTTTACCGGCAGATGCGGCTTTCCGACCGGTGCCGACTCGTCGGCCGCCAGCAATGACGAGAAAGCCACGGAGCCAAGTCCCGCTCCCAGGCCATAAAGAACGTCACGCCGGCTCGGCATCGCCGTGTTTGATGAGTGAGTATTCATGATCAATCGATATACGCGAATTCGTTCAGGTTAAAGATCACCAGGCAGACGTGTGCGAGTCCGCGTGTGCGAGCGTCCGTTTGAGCGGGTTGGAGATCGGGAACGTAGTTTTCGTAAGCAGGCATGAACTCGAAGAAGTCGTACGGCTCGCCGGTTTTCTCAGCCATCACCGTCCGTTTGGTCGTGCTTGAAATTTTCTTCACTTCGTACTGCTTGCCGGTTTCTTCTTTCACGGCCTGAGACCAGTGGGCAAGGCAAACTTTCAGTTCGTTGCTGGCTGGTGAGCGTCCCAAAGCCAACTCGAACGCGCGTTTCACGACGGCCTCATCCGTCATAGCGGCGGCGCCAGCTTCTTTAAGCAATCTCGCTGCCAGAGCGATTGAGCGGTCCTGAACTTCTTCGGCGTTGAACAAGGTCAATGCTTGTGGCGCGACGGTTGAAGTCTCACGAAGCTCGCACGACTTGTCCGGCCCCGGCTGATTGAACGCTTCCAGAAACGGGTCGCGCAATCCGCGAATCTTCTCGGCGTAGATGCTTCTTCGGTTACGTTGTTTCGGCAACGGATCGGGTTCATAAACCGAAGCCGTGCCGCCCATGATCTGACGAGGCTGCATGGCGACTTCCAGGTTGATGTCCGGCCGGCAGGGGATGCCGCCGACTTGGCGATTCAGTTCGCCACTGGCCGCCAGCATGGCATCGCGGAGCTCTTCCGCCGTCAGTCGTCGAGGCAGGTAGGTCGCGTAGAAGTCTCGCTTCGGATCTTTCTCGTCGAGCGATTCACGATTCGGGTGTCGAGAACGTCGCCGGAAAGTCTCGGAAGTCAGAATCAGCTCGTTCAGTTTCTTGACCGACCAGTCATGCTCCATGAACCAGTTCGCCAGGTAGTCGAGCAGTGCTGGATGAGTCGGCAGTTTGCCGGTCGCTCCGAAGTTATTCGGATTGCCAGCCAGGCCTTTGCCGAAATGCCACGTCCAGACTCGGTTGACCATAACTCGAGCGGTCAGCGGATTTGTTTTGTCGACAATCCACTCGGCCAATGCGAGACGTCGTTTACCGCGAGCGTCCGGAAACGTCGCGGCGGGCATTCCGCCGAGTTTCTCAGCAGCACTGATCGCCCCGGGGGTGACAGCGTCGCCGCGCGTGTAAGCGTCTCCGCCGGTCAGGATGGTGTCTTCTTCGAGAAATCCTTTGCCCCACGCATCGTCTGGCATTGCGACTCGGCTGCCGACGTTCTTTCGTTCAATGGTGTTGCCCGTATGGACGCCGAACGCGATCGGCCGAGTCTTGTCGTACTCCCAGGTGTGCCGCGAAATGTTCTTATTCATCCGGGCCAGCGATGCCTCATCGCCAGGATCGAGACCATTGTCACCGACTTTCGCGTCACCTGATTCTTTCTTTCGAGCCTTGTTGACTCGAGCGTTTAGTTGCTTTCGCTCTTTCTGGTACGCGGCGAGCTTCGCGCGAGTCCACTCAGTCGCCGGCTTGAAACCTGTCAGGTTTTCGTTTTTCGTAAACGGCGCGTCTCGCTCGACAAACTGAGTCGTCGAGAAAACGGCCATCATGCTGTAATAGTCTCGGGTCGGAATCGGATCGAACTTGTGGTCGTGACACTTCGCACATTGCAAAGGGTGCCCCAGAAACGCCTGGCCGACCGAATCCGTCACGTCGTCCAGCCATTGCTGACGCGTGACCCGAAACACGCTCATCCCCGTCTGCTCCCACGGTCCCATCCGGAGAAAACCGGTGGCAATGAGTTTTTCAGAATTCGAAGCGTCGATCTCGTCGCCGGCGATCTGTTCTCGGACGAATTCGTCGTACGGTTTGTCGTCATTGAGTGCTCGGACAACGTAGTCGCGATATCGCCAGGCGTTGGGACGCGAGTAGTCATTGGCAAAGCCAGCCGAATCAGCGTACCGCGCGACGTCCAGCCACTGCCGTCCGAAGTGCTCGCCGTAGTGAGGTGTCGCCATCAGTCGTTTCGCATATCCAAGCACCGCAGCGCCGACGTCTTTCTTTGCAGCTGTCTCAAAACGCGCGGTGTCGATCGGTCGCGGAGGCAATCCCGTGATTCCGAAACTGAGTCGTCGAGCAAGCTCGCGCGAATTCGCAGTGGGAGCCGATTCCAGGCTAGTTTCTTTCAGTTTCCGATCGATGAACCAATCAACCGGGTGAGCCGACTCCGGCACACTTTCAACCTTCAGAGGCTGGTAAGCCCAGAGATGCTCAGATTTGTAACGGCGGTTCGTCCAGTCGTCACTCAGCCCTCCGGACGTTTCGACAATCACGCCTTCGGCATACTTGCTTTGAATTTCCGCGACGCGAGTCTCGTCCGGCCACGGAGCCCCCTCGTTAATCCAGTCGCGAATCCACCACTGCTGTTCCTGAGTGAGCCGCTCGGCTTCCTTCGGCGGCATCTCGTAGCCTTCTTCCGAGCGGGTGGTCGCGACGTAAAGAAAACTCTGTTCCCCTTTGCCTGGAATCACGACTTCGTCTTCGAAACTTTCTCCGCCTTTCAACATGGCCTCGCGCGAGCGCATGTCGAATTCGCCAGCGATTTCCTCGGGATCTTCACCGTGGCAGGCGATGCACTTTTCGGCGAACAGCAGTTTCACTTTCAGCGCGAACAGCTTCTCGCCTTTGGACGGTTCAGCAGCGTACGCGACGACTGAAGCGTTGACCGCGACAGCAAGTAAGGTCAGGGACAGAATCTTGAACTTCATTCTTGTGGTCATGCTGACACTTTAACGCAGAGATCGCCGAGGTGAAAAACGCTGAGGCAGGGAGAGGCCGACTTATGGCCGCAAGAATGCGCAAAAGTCGCAAGAAATCTGTCGCACAGGTGAAAGATCATTCGTCCTCTCGACGGGCCAATCGACTTCAGAGAGAACATCAGTTTTTGCGTCTCTTGAGCCTCTTTGCGGCAAACTCATAACCTCGTTTAACGAGCGCCATCTTTGGCCTTCCCAATGAGAAAATCAACCAGCTCCTGGCAAGTGAAAAATCCCGGCCAGAAGCTGTGGCCCTGGCCTTCTGCTTTGATGATGTGAATCAAGTCAGCGGCATCGTTCGCTGCGTACGCTTTTTCTAACGCTGCCGAGTTCGCGGCCAGTGGCACGACCTTGTCGTCCGTTCCGTGAATGATGAAGACCGGGATCTTTGCTTTGGCCAGCGTACTCACTCGTTTGATTGGATTCAGTTTGTCCTGTTGAGCGAGCAGTGTTTCTGCCGTCAGTCCGTACGCGGCAGCTGCGCGGTTTACTCCGGGATACGTCGTGTAATCGTAGACCGGATAGATCCCGCCGATGCCGGAGACCCGGTCGGGGTGTGCAATAGCCCAGCTGCTCACCCACAAACCGCCCCGGCTGCGACCAAGTAACGCCGGCTTCTTCGAGAACCCGTGCTTGACCATGTGCTGGTACAGAGCTTCGAAGCGGGGGAAAGCGTGAGGGCTGCCGTATCCCTCGCCGACGTCGATTCCCGCGATCGCGATTCCCGCGTCGAGGAACTGCTGGTGCATCCAGCTTTCTGCTTTGTCGGGAGTGCCAGGCAGCGTCGGCCCGTAGAAAATCCACGGCTTGCCGCCCGCTCCTTCGAATGCCTTTTCCGGCGACATCAAAAACGCGTGTCGTCCGTTCAGCAGAAACGACTTCCCGCCAAGCAGCACCTGTCGACGCTTCGGCTTCGCGGCCGCCTGCGCCGCTTTCATGACGGGCGGTCGGTTGCTGGCAACGCTGGCCTTTTTCCGAATGGCCGGCGACAGGTCTCGTGACGCGAGTTCAGTGAATTCCGCAAGCTGCCGATTCCACTCGGCGATCAGTTCGTACAGTCGGGTGCCTTCCGGTAGAGCCAGGTCAGTCGATTCGTCGCGGTCGTTCGCGAGGTTGTAAAGCTCCCACGGCTCGCTGTTCGGAGCCACGGCTTTCCAGTCGCCAACGCGGATCGCTTTGTGGCCATCGTGAAACCACCACAACGATTCGTGCTTGACCGATTGATCTTTCGTGAAAGCCGGAACGAGACTCCGGCCCGGCGCTGGCGGCGCTTCGTCCAGCGTCTTTGCCCCGGCGAGTTCCAGCACGGTCGGCACGACGTCGATCACGTGTCCGACGTTGCGGCGGAATTCGCCACGAGCTTTGATGCCCTTCGGCCATGACATCAGAAACGGCGTCGACGTGCCGCCTTCGTGAGTCCACGTCTTGTGACGACGAAACGGAGTGTTGCAGGTCGTCGACCAGCCAGGTCCAAGACACAAATAGGTGCCGGCCGCTCCGGGCGGCAGGTTCGGATCGTGCCCGTCGTCGCGAACCATGATCTCGGCACTGGCGCCGTTGTCGGAAAGGAAAACGACCAATGTATTTTCCCACTGGCCCATCTTTCTGATCTGATCGAAGACGCGGCCGATTTCGATATCCATGCGATGAATCATCGCGGCATGGATCGACATTTTCGTCGCCTGAAACTTCTTCTGCTCGTCGGTGAGACTGTTCCACGGAAGCGGCTTGTTGACCTCACCGTTGCCCAGAATCTTAAACGCGTCGGGGAAATGGTACGGAGGGCCGAGGTCCCTTTCGACTCGCGAAAGCTGATTCACGCCTGCCGCTTCGAGCAGCCCCATTTTCTGCATGCGCTGCCAGCGTTTCCGCCGGATCGCGTCCCAACCTTCGGCGTAAGTATCTTTGTAAACGGCGATGTCTTTGGGCAACGCGTGTAGCGGGAAATGCGGAGCGGCGAACGCGAGGTAATGAAAGAACGGAGCATCCGCGTGTTCATCCCCATGTTCGGCCAAAACTTCGATCGCGTGCTCAGCCAGCGCCGTCGTCGCGTAAAAGTCAGTGCCCTTTTTGACCGGAGGAAGCTGGACGTCGTCCTTCCAGTGCCGAGTCGGATTAAAAAAACGTCCCTGATCCTTCAGCAGGTAAGAATGGTCGAAACCGTTTTCGACGGGCAACCCGTCGATGTGCCACTTGCCGGTGTGGTACGAGCGGTAGCCTGCCGGCTTCAGAAGTTTCGGAACCAGCACACCCCAGTCGGGACGCCGGCCTCGGTTACCACCTCCCGCGGGAATTCCCGGCAGCGCGTCCCGACGAATCTGCTGCGCGTAATAGCCGGTTAAGAGTGCTCCACGCGTCGGCCAGCATCTCGCGGTGTTGTAGAACTTCGTAAACCGCAACCCGTTCTGCGCGATCGAATCCAGATTCGGCGTCGCGATTTCGCCGCCGTAACACCCAAGGTCTGAGAACCCCAGATCGTCGGCCATGATCAGAATGATGTTTGGACGAGTGGCTGACTCGGCGGAAAGAGCAATTGCATCAGGCATTTGCAGAAAGATTACCGCCGATGCTGAAATGGCGAGTGCAGCTATTCTGTGTTGTAAACGGCGCGGAGATTCCCGGCGGTGGGCACCGACCGCTGGACGGTCGGCATATGGCGTGGCGAAGAACTGGTACATGATGATCCCATTGTATCGCTAGGCGGTCCCGGTACGCGGACCGGCCATTGCTTTGCGTCGCGAGCTGCGGTTCCGGTTCCGCAAAAGAAAACCTGGTGGCCACTCTGGTGAGGCTCCCAGTGGCAAGGAACCAAACACGGCTCCAGACCCAGTATCCCGTTCCGTCGGTAAAGCGTCAATTCCCCGGCGCTCCGACGCGCTATCGAGAAACTGCGGGACGCAGGCGGACGCGGACGCGGAGGTGGAGGTGGAGGTGGGCGGTGACGCCATTGTTGAAGATTGAGTTAAGCTCGATCACGGTCAGAGTGAACGTGTCTTTTTTCGATGAAGTCGCGACGCGGTTCGACCAGGTTGCCCATCAGAACGCGGAAGATGAATTCTTCAGGCGTATGAGATGGTGACGGATCCAACCTTTATGTCTCCCACCATAACTGGTGGGAGACATAAAGGTTGAAACGCGGCGCGTTACTCCGAAAGGACTTACGTCGACGCGAGACACAAACCCTGCAACGGTTGAGACACAAAGTTTGAGCTGTTCCGCTGTTTGAGACATAAAGTTTGAGCCGCCAATCGGACTCGTCAGAATGAAGCCCGGAAGGAGTCGACGTCTTGAGATCACGTGTAAGTGAGAGCGAGGTCGGATTCCGAAATTTCGCAGGTCACTGATACCACATTCGTAAGTTCATTGCCTTGGGTCGCCAAGGCATCCGCTGGCTGGGGCGGGACTTTTGGAGTCGCCCATGACAGAGCAAACAACGGACTCCTGGTAGCACGGATTGCAGCTTCCTGATGCTCTCTTTGTCGGCGTTCGATGCGGATGGACTGCTGAAGTACCGCAAGTTGCTGCCGATCACGCGGATCATGTTTTCTTTGAGATTGGCCAATTTCCCGGTCTATGCGGTATCGATGCTGTTCTTCAGCGAATTCGGCTCGGCGTTCTGCGAGCGAGTGTTCTCGGAGGTCTTGTTCGCATCGATGGCGAAATTTTTCGCGCTCGAATTCAAGCCGCTGTTTGGATTGTTCGTAGTCGAGAAGCATACTGGTGAATTTCGCAGACTGAGCCGGGTCGACAATTGGCATGTCCATGGCTGCTTGCGATTTTAGATGCAGCGACTGTTCAAGTGACTGAAGTCGTGCAGCTTCATCGTTGAGGTCAGGCCCGGTCGACGAGACCAGAACGGATGCAACTATCGGTCCGCCGGAATATGCCGTTGCGTATCGAGTCGCCTGCTCAAACTTGCCGGCATTACGCTCCGGTGCCATGACTTGAGCATCGATCCATGAGCTGGCATTGCGATTTGCTTCGTCGGACAATTCATTCGTTGACATGGTCATGTTTCACCTCCTGTGATGACTTAACCCATCGCTTCAATGACGTCCGTCTGCGGACGAGCCGAATACCAGCCACGAATTTCAGCTCCCTGAATTCGCAGCCCGACGGCCGCCAGTTGATCCTGCAATTGGCGCCGCGTCCTTTTGAGTTCTGACCGGACCGCTTTCCGACACTCGGATATTGATTTCTGTCGACGAGGTTCCTGCTGCACAAGTTGCAGTGTCTCTCGTACCAGTGACGCTCCATCCTGATCACTTCCAAGGTAGATTGATCGCTGTTGACCGACAGTCCGAAAGACCAGTCGATAGTACGGCCCCAGCCGGCGGCCTTTGTAAGACCGCCAGGATTCCTGGACGCTGCCTTGATGGCTGAAAAAATCAGCCTGTTGGCGAATCAGACTGACGGCATCGCGGACTTTTTGGTCAACAGATTCGAGTTTTTCCAGGTTCTCTTCGTCGACAGAATGCGGCATGTTCATTCCGCTCCTGCAAATTCACGCTGGATCGGATCATATCCTCCCGGAAGTACTCCGTGCCGTTCACGGAAATCCTGCAGACGGATCCAGAACGCACTTGCCTTACCCTTGGCAGCAACAACTCTCAACAGTCGCGATACTTTGGCGTCTCTCTCCTGACGTGAATCGGGACTGCTATCGGTGTGCAGAAAGTCGCGACCGATTTCGAACATTTCAAGGACTTCGAGCCACAGCAACTGGACGATGGTGACGCCGGTCGACTGTTCAAGTCCGGGCTTCGTGCGAAGCACGAGTTCCTCATAGGCGGGATTCACGAGTGTCAGGATACCGGCCCGTAAATCCGATGGCAGGCCATCAAAGTCGACGCCCTCGGGCATCCAGTAAGGTCGAATTGCCGCTGGGCCTGCGGCATGATTTGTTTTCGTGTCCATGTCTTGTTGTTCCTGAATCATGAATTTGGAGTTCGTGCAGCAACAGAGGCGTCTGGTGGGCCCCGGCGGCTCACCATGTCTGTGTCTGCCTGCACGGGTATCAGAATGCTGTTTCTTCGCGATGGCCGGTTGAAGTACCCGGCTGCATAGCTGAAAC
>Ga0316208_1001811_pt1 | contig 19024 bp, 14 predicted proteins | sample 3monopyrite_MG_FD_204944 | JGI IMG/M metagenome (GOLD analysis project Ga0316208, IMG submission 204944) | Microbial mat bacterial communities from mineral coupon in-situ incubated in ocean water Damariscotta River, Maine, United States -... | ecosystem: Environmental > Aquatic > Marine >...
AGTTTGAAATTGAGCAGTTTCTTAGTTATTTAGCTACTCATCGAAAAGTATCGGCTTCGACTCAAAATCAAGCGTTCAATGCTTTGATGTTTCTCTATAATCAGGTTTTGGAGTTGCCTCTTGTTGATCAAAATATTAATGCGCTTCGAGCTAAACAGCGTGTTCATTTGCCAACCGTATTAAGCACCAAAGAGGTCAAACATATTATTGAACAGTTCCCTCTCAATAACTATAAAACCATTATTCAAAGCATTTATGGATGTGGGTTGCGCTTATCTGAGGTTTTACGGTTACGCATTAAGGACATTGACTTTGACTATAACCGCATGATTATTTGGGACGGCAAATCGTTGAATGACCGCTCTTTGCCATTACCACAAAAATTAATCGAAGATTACAAACAAATCATAGGTCATAATAATAAACTGCACCAAAAAGATTTATCAGAAGGATATGGTACAGTTGATATGCCCAATGCTTTAGCAAGAAAATTTCCCAATGCCAATAAAGAGTTTAAATGGCAGTACTTATTTCCTATGTCAAAAGTCTCTAAAGATCCAAAGTCTGGTGGTGTTCGAAGGCATCATGTTTTAGAAAGCACATTCGGTAGGAATCTCAAAAAAGCTGTGATTAAATCTGCTATTAACAAAAAGATCACAGCACACACTTTTAGACATTCTTATGCCACTCACTTATTGCAAGCAGGTATTGATATACGCACCATTCAGGAGTTGTTGGGTCACAAGCGTTTGGAAACCACCATGATTTATACCCATGTAGTGAAAGAACTCAGCCAACAAAATCTCTTTAGTCCTTTGGATTATTTGTAATTTCATACTGGTGAATTTTATAGAGACCTTTGCATAATTATGCAAAGGTCTCTTAAAGCACAAATCCAGCTTTTCTGCAATAGATTTTCTATTCTGGGACAAGCTCCTAAGAGCTTGCCCACCGCGTCGCACTCACTAAAAAGCCAACTCCAATTGCAAGCGGACAATATACTTGTTATTTTTGCTTTGCTCTTGCAGCAAAGAAACATCGCTTTGAACTTTCAAATTATGGCCAACAATATAACGTGACAAACCAACAGTATATTGTCTCAAATCATTGTTTTCGGTGATTTTTTCTGGATTGATATCGGTAAAACGGCCAGAAACTTCCCAATTATTCTGAAACAGATAACCAACTTGTGCATTAACAGCCGTCCCAGTGTAAAAAGACTCCATTAAATCTCCTTCGGTATCAAAAATTGCAGCTGAACCATTAGCCACACGCTTGTTTGCATATTCCGCCATCACAGACCATCCCTGATATTTGTACATCATGTCAACAAAAACTGAGGACAAATCCCTGCTCTCGCTTAATGTACTGCCGAGTTGCCCTCTTGATTTTAACGCATCATCGTTATAATCATAGGTTAAGCCAAAGGCTAACTTGGGTTGGGCTTCTCTTTTTAAATCTGCACTAAAATAATCGCCTTTTGCCGAAAACTTTCCAAAGGGTAGCAACTCAACTCTGCCTGTATAGTCATAGCCTGAAGCATCATCATTACCACTAAACTTACGCCCTTCTCCATAGGAAATTGAAAAAGCTTCTCGAATCAACATATCACCTGAATTGAAATGGTGTCTTAGTTGAATACCTTTGTCTCGATCTATATTAAATTTGGAATTTAACAATGAACGATCAACAAATTGTAGTTTTTGCGAAGAAATAACACGCTCGCGGTTTCCTGGAAGTTTTGTTTGCCCAATCCAAAAATTAAAATTTCCAGCAAAGTTCCACTTAATGACAGCATCCAGCATTTGAGAATTAACAACATCGTACTCAATTTTATAAACCAATTTTGGCGAGAACGCAAAACCATCAAATTTTAAACGCGCTCTTCTAAATTGAAATTTATCGGTAAAACCAGGATCAGAAGACTCTAAAAAAGTCCCATCGTACCGACTTTGCAAACGAGCACTAAACTTCATGTAATAAGAAGATTCCTTGTCACCAAAAACAAGACCTTGCCCAAAAATAGATTCTTTTGTTACAGCAGTTGCAGACGTATTAACAAGCAAGAGACAAAAACTTAGGCAGCCAAGAAGTTTAAACACTTTCGGTTGCATTTTATTCAATAACACAGCATTCATAATAACTTTAAATGATTAAAAAAGCGCATTCTAATATTTATATATGACAATCATGTGACATTTGTTAATCTTTTACAATCATGTGACATTTGTGAATCTTTTATCACAATCTCTCATTACTTGTGACCCAAATCCCGATATGGAATCGCGTATGGTAGTGAAAGTAGTTGATGGCTACACCCGTCCTTGTCACTTGCCGATATTTTATTTTTTTCATTGACACTCTTCTCCTGCTTATTTAAGATTGCCGACCATGAATAAGACTGAACTTCTATCCCCAGCAGGGACGTACAAAAACATGCAATATGCCTTTGCCTATGGAGCCGATGCGGTCTATGCAGGCCAACCACGGTATTCCCTTCGAGTCAGAGAAAATGACTTTAAAAATGCAGAACGACTGGCCCAAGGCATAGAAGAAGCCCACCGTTTGGGAAAATTATTCTTTTTAGCCTCTAATTTAGCTCCACACAACAACAAGGTCAAAACTTATTTGCGAGATTTAGAACCCATTATTGCCATGAAACCCGATGCATTAATCATGTCAGATCCTGGCTTAATTATGATGGTGCGTGAAACTTGGCCCGACATGCCAATCCATTTGTCCGTGCAAGCCAATGCCATTAATTTTGCTACGGTAAAATTTTGGAAAACCATGGGTTTATCACGAATAATATTATCGCGCGAGCTGAGCTTGGATGAAGTCCGTGAAATACGCCAAGAATGCCCTGATATCGAATTGGAAGTTTTTGTCCATGGAGCTCTATGCATTGCTTATTCTGGTCGGTGTCTGTTATCTGGCTATATGACACACCGCGATTCAAACCAAGGAGCCTGCACCAATTCCTGCCGCTGGAAATACGATGCTATGGAAGCGAGACAATCCTCTACAGGTGAAATCATTCCTCTGCACAAATCCTCAGGGACAAACACCTACAAACCGCATGATAATGATGATCAAAACCCTTTATTTCTGCTCGAAGAAAAAGGCCGCCCAGGAGAATTAATGCCCGCATACGAAGACGAGCATGGCACCTATATCATGAACTCTAAAGATTTAAGAGCCGTCCAACATGTTAAAACACTTGTTGATATGGGAATCGACTCTCTAAAAATAGAAGGCCGCACTAAGTCACATTTTTATGCGGCTCGCACCACTCAAGTCTATCGCCAAGCGATTGATGATGCTGTTGCTGGACGCGCATTTAACATGGATTTAATGGACACTCTAGAAGGGCTTGCCAACCGCGGATTTACTGAAGGTTTTTATCGCCGTCATCCACCCAAAGAGTTTCAAAACTACGAAAGCGGCTTTTCTAGCAGCGACAAACAACAATTTGTCGGCGAAGTCATCAGCTACGATAATGCAAAAGGTTTGTTAAAAATCGAGGTGAAAAATAAGTTCCTTGTCGGAGATGATTTACAATTAATGACACCGACCGGAAACATCAACTTCAAACTAAGCAATATGCTTGACCGAAAAGGCCAAAGAATTGAGTACGCTCCAGGTTCCCAACACATTGTTGATATTCCAGTTGAATTATCCGATGAAGAGCTCAAGGAAATCGATTTTGGTTTGTTAGTGCGGTATTTGCCAAAATAATAACCCAAATTCCGATATAGAATCGCAATTTGGGAATAAGATTAATTCAGCTCAGTTGTGCCAACAAGTTTTCTTTCCCAACTCCTTTCATTGTGGAGAAACAAACCAAAAGTGCGGATGAGTCTCTGCATACTGATTTAGTTGAATAGAGTGATCAACAAAGAGTATTTCAATCATGCCCTTGTCTTGAGTATCATAAAAAGCAATACCTTGATCCAAATAAAGCTGCTTAATATCAGGATGAGGATGATTGAATTGGTTGCCATAGCCCGAAGAATTAACAGCATAGATTGGCTTTACCGCCTGAACAAATGACAAATGCGAAGAAGTCCGACTGCCATGGTGAGGAACTAACAACACCTCACTTTTAATTTTTTCGGGCAATTGATGTGTCAGTCGGTATTCAATCGCTTCTTCAATATCACCCGTGAGTAAAATCGAACCCATTTCACTGGAAATCTTCAGCACACAGCTAGAGTTATTGCCCATATATGGATACAATTCAAAAGGGCTCAGTATTTCAAAATCAACAGCATTCCACTGCCAACTAAGCGGGTAACGGCAGGGCTGATACTCATCGGTCACCGCCAAAACATCGATGGATTTAAAGTATTTGATGATGTCCTCTGCTCCACCAGCATGATCATTATCAGCGTGAGATAAAACCATCTTGTCAATTTTCGACAGACTTTTGGCTCTTAAAAAAGGCAAAACCACCGCACTGGCAAGAGAAAATCCAGACTTCATTTTTGCTCCGGTATCATAAATTAACACATGGTCTTGTGTCGCAATGACTGCAGACAAACCTTGGCCAACATCAAGCACAGAGACACTGAACTCACCTGGCTTCCATTGACTGGCTTTGTTAAAAAACAGAGGCAGTAGCAAGACAGCCGCGAGCCAGCGCCAAGGAAATAGCCGGGGCAACAATAACAACAAAGAAGCCAGAACAAGACTAATTTGCATCAAAGGAGTTAAACTAGCGATAGAAAATGTCAAAAAATCAATCCGATGCAAATAATCCAACAATTCATAAAAACGAATAGAAACCATTTCTACTGCATTAAATAAAAAATCAGCTCGATTCAAAGACAGTAAATACAGCACAAATGCAGCGAAAATCAAAGGAATTAACAACAGAGAAGCCACGGGCAACACCAGTATATTGGCCAAAGGAGTGACCAAATTAAGTTGCTGAAACACAACAGCCATTAAAGGCATTAAACCGATGAGAATCACCAGCTGTGCTTTAAAAAATAGCAAAACTTTGCTCTTAACAACAGAACGACCAACAAAGGCAAACATTAACAAAGCCACAGCCCCAAAGGAAAACCAAAAACCGACATCAAGCACACTCAATGGGTCAAAGACTAAAATCACAAGCAAAGCCAAGGACCACGCCTGCCACCGAGAGATATTGAGCTTAAAAGCGTAAGCCAGAGAAAAAACCGCAACCATAACCATGGCTCGAATGGTCGGAATCGACAAACCCGCTAATAAAGCATAAGAACAGGCAAAGACAATGGCAAAAAAGGCTTGGTAATAAAAACGATTCCACTTTTCGGAGGCAAACATCCAAAACAACACCCGACCAAAGAGTACACCGATAAAAGCCACCAAACCAATATGCAAGCCAGAAATAGCAATGATATGCGCAGTTCCTGTCTCTCTAAACAGTTCAGAATCGTCCTTGCTTATCTTACTTTTATCACCCACTGTTAGCGCCATAACTAAGGATTCAACCCGAGGATTTTCGAATTTATCAGCAATCAATTCAACAACGGCAGCTCTGAGACGATCACTACTAGCCATCAGGCTAATGTTGTCTTCGGCAACCGCTTGCCTAGCAACAACCGAGGCTTGAGCATCTATGCCTCGACGAAACAACCAGCGACTGTAGTCAAAGGAAGCTGGATTATAAAATCCATGGATGGGTTTTAATTTTAGATTCAGTTTCCACACTTGCCCTGCTAAAAAGCTCTCATTGCAATCGTAACAACTGACCCAAATTTTTTTGACGGGCAAAGGACTCGGTTCTGTGACCTCGAACAAAAACTGAACTTTCTGAATTTCCCCCTGAGCAAAACGTCTTTCAATCCTTGAAAACTGTGGCAAGCCTATTATTTTGCCTGTTAGCCACTGACTTTCTTGTGGGATTGCTGTTAATTGATGCGATTTGCCGATAGAAGCATTGATTAAGCCCCAAGAAAAGCCAATAACAAAAGCCAATATCGATAGAATAACAGTTCGATTGCGACTGAACAAAGACAGAGCCAACACCAAAACAGCACTGTAAATCCATGAGAAATCAATCCTTGGCAACCACAAAAGCTGACTGACTCCCACAAGAAAACTTAATGCAAAGACCACCATCGACAATTCCTTTGTCCCTGACAATAAAGCTTATTGCAGGACGAGTTTTCCTCCTGTTAGTTGGTAAATTTTACCCATTTTATTGGCAATCGAAGTATCATGCGTGACCACAATCATACCATTGTGATGCTGCTCGTTTAACTCCAACATCAGCTCAATAACCGAGACAGCTGTTGTCTCATCTAGGTTGCCTGTCGGTTCATCGGCCAATATACAAGCAGGATGTGTGACCAGAGCACGAGCAATTGCTGCTCTTTGTCGCTCACCCCCAGACAATTGTGCAGGGCGATGACTCACCCTGTCCTGCAAACCGACACGCTGCAATAATTGCAAGGCTTGTTGTTTGGCATCGGCTTTGCTGCATCGGGCGATCAACAAAGGCATCATGACATTTTCTAATGCAGAAAACTCGGGCAATAGATGATGAAATTGATAAACAAAACCCAGGTTTTTATTGCGCATTAAACCTAATTGATTGGCTTTCATGGTGGAAATATCCACTCCTTTTAACAAGACCTGTCCCGATGTTGGGTTATCCAAGCCTCCTAACAATTGCAATAAAGTACTTTTACCCGCACCTGATGCTCCCATGATGGCAATGCTTTGCCCTTGCTTGATATCAAAATCAATGGCATTTAATACCGGGATTTCTGCTTCACCATCGGCAAACACTTTGCTGACTTGTTTGCATTGGATAATCGTGTTGGATTGTTTTTGTTGTTCACTCATATCTTAAGGCCTCCGCTGGATGCACTTTACTGGCTCGCCAAGCAGGATATAGAGTCGCTAAAATTGACAATGAAAAGGCCACGATAACAATCGCCCAGACATCTGCTTGATGGATATCTGCTGTAATATCAGAGACATAATACACATCTGCTGGCATAAACTCTGTCTTAAAAAAATCTTCAATCAGAGAAATAATGCTGTTGACGTTGATCGAAACAATCAAGCCCAGAACAGTCCCAATAATGGCACCAATAGCCCCAATAATAACCCCCGAAACCATAAACAAACGCATCACTTGCCCTGAGGACAATCCCAAAGTGCGTAAAATAGCTATATCGCTGTTTTTTTCGGTCACTAACATCACCATGGTCGAAAGAATATTAAAAGCAGCAACAGCTACAATCATCGACAAAATAATAAACATGACAATACGTTCTTGCTGCGTGGCCTGATAAAAATTTGAATTGGCCTGTGTCCAATTTCTGACCTTAAAAAATCCTCCGAGATTCTCACTCAGGTGATAGGCAATTTTTGGGGCTTGCATAATGTCATTGGTTTTAATGCGAATCCCTTCGATGCCTCCTTGTGTTTGTTTTAATTTTTGCGCACTGCTGAGATGCACCAGTGCTAACTTCGAATCGTATTCGTAGGATCCCATCTCAAAAACACCAACAACAGTAAAGCGTTTCAAACGCGGCATAACTCCCACGGCTGTTGTTTTAAATTGCGGGATATAAACAACGACCTTATCGCCAGGACCAGCTCCAAGAGTAGCGGCCAGACTGTAGCCCAATATGATGGTGAACTCGCCTTCTTTTAAATCATCCATGGAACCATATTTCATATGCTCTGCGATTTTAGTCACCGTCTTTTCGTATTTGGGAACAATACCTTGAATTAAAGCGCCTGTTGTTTGCAAACCCTGAATCATGGCTTCTGAACTAACATAAGGAGCTGCACTGACAACACCCGGTGTGTTTTGCGCTAATTGCAAGGCATTTTCCCAGCCATGAATGTATTCATCACCAAAAGATGAGACTGTCGCATGGGCAATAGAACCAAGCATTCTTTGCTTCAATTCTTTGTCAAAACCATTCATAACAGAAATAACGACAATAACAGTCATCACGCCGATGGCAATTCCAGCCATGGAAATGAGGGAGATAAAGGAAATAAAATGATTTTTTCTCTTGGCTCGCGTATAACGCAAACCAATAAATAAAGGCAGATTCATTAAAAAGTCAATACAAGTACTATAATTGCAGCTATCTTACACCAGTCCTTAGCAATTGATAATGAAATTCCAATTATGCTATCAATATTTTTTTTGCAAATTTATAATGCTACTATGAATAAAAAAATACTGCCATTGTTTGTTGTCGGCTTATTGGCACTTCTTGCATTAGCCTCTTACTTTTATATGAAAAATTCTGCCGCTATAAAAGTTAACTTTCATGAGACAAAATATACAGGAGCAGAACAATGCCAAGAGTGTCACCAAGAAAACTACGATTCTTGGAAAAAAACCTACCACCGCACCATGACTCAAGAAGCCACAAAAGATTCTGTGGTCGGTCAATTTGATGGCAGCAGCCAAACCTATTGGGGGTTCACCATTCGACCAACCACAAAAGATGGCAAATATTATTTTGAATACTACAATCCCGAATCGGGTGAATTCTTAAGCGCTTTAGAAATCAAGCGCACAGTTGGCTCACGGCGTTACCAACAATACTTGGCGCAAACCGACAATACCCAAGGCAATTATTACCGACTAGAACTGCTCTGGCACATCGAAGATCAGCGCTGGGTGCACCTTAATGGTGCTTTTTTGGGGACTGATCACCAGGCTTTTGACAGTCATACCAGTATTTGGAACCAAAATTGTATCTTCTGTCATAACACTGGCATCAATCCCAACATGACCAACTACGATGAAATCGTTCAGCAGACAAAACAAGGCAAGCCTCTGAATTTGAAGCGAGACTCACGCTTTCAATCCCATGTGGCCGATTTGGGCATAGGCTGTGAATCCTGCCATGCCAATGGAGCACAACACATCGCCCTAAACCAAAACCCACTGAGAAAATACTACTTGAATTATTCTAAAGCCGATGACAAAAGTATCATCAACCCCACAAAGTTGTCCTCCAAAAGAGCCATGGATGTCTGCGGTCAGTGCCATGGACAAAGAACCCCCAAAACCTACGAATTAGCACGAAAATGGATGGAAGAAGGCCCGAGCTATCGCCCTGGTGATGCTCTGCAATCTCATGTCAATCCTGTTTGGAAAAAATCAATCGTCAATAACAAAGAAAGCGACACCTTCAAACAACGTTTCTGGCAAGACGGTACACCACGTCTGTCCGCTTACGAATACCAAGGCTTATTGCAATCCGAATGCCATATCAAAGGCGATTTAACCTGCAACGATTGTCATTCCATGCACGATGGCAATCCAAAAGGCATGATTACAGAAGAAAACTTGACCAATGCCCCGTGCCTCAGCTGTCACAAAGAATACCAAAAGAATATCAGCCAGCACAGCGGTCACAAAGAAGATTCCGAAGGCAGCTTGTGCTATAACTGCCACATGCCCAAAATAGTCTATGGTGTTATGACCTTTCACCGCAGCCATAAAATTGAATCACCCAATCCTGAAACCGAATTTGCCATCGATAAACCCAATGCTTGTGTCGCCTGTCACCTCGATAAATCCCCTCAATGGATCATGCAAAAAAGTCTAAAAATCTGGCCCAAGCTTAACAACAGCAAAAAACAGCAAAGCGATCTCATTCAATCCATCTACAAACTGCACTCGGGAGACCCCGCCGAAAGAGCCATAGCAGCCAACCGATTAAGTTACAGAAGTGCCTATCTAAATAATTCAGAAAAGCTCTTCCTAATCCCTCACCTACTCTATTCCATGGACGACAACTATCCCGCTGTGCGTCGTTTTTCTTGGAAATCCTTAATGTCATTAACAAAAGAAATGCAAATCGAAGAGCAAAGCTTTGAGGCACTCAATAGCACCTTAAAACCATTTGATTTTATTGCTGATTTACCCCTTAGAAACCGAGTCATCAAACAAGCCTGGAAAGAATTCAACGCCCTTGATAAATCCAATTGGAGCACACCACCCTCTGGCTCATTAGTCAACCAAGACTATGCCATTGATTTTATTGCCCTAGCGAATTTAAGAAAATTATCAAAAATGGAAAACAAAAAAATTGAAATTGGTGAATAGCAAAAGCCTTATCTCAGTAAAATCAGTGCCTATTTCACCTTGTTAATCTCGGACAAAATATCCATGGGCAATTCAATATCACAAGCCTGAAGGTTTTCCTGCAGGTGGATGGGATTGGTAGAACCGAACACTGTTGAGCATATTTTGGGGTTGTTTAGCACAAAAGCTATGGCAACTTGTGCTCCTGTAAACTCGGTGTATTGATTGATGAATTTGTATTTTCTGGCCTGAGTTATTTTCTGCGATGAATTTTTAATAGCACGAGCCAAATACCATAAATCGCGCAAACCTTTAATCTTAAATATCCTATTGCCATACAAAGAACCTGCCAACGGTGCTGCTGCAATAATAGCGATGCCTTGCGCATGGAGTTCATCGATGATTTTTTCGCGCTGTTGACTCATAAAATTATAATCCAACATGACACAATCGAAAATTTGGCTTGCCGCTGCCTGTCGGATGATATCTTCATCAAAGACATTAATCGACAGATACTTGACCACCCCTTTTTCTTTTAATGAGGTTAATTTTTGATACAAGTCATCGTTGAGGTCTTCTGTGTTGGGGCCATGCAAATGAAAGATGCCTAGCTGTTCTAACTGTAAGTTTTTCAAACTTTGGTAAGCACTTTTTTCTATCCAAGTGGGTGAAAAATCATTGAAGAGCTTTCCATTGTTTGCAATTCTGGTTCCAGCCTTTGTGGAGATACAAAGTTCTGTGTTAGCATTTATACCTTGCAAGGCTCGTCCCAAGCGTATTTCGGCATGACCATTGGAATAACTATGGCCGCTATCGAACAAAGAGACTCCTTGCTCGATAGCTTGATGCACCAATGCAATGGCTTTTGTTTCATTAAAGAGTTTCAATCCCCAAAAGCTAGCACAACCAAAACCTATCTCAGAAACCTTAAAGTCATGATTGGCTTTTAACTTTCTATAATTCACTTAGAAGCGTTGGTTTTTTTCCAGTGCTGCAATCCTATCTTCCAAGGGTGGATGAGTCGCAAACAAACTACTGAGTGTGGATTTTCCACCCGAAATGCCAAAAGCAGCAAACTCACCTTTTAGTTCAGTAGCATTGGCTGAATTTCTTTGCAGAGCTTTTAATGCATCAATCATGTTTTGATTGCCTGCCAAGCGCGAGCCACCGTCATCCGCATGAAATTCACGGTAACGCGAAAACTTGTTGATGAGCATTGCTGCTAAGAAGCCTAAAACAATTTGTGCTATCATGGTGCCAATAAACTGACCAATACCATAACCACTATCATCATCACTGCGCATGGCCGCACTGAGTGCATAGCCAATTATGCGAGAAAAGAAAATAACAAAGGCATTGAGCACACCTTGCATCAAAGCCATGGTAATCATATCACCATTGGCAACATGACTGACTTCGTGAGCCAAAACAGCTTCCACTTCGTTGCGGCGCATGTTCTCCAACAAGCCCGTACTTACGGCGACCAATGCATTGTTGCGACTCATACCTGTTGCAAAGGCATTGGGGCTTGCTGAATTAAATATACCAACCTCAGGCATACCAATGCCAGCTTGCGAGGCTTGTCTTTTTACAGTGTCTAGCAACCAGACTTCTGTTTCATTGCTGGCTTGTTCTATTACTTGCACGCCCATTGAGCGCTTGGCCATCCATTTTGATATCGCCAAGGAGATAAAAGAGCCGACTGATCCCCATAAAATTGAAAAAACCGCCAAGGCTTTGTAGTTCAAGCCATTTTGGTACATATAGCCATCAAAGCCAAAAAGGCGCATAATAAGACTGATAACAGCCAGTATTGCAATATTAGTTGCAACAAATAAAAAGATTCTTTTCATCTTGTAAATCTCCGATTGAATGGCACTATTATGGGATTAAAATGAATTGATTTCAAGTGCTGTTGGTCATGTGCTATAAGGCGTGAATCAAAAAAAAGGAAGCCTAAGCTTCCTTTTTTATAGAAAAAAGAGATTTGCATCAATCGCTTCTAAGTTTTGCAATCAATCGAAGCATTTCAATATACAACCATACGATTGTTACCATTAAACCAAATGCACCGTACCATTCCATGTGTTTTGGAGCACCCTCATTGGCTCCACGTTCGATGAAATCAAAGTCCAAAATCAAGTTTAATGCTGCAATAATTACAATAAAAATACTCAGACCAACACTCATCATGCTGCCATTGCTAAAGCTGTTAATTTGGAAATTAGCTCCAAACAGAGAAGCAACAATACTGATTGCATAGAATATCATAATGCCAAAAGTTGCAGTAATCACCACTTTCTTGAACATTGGAGTTGCGCGGATAATGCCAGTACGATAAGCCAACAACATACCAATAACTGTCGCCATAGTCGCCATCGCAGCTTGCATTGCGATGCCTGGATAATAATTTTCTAGCAGACCTGATAATGCACCTAAGAAAACGCCTTCAACAGCAGCATAAACAGGCGCTATTGTCGCAGCCCAAACAGGACGCTTAGCAATAGCAATAGCCGAAACAATTGACACAACAAGACTGACCCAGAAAAATGGCATCAATAAGCCAGGATTTACTGAGACCTTACTCCAACCCCATGCGCCTGTAGCCATGGCAATCACGATGAGGATTCCTGTTTTGTTAATGGTTCCATTGATGGTCATTCTTTGCGAATCATCACGGACAAACTGATCTGTTGGACCCAAACTTAAATTTTCACTTTTTTCAAAAGCCTTCATAGCAGGGTTTGAAGATTTATATTCGAAACTCATAATTTACCTCATTAAGTAGTTCATTTATTATAGCGACATTAGACCGTTTTTCAAGCTTTAAGTTCACCTAAAAACTGACGGTAATAACGCAATTCTTCTATGGATTCTCGCACATCATCCATGGCTAAATGATTGCCTTTTTTAACATGGCCTTTGAGAATTTCTGGATTCCACCGCGAGAACAACTCTTTAATACTGCTGACATCTATTTGGCGGTAGTGAAAATAATTTTCCAATTCGGGCATCCATTTGGCCAAAAATCGGCGATCTTGGCAGATGGTATTGCCGCACATAGGTGAGCGGTGAATAGGCACATGCTCTTTTAAAAATTCGAGCGTTAACCTCTCTGCATCTTTAACTGTGATGTCCGACTGCTCTACTCTAGCCCAGAGACCAGAATCCGTGTGATGTTCGGTGTTCCAATCGTCCATTTTTTCTAGAACTTCCGTTGGCTGGTGGATAGCCATAGCCTCGCCCTCAGCAATAACATTCAATTGCTTATCGGTAACAATCACGGCTATTTCAATAATTCGGTCTTTTAGCGGATTTAATCCTGTCATTTCCAAGTCTATCCAAATTAAGTTGCTTTTTTTATCTATCATTGATGTATCCATTAAATATTTTCTCCATTTTACCTGAAACCTGTTTAAAATACCTGCAATGAAAAAATATCGCATCATTTCCACCCAAAAACAAACCGCTTTGGTTCTCAACACTGTAACAAATGAACAGCAAGCCTGTTTTTTTGCCCGCAAAGAAAAACCGATATGCGGGGACTATGTAGAAATTCAGTTCAATAAAAATGAATACCTCATAAAAAAAATACACCCCCGCAAAAATGTCTTTGCTCGGGCAAATCACAAAGGCATGCGGCAAAACATAGCCGCGAATGTTGATAATCAAATTATCGTTGTTGCGGTTCAACCAGAGCCTACACGAGACTTGATTAACCGCTATCTTATCGCTGCCCATGTGTGTGCTATGCAGCCTATTCTTGTTTTTAACAAAAATGACATGGATGAAGATTTTTTTAATGACAGTATCCAACTTTACCAAAGCTTGGGTTATCGCACACTCTCCACCAATACCATTAGCCAAACCAATTTTGACAAGCTTATTGAGTGGATGACAGATAAAACTTCCATCTTTGTCGGCATGTCAGGTGTTGGCAAATCATCCATCAGTGAAATTATTTTGGGGCAGGAATTAAAAACTGGAGAAATTTCAAAAAAAACAGGCAAGGGTTCGCATGTAACTTCGGTCACACACCTCTATAAAATCCCAAATATCGGAGGCTATTTGATCGATTCTCCTGGTGTTTGGGAATACGGCTTATGGAAAATGAGTGAGCATGAAATTGCCTCTGGATTTCCTGAAATTCAGAACAAATTGGGACACTGCAAATTCAGCAATTGCACACACACCCACGAACCAAATTGCGGCATTAAACAAGCCGTAGAAAACAAAGAGATCAACAAATTACGTTATGAATCTTATTTAAGAATCATAGACTCGATGAAATACTGGGACTAATACGATTGTTATGAAAATTAAATTTTGTCAATACTGCGGCGGCAAAACCGAAAACAAAATACCAAAAGGCGATGATCATTTAAGAGCTATTTGTACACAGTGCAAGGCCATTCATTACCAAAACCCGAAGATTATCACTGGTGTCATCGTTGAGCACAAAGGGAAAATTCTACTAGCCAAACGTGCCATCGAACCAAGATACGGCACTTGGACTATTCCTGCTGGCTTTATGGAATTGGGTGAAACAGCTCAAGTAGGAGCGGCTAGAGAATGCTTTGAAGAAACCGAAGCAAAAATCAAAGATATCGAACTTTTTGGCGTTTATAACACCACTACTAACTCGCAAGTCTATACTCTTTTTCATGCCAAACTTGCCAACGAACATTTTCGAGCCACTGTTGAAAGCTTGGAGGTCAGGCTGTTTGCCATTGAGGATATCCCCTGGGACAATATTTCATTTCCATGCGTGGAAAGTGCCCTAAAAAGATACGTCAAGGAATTACAAGGCCGTTGTTTTAGCATCAAATTGGAAGACATTACGCAAGATTTCGCTGGTTCTCGTTCGGGTGCTTATTTTGATGCTTAAATGCTAGGAGCTTGTCCAAGAATAGCGATCGTAATGAAGGAAAGCTGGGTTTAGGGCTATTTTTCGCTTTTTTGAGGAGAATAGTCGCTCTATTTGACGAGAAAAAGCGGAAAATGGCGCAAATCCAGCTTTTCTGCAGTAGATTTTCTATTCTCGGACAAGCTCCTAGGAGCTTGTCCGAGAATAGAAATTTACTGCGAAAAAGTTGAAATTGGACAGTTTTTCACCTAATTCTCGTTAAATAGCAGTGCTATTCGCCTCAAATTAGGCAAAAACCTGTCTCAATTTAACTTTCTCTCGCTACAATCGCTATTCTCGGACAAGCTCCTAGTCAAATTAAAGATCATCAATCGAAAGCGTCAAGCCTTTAAGATGCGATATCGGTTGAGAATAGACCAGACCCGAACCTTCTCCGACAATGTCCAGTTCTAGCATTAATTTTTGCACCATTTTATCCACTCTTTTTCTAGAAATGATAAACATTAAATTAACATCAGTATTACCGCTGTTCAGCCTGTTGTAGAAATTTGACATTTCCTTCAACCCCATCCCATGAGCCTCCATTATGGTGACACCTGTGGCTCCAGCTTGTTTGGCGGCTAATAAGGCTTTTTCCTCTTTTTCTTTAGGAACAATAACATGAACAGTTGAAAATTGCGCTCTAAAAGAATGCCTTTTATCCGTTTCATGCACATTAACAGTGGTCAATTTCATGTTATTTGCATCCGCTAGAGCATAACGCAGCTCACCCATTTTAATGTCCAATAATTCTTGTTTGCCTTTAACCCCCATTTTTTCAACAACAATTCCATAAGCCATCACCGTCAAAATAGGAAAAAGTGAGGCAAAGGCTATCAGGCCAAAACCATCGATAAGCGGGTCTCTACCGGCGATATTTGTCGCCAGCCCCAGACCCAATGCAGCAACTAATGGCACAGTAACCGTTGATGTCGTGACACCACCACTGTCATAAGCAATAGGGACAATGTATTTTGGAGCAATAAAGGTCAGAAAAATAACAAACAAATAACCAATAATAATGTAATAAACGATTTCACCACCATTGACAATACGGTAAGCACCAAGTGCAATTCCAATTGCCACTCCAAAAGCCACAAAAAGACGCAAAACAAAATCATTGACTCTTTCATCACTGATTTCCATGGCCTTTTTAGCGATAGCAATCAATGAAGGTTCTGCCATAGTGGTTGAAAAACCAATAGCAAAAGCAAACATGTAAATAATGATATTACTGTTTTCTTGAGTCAGTTGAAAAGCCATTGTCTCACCCAAAGTAAACAAACCCATCTCTAAGCCTAAAACAAAAGCATAAAGACCAAAAATGACCAAGCCGAAACCAATCAGTACTTCTTTTAAATTTTGTACTTTCTTTTTAAGAACAATGTATTGAAAAAAGAAAATAACAGCCAGTATTGGCAGGACATCAAAGAAAATATTAAAAACACCATTGAGCATGTCGGCAACATTAAACTCAAAACCCAAAGAGGTTGAAGCACCAAGTTGATGAGGAATAGGTGCCAAGATATCAACAATTTCTACAAACTCATAGACATATATACCATAAAACTGCACGAAAATCATAGGTGTTAAAGAAGCAAAAGCAATCAAGCCAAAACCATCAAGAACCGGATTTCTGCCTTCAATAGTCGAAGCCAAACCTATACCTAATGCTGCAACCAATGGTACGGTGATTGTTGATGTTGTCACTCCACCTAAATCATAGGCCAATCCGACAATTTCGGCAGGAGAGAACGCCGTTGCAGCAACCACCAAAATATATCCTACAATGATATAGTAATGTATTGGATGACCCTTGATAATTCTCCAAACACCCAACACAATCGCAAAACCAACAGAAAAAGCAACAACCATCCGAAGAGTAAACGAATCTATGCGACCATTACTAACGAAAGAAGCCTTATCGGCAATCACCAATAAAGCAGGCTCGGCCACTGTAGTGCCAAAACCTATCATAAAAGTAAACAAGATCATCCATCCAATCGAGCCTTTATTAGCAAAATCACTTGCCAATCCCTCGCCCACAGGAAAAATACCAACCTCTAGACCAAGCAAAAAAACAGCCAGGCCAAATCCGACAATAATTAAGCCAATGGCCGTACTTTGCCAACCTTCAGGAATACTTTGCAAAATAGCCAACTGAAAAAAAAGAATGACTAAAATTATTGGTAACAAGTCTCTAAAAGACTCTTTTACAAGTTTTAAAAATGCAGATACAGTTAACACACAACCCCCTTGGTATTTAAGTGTTTATTGTAACCTACTTGACTACACTATTGAAAGAACTGTAATTATTCAAGCAATTTTCTCTATTGGGATTTGAGTAACAACCTCAACCAGCTGCTTAGGCTGATTAAATTTATTCACAATTTGTATTAAAAACCGATTACAATAGCCGCTTGTTAATTAAAGCCAAAGAACTTTATCATGTTAGACCCTCAAATTCTTAGAAACGACATCAAAAAAACAGCCAAGGCACTAGCAAATCGTGGCTATCAATTGGATATTGATGCATGGAATACGCTAGAAAAAGACCGCAAGCATTACCAAGTTTTGCAAGAACAATTGCAAAATCAAAGAACCGTCAAATCCAAATCTATTGGTCAAGCCAAAGCTAAAGGCGAAGACATTCAACCTTTACTGGACGAAGTCAAAGGCATTGGTGAGCAACTCGATGAAGCTAAGAAAAAATTTGAAACCATTCAAAAAGAAGTCGCCAAACTGACCCTCTACATGCCAAATTTAGCCATGCAAGATGTGCCATTGGGTCAGGACGAAGACGATAATGTCGAAGTTCGTAAATGGGGGACGCCTACCACGTTTGATTTCACCCCAAAAGACCATGTTGATTTGGGCCAGAAAAACAGCTGGCTTAACGCTGAAAATGCAGCCAAACTATCAGGCTCACGCTTTACAGTCTTATCCAGTTCTATAGCCAAATTACAACGGGCTCTAGCCCAGTTCATGCTGGACACGCATACGGATAAAAATGGCTATACCGAATATTATGTACCTTTATTAGTCAATGAAGCCACCATGACAGGCAGTGGTCAATTACCAAAATTTGCCGATGATGCCTTTATCACTACCGATGAAAAATACCTTATACCTACAGCAGAAGTTCCTTTGACCAACTTATTTGCCGATACAATCATCGCAAAAACGGACTTACCCATCAAAATGACCGCTCACACACCTTGTTTTCGAAAAGAAGCCGGCAGTTATGGCAAAGACACGCGAGGCATGATTCGCCAGCATCAATTCGAAAAGGTTGAAATGGTACAAATCGTGCATCCAGAACAATCCGCAACTGCACTTGAAGAAATGACCGCCTGTGCCGAAGGAATATTGAAGGCTTTAGAAATCCCTTTTCGTACCATTATTTTATGCACTGGAGACATGGGCTTTGGCGCGGCAAAAACCTACGATATAGAAGTATGGCTACCCGGTGAAAATCAATACCGTGAGATATCCTCTTGCTCAAACTGCACTGATTTTCAGGCACGTCGAATGAAAACACGCTATCGCGATGAAAATGAAAAGAAACCCCAATTAGTTCACACGCTAAATGGCTCTGGCCTAGCCGTTGGTAGATGTCTTATCGCTGTGATGGAAAACTACCAAAATGAAGACGGATCAATACGAATTCCTAAAGTTTTACAGCCTTATTTTGCTGGTTTAGAAGTTTTGAAATAAACCATAACTTATGAGTTATTTTCATCGCTCATTCGAGTTAATGTTTAGCGTTTCGTGTTGGCTTATTTTAAACAGTAAAAAACTCGATGACTGTCTTGGCTAAGAAAATAAAAGTGTTTTATAGGGTTTTATGAAAATATTTAGGAAAATATTTAGGACACACACCAACAAAGTCAATTACCTACAAGAAAATAGGATTTTTCCTACCGTAGGGGCAATCCCTCGTGGTTGCCCTTCTATCAGTAAACACAAATCTAAATTAATTTACTGATAGTTCGCATAAGAACATGTAATACAGCTTGATTATTAGACCCCAACTAACTTGGTGTGTTTGA
>Ga0316208_1001812_pt1 | contig 19016 bp, 18 predicted proteins | sample 3monopyrite_MG_FD_204944 | JGI IMG/M metagenome (GOLD analysis project Ga0316208, IMG submission 204944) | Microbial mat bacterial communities from mineral coupon in-situ incubated in ocean water Damariscotta River, Maine, United States -... | ecosystem: Environmental > Aquatic > Marine >...
TTCTTCGCTAAACTCGCCAAGAGGCGTCTCAACCGGGGCGTCTTCCACTCTCTCGTTGATCTGCAAGCCGCCATTAACCGCTTCGTCGCCGAAACCAACCACAATCCCAAACCCTTCACCTGGACCGCCGATCCCGACAAAATTATCGCCGCTGTCAAGCGTGGGCACCAAATGTTAGATTCCTTCCACTAGCGGGCGTTTCACCCGCGCTAAAATTTCTTTCATCACATCGTCAATCGCCGCAGATGCCTTACCAAGGTAATCGGGGTCGTACTTGGCGTAGATCTCCGTGGTGCGATATCCGCCCGTTTTGTGTCCTAAGAGCCCCTGGACTTCCCAGGGCGGAACACCGCGTTTGCGCAGCTCAATCGCCATGGTGTGGCGGATGGCGTAGGGCGAGACTTCTTTTGCCAAACCAACCGCATCGCGCACCGCGTTAAACCCTCTGCGTACAGACTTAACGGAACGCCCCCAATAGGCCACCAATGGCCCCGGCTCGGCTTTCTCAAGCCAAGGGAGCAAGGTGTCCGTAATCGGCACTGTGGGGCGGTATTTCTTGGTTTGTTTGTGTCCTACCGGATTGAGCTCAATCAGACGATTTTCAAAATCGATTTGGCTCTTGTCCAACTCCAACAAAGCAACCGGGCGCGACAATGTATTAAAGGCTAGCATCAGAAACATCAAAATGTGCGGTTCTTCACACTTATCAAAAAGAGCTGCCGCATCATCCAAACTGATCCGCACGTCACGAGGAGGGCTCGATTCGAGTGCCGGAATAAATGGCACCGTGCGCACTTCCTGACGCTTCACAGCGCGATTGAGGGCCGCTCTGCCCGCTGCCAGAGTGCGATTGATGTAGTCGTTTGAATATCCCTTCCCTTGCAGCCATTCTGTAAACGCCTCAATACGCTCCGGCCTCAGTTCGGAAATCACATTCCCTGCGAAATACTCAGACCAGAACCGCAAGGCTATCCTGACCTGTGTTTCACTGGCGCTGCCCATAGCTTGCTTCTCAAAATACCGAACCAAAGCCGTTTCAAGCGGCAAGTCTTCGGGGTATTCCTCACGCAAATGCTGATGCTTCGTGACCCAAGCAGCAAGCTTTAACTCCGCTTCCCGAAGGTCAGTTGTGCCAAGTGATGCGCGGCGTGTCTGTCGGGTGTCCGGCTCAAATGGGGGCCAGTCCAGATGCCCATGCACAGGGTAAGGCTCAACCACAGCTTGGTGCCTGTTATTACTGGTTTCGTCTGGGTCATTACATACTCCAGTCCAGTCACCGCGTTCGACGGCTGATGCGTCTGATGGAACTTGAAGCCATATACAAACGCCCCCGAACCAGCCAGCCGCATCCAGCGCATCGGGTTTATCCCTATCTTCTGAAAGGGATGGTCACTGACCGTCCGGGTCAAGTCTGGTGCGCCGACATCACCTCCATTCCGGTTCGGCGCGGGTTCTTGTATCTGGTTGCGATCATGGATTGGGCTACGCGTAACGTGCTGTCATGGCGTTTGTCCAACACCATGCACGCCAGCTTCTGCGTTGAAGCTTTGGAAGAAGCCATGGACAAATACGGTCCGCCCAAAATCATGAATACCGACCACGGCAGCCCGTTCACTGGCGCGGACTGGATCACGACGTTGACCGAAGCCGACGTACGGGCCTCCACGGATGGACGTGGACGTTATCTGGATAACATTTTCATCGAACGCCTGTGGCGATCCCTGAAGCAGGAGGCTATTTACCTGACCGAACCGCAAGACGGCTTTCAGGCGCAACGGGTCATTGATGACTGGATCAGCTTTTACAATACCGAGAGGCCTCATTCAGCCGCCCCCCGGTCCAGGAACCCGGCGACAGCGCCCTGGATATCCTCAACCACCCGGTTCGCAGCGTCGTGCCAGGTGGCCAACGCAGCGATCACGATATCCACATCGCCACCTGAAGTGAACGTCTCCTGCGCCGAAACGGCGGATTCGAGCGCCGTCAACAAATCTGCATCATGGTTCCACTGATCCCGAACGGCGGAAAGTTCCGCATCCGCAGCGGCATCGATACCTGCGACGTTCAGCATCCGTTCAGCGGGTCGTATTAACGCACGAGAGCTTGCCTTGATCGCCATCTCGAAATCGCCCGCAACAAAGGCGCGGTGCAGGTCCTCGCGTGCGACAACAGCCAGGTCGTCGAGGTATTCAGCCACCATAGCGCCCGCCGCACATTCCCCTGTTGCCGTTGCCGGTGGGCGGAACCTGCTGCTTTGACCGATATCCACATGCCAGTCTCCACCATCTTCCCGGACCGGTTTTGGCAACCCGGAAAGAATGCCGGTAATTCCGTCTTCACCGATCCGCACCGCCCAGCTATGAACGTTTTCGCGATCAATGCGGTCGGCTGCATACACCTCGAGCAAAGACTTGATGGCCGATTTGGCAAGACGGGCCGGGACGATGGGGCCGGATACGCCACCAGCAAAATCATCGCCACCGACACGGATGCGGTAATGTGGCGCGGGCTTGCCATCAATTTTCTTGGCCAAACCATGCAGGCCAATATCTGCGATATGATGCTGGCCGCAGGAATTGTGGCAGCCGGAAATTTTCAACCGTATCCCTGGAAGTCCTTCAAAATCACCGCGTGACGCAAGCACATCGGCTGCCAACTCATGCGAAGACGTAATGCCGATCGCGCACGTTGCGACGCCGGGGCAGGCAACGACATCCCCTGGCGCATCTTCGCTGCCACGGGCGTCCAACCCAAGTGCCGCAACACCGTTCTGAAATGCCTTAATCGATTCGACCGGCATGTCTCGAACCACAATGTTCTGATCACGGGTTAAGACAAACCCCGAGCCGTCTGAGCGTTCGGCCAGGTCTGTCAACGAGATCAGCTTATCGCCAGAAATCCAGCCAAGTGGTATGTTGATCGCCACAGCGTAACACCCGTCATGCTGCTTAACAGGCCCTCTTAGGGAAGCCACACCACCTTCTGTCCCGGCGTTGTTGCGCCAGACCAGAGGCGTTCTTTGCTCTGCGCCACTGCCCGGGCGGGGGAGGGCACGAAGTTCATCAAAAGCCTCGTGGATCTTCTGGCGAAAACCGTCGACACCAAAGCGATCGACCAGGAATTTAATGCGCGAGCGGTTTTTGTCGGCGCGGGTGGAATAGTGGTGATGAACGCGCACCAGGGCTTCTTGCACCCACGGCAGATCATCCTCGGTGACAAAGTCGAAGATCTCGACCGCGTTGTGCGGGTGGGTGCCGAGGCCGCCACCGGCGACGACGCGGAAACCATTGAGGCCGTTTTGCCGGGTGGCAATGAAACCCAGATCGTCTATCCGCGTCAGCCCGCAATCGCGTTCGCAGCCGGAAACAGCCGTCTTGAATTTGCGCGGCATATGTTGGGTCAACGGATGGCGCAGCCAGTTTTCAGACAAACCGGCGGCAACCTCCTGCGCATCGAGCCGCTCGTGAGGGCAGAACCCTGCAAGCGGGCAGGCGGTGACATTGCGCAATGTATTGCCCGAAGCTTCGCGGGTACTGACCCCGCCACCATAAAGCGCGCCCAGCAGGATCGGCAGGGTGTCCTGGCGAATAAAATAAAGCTGCACATCCTGACGGGTCGTAATATGGATATCGCCCCCGGTGTGGTCACGAGTGGCCCTGGCAATCGTGCGTGCCTGGGCAAAGCTGACACGGCCGCCGGGAAACTTGGTGCGAATCATATGTTGACCGGCCTGACGCTGCACGTAAATGCCAAAGCGGAGCCGGAAGGTCCGCCAGCGGTCTTCGTGCCAACGCCCGGCCTGGAACTGCGCCAGACCGTGTTTAAATTCGGCCAGATCAACTGGATCGGCGAGGGACAAGCCCCCTTGCCGGTCATCGTTGGCGGTATTTTGGTCCGGTATTTTCAGCATTGTCTGGTTCCTTCCTGAAGCGACAGGCTGGTCAGCTTGAATGTTGAGACACCAGACCACCGAACGGGATTTCCGCCTCGGCAAGATTGGCGGCATGAACAGAATTGTCGTTGGCTAATGCTGCCGCCACCCGCAGCAGCGCTTTCCGCCCAATGGCCGAGCGTGCAATCTGTGCCTGGGCGCGATCGGATGTCCACTGACCTGCGTCGTTGAAATAAACCAGATTGCCGGCCCGATCATCCGTGGCCGATACGACATAAATAGCTGTTGCTGTGCTCATGGTTCTTAATTCCCTACATTATGATTAGGGGAAAATTAGAACATTTTTCTGAATAATTGGCTATATGCCCGAATTTATAAGAAATTAATTCCAAATAATTATGAAATATTCTATATTATTCCCAACATAAGCAAATCAGGAAAAACCATGGCCTTGCTCGATGATCTGAACCGGAAAATCCTTCGCCTGCTTCAGGAAGATTGCGACATCTCGCTGGATGCCTTGGCCAAGAAAGTGGGGTCGTCGAAGACACCGGTGTGGAACCGGATAAAGAAAATGCGCAAGAACGGCATCATCACCCGGCAGGTGGCGCTCGTCGATGCCACGTCCGTCGGCTTGGGCGAAACCTTTTTCGTCGCCGTGCGCACATCCAAACATGACGCCGTATGGCTGAAGGCCTTTACAGAGGCGGTCTTTTCTATTCCGGAGATCCTCGAAGCCCACCGCCTGACCGGAGACATCGACTATTTGCTCAAAATACAGGTTAGCGGAACCGCCGATTTCGATCGGGTTTACCAGGATCTGATCAGCCGCATCAGCCTCTACAATGTGACCTCCAGCCTGTCCATGGAGACCCTTAAATCAACCACGGCGCTGAACGTGTAGCTCCCATCCACCGGCATCCCAGGGCCATTTAACTTCCGCGATCCGGGAGCAAAGCAGGCTTAAGCTTGAGTTGGTGGGAAGGATTCTGCGTAACCGGATGCTGATTTGAACCTCAAAGACAAAAATGCCCTGGGAGCCTGCCGGAGACGTTGTTTAAGTGATCTTGTTCGTGTGATGTGCTGGTGATCAGTATTAAGTTAAGCCAACACCATACCGGTTAAGCAGGCTTGCTATTGTCCTGGCATCTTTCATGAGGCCTATTCCGGAACCCTGGTTGACCTTGTGCTTGCTGCGTTCGAAGATGGCAACGCCGAATTCATCGTCATCGTGGCTGGTCCGGTAAATGATGCCGTCATGGTTTCCTGGATGGTCATGAATAGCCTCAGCCCATGCTTGGGATATATCATACGGCCCAGCGGAAACGATGGAGGTGGCCCCCATTGGGGCAAGGCCGGTGCCATGCAACATCACCAGGCTCAAATCTTCTTTTACATCAATAAAGCTTAACTCCCTGGCGTCCAGAAATGTCGCCGAAACCAATGTGGCCCCAACTTGGGTTAGGCAGGTTTCGACAAAGCACGCCTCTGCCGTCATCCCGGTATAGCAAACCCCATAGGTCCCATTCGGGGAATCAAATCGATAATCCCCGCTGCGACCAAAATAGAGAGCACCATGGATCGATTGATGAATGCGCAAAAGCTGGCTCCCTGCAAAGAAGGTCTCTATTGGCAGTGTTCTGCTTTTAAAACCGGAAGGGGGCTTTTCAGGAGGCACCTTGCTCACCATATGCCCTTGCCGTCCTGATCACGCTTTCCTTGTCACCGTCCTTTAGAACGTCAACAGGACGTTTACCCTGCAGACCGGGATTCTGACTGAGCATGAAGCTAACCTGCATCCAGGCATCGTCAATAGTGAAAGCCTCCAGGACCTTTTGCCACCCTGAAATGACATCTGTGTCCTGAAACTGAAACGCCGGTAGCATCCGCACACCATCAATTTTAACGGCAAGCAATTGACCTTTTGAAATGCGCTTTTCGACCGCTTGGCGCGAGATGCCGAGGATCTGAGCTGCTTTGGTCGCATTCAATGCGCCGCCACTTTCTTTGATCAGGCGCGATTTCATCACAATGCCTCGGTACTTCGCGGCCAACAGTGGGCTTGTGTCTACCACAGTTTTTTCCAAGACTATCGCACGCGTGAACTCCAAAAGAGCATCCTCATCGCTATCTTGCGACAGGGCCTTAAGAAGGGCCTCTTGACCAATATCCTGAGATCGTTTTGCGATCACGCGCATGACCCTCTCCGCAAATGCGCTGGCGGTGTTCTTCAAGCTATCGCTCGGGGTATTTTGAGGGCTGGCCAACTGCTTCAGCGCGTTCATTGAGATGTGAGAGTCCTGGGTTGCTGTGCTCATGATCTGCTCCAGACATGCAAAGCCGGTGTGGTTGCTTAATTATATATATTCCATATTATATATATATGCAACCAAAATGGTGTAAGCTATTGGTGCGTTACGATGACAGGGCACATAATTGACCCCGCCTCCCTATCATGTTTGAATTGCCTTGCATGGCAAGACTTGCGCGTATCGTCCTTGCGAATATTCCTCACCATGTCACCCCGCGCGGCAATGGGCCGACGAAGGCATTCATCTTTGTCGTTACGATCGTGCTATCAGCAGCAAAGGAGCGCACTCATGAATACCGGCTTTCCTCGTAAAGTCGTCACACCGCATCGCAAAATCCCGCTTACAGTTCCCGAAGGCATGACCCCGGTCGAGTTCTTTAACAGCGCCGCCAACTTGCGCAACCTGGCGGAAGAGAATGGGCTTTTACGGACGCCCGAAGATTTCCTCATGTACCGCAAGGCCATCGGTCACAGTGTGGAGTTCGATACCTCGGTTATTCACGATACCGCACGACGGATTTTGGATCCTTTGGGAAGACCGGTGCGCCGTGATCAGCTTTCCGAAACTGAAAGCAAGGCGTTTAGCCGCATGAGCTACACCATCATCGAGTACATGGCCGACCAGTATCCGGACCCGGGCGAGACACTCATCATGTGTGGCGAGGCCAGTCTGGATGCCACGTGGCCCTTGTGCAAGCCGGGCGTCCCCACCATCCGCATGATCCATAATCACTTCATCGCCTTCCCGCAGGCCGAGTTGTCGAACGCGCCAGCCGCCGACCCGAACAATCCAAACCTGACCGATGGCGGCCACAATAGCCTGTTTTCCTCTCACCTCAGCGACGTCTATCATGAATTTCTGGACGTCCTGAACCTGCAGGTTTTAAGCCCGATGGCGAGCAAGACAGGTGCCCTGTCAAGCACGGGCTATCCTCAGGGCCTGCCGAGTTGGGTGGTAAGTGGCGGGATCGATGGTTTGGCGAAAGCTCGCTTTTGGCGCGAATACGACGATGTGCTTAAAGGATTTCTCGATTTCTATCGGGCCTTTTTCACCCTGGTGGCCAAGCCTGAGGGCGCCATACCCGCCGATCTCTATTTCCCCGACCAGGTGGAAAACGTCTTGTTGTTCAACAATCACTTTCACGCGGTCGCCAGGGAAATTCGCAACCGCATCAAGGCCGACCCGCATTTCGCCAACGAAATTCGCTGGCGGCCGGCCTACAAGCAGATCATCTATCGCGACGACGATGGCCGGTTCATCGTCACGATCAGCCAGAACTCCATCGGTAACGCCATTACCGAATTGCTGGGCATCGTGGTGGCAAGGACCGAGGACGAAGAGGCTTACGCCCGTGCCGAACCGGCCCTCATGGCAAAACTGTTTGACGTGCGTGACCGGCTCGTGGATGCCGGTATCGGGGAGTCCATAAACGGACCTTCCTAACCCCGGGGGGCTCCAAAAAAACATCGATTTAGAATCTGAAGACGGCAGCTATTGGCTATACCTGGACTCAAACACCACAGCCATTTAACTTCCGCTATCTGGAAGTTAAAGCAGTTCTTGATTTGTTGCTTTTAGCTACGTCATTGAAAAATGGAGGAGAGACAGGGATTCGAACTCTGGGTACGCTGGCTGTGATGTCTCAGGGCGTTGTTCATTCGATCCAGGTCTGAGAAGCCGATGTTTGGAAAAACAGAAGCTGCTTGGGAGGACCGAATGAACGTTCACAAGAATGCCCGCCTGTGCCAAGAGGTCGAGTTGAACCTGGCCTATCAGTGGTTCTGCCGCCTCAGTCTTGAGGATCGCGTTCCTGATCACTCGACCTTCTCGGTCAACCATCATGGCCGCTTCCGCGACAGCGACGTTCTGCGTACACCGATCCCACTGCGCCATGGACGGCGCGGGGGCGTAACAAGGTCACGTTCGGCTACAGCCTCAATTATCTCATCGACATGGATAATGCGGTCATCGTTGACGTCGAGGCCACGCCGACGCGCATCTCCAAGGAGGTCGAGGCGACCGAGACGATGATTGAGCGCACCTCCAATACCTTCGACCTCAAACCAAAATGCATCGCCAGGGATGTGGCCTACGGCACCGGCAAGCCGCCCGGCTGGTTGGCCGGGCGTGGGATCGAACTTCATGTGCCCGTCTGGGATAAGGGCAAGCGTGACGACACCAGCCTCTCTCGTGACGACTTCACCTTCGATCCGGACGGTGACGTTTATGTCTGTCCCAAAGGCAAGGTACTTAAGACCACCGGCACGGTCCACGACGGCAAGATGCTCTTATACAGATCATCAAAGCGCGACTGCGATCTATGTTCGTTAAAGCCTAAACCACTCCGCCCGGGATCACAAAAAGATCGAAAGGCTGTTTGGAGAGGCAAAGCGGAACTTAGGCATGACCAGATTAAGTTTACGCGGCTTGAGCGGCGCGAAGGATGAGTTCCTGCTCACTGCGGCGGTGCAAAACCTGAAACGTTTGGCAAAACTTGTCTAAAGGCCACCGCCAAGGCCGATCATGGCCTGAATCATGTGCAAAAGCGACACCCAGTCAGGCCGCAAACGCAAGACCCGCCCCGGCATCGGTCGGAAGCGAGAACACAAAGTCCGCTTCCATAACAAGCAGACATCGAAAATGGCTTCTGAGCGGAGTTTTTCAACAGCCTCAGCCAGTAGCGTCCCTAAACTAACAGTCACAAAATGTTGTTGAAACGTGCTGGTGCAAAATTTAAAGGCGTAGACACTGGTGCATGCACGCGAGACGCCAGCAGACATCATCAACATTGACAATCATCAGATGAAAGTGTAAAAAACATCTGAGGTATTATTGATGTCACGTAATATTCGACCGATTCATCCTGCAATAAACGCGCTTAACGGGGAATATTTCGTGTTTTGAAGATTATTAGGTCATATTAGTCAGATGTAAAAAATATAACATCAGATGAATTGTCAGGGGTGGGGGATGCGCATACGAGCAGAAGCACCGCTGCAGGTGGGCGTGCAAGATGCAATCAAAAATATGATTGTTGCACGGAGCTTACAGCCTGGTGATCAATTGCCGACGGAGCCTGAGTTGATGGCAACTTTTGGTGTTGGTCGCTCAACGTTGCGTGAAGCTATGGCAAATATGGAAGCCATGGGCGTACTGAACCGCGTTCAGGGGCGCGGTACGTTTGTCCGAAGACCACCGTTGATCCTCGCTAATGGCATTGATGAATTGCGTTCCGTATCCGAGCACATTCGGGCTGTTGGCGCGGTTCCGTCTACCAGTCGCATGCAAGTTGATTCGATCCTTGCAAACGATGTCGTTGCCACAAAACTCCAAGTTGCCGAAGGTACGGCGCTTTTACGAATCGAAAGAATACGCCGTGCCAATGACGTGGTTGCCGCGTATTGCATCGACTTCGTCTCGAAATTGCTCGTTCCAGATCCCGACAAAGCTAACTTTAAAGGGTCTTTGTTCGATATTTTTAGCGAGGCTGGACGTGAGCCTTCATACACAGAAACAGCTATACGGCCCGCGATGTTGAGTCGCAGAGAGCTCCCCGAACTCGACAGTGAAGTCGGGCTATTCCTGCTGTTTGAAGAGGTGTTTTTTGACGATGCAGGCGTGCCGGTTTGCTTTAGCGAGGACTATTACAGCGCTGAAGTTTTTGATTTTAGAATTATGCGTAAGCGATAAGGGAACGAGAGGTTTTTATTATGAAATATCGTCAACTCACTATAGAAACCGTGCCCGATTACCTGCGTACGCTGCCCGAAATGCTGAGCGTTTTTTCTAGTTTCGAGGATCTCGAAATTAAGGAAATCGGTGATGGGAACCTCAATTTTGTGTTTATCGCGAAGAACCTGTTGGCACCCCATGAAACGGCCATTTTGAAACAAGCCGTGCCATTTTTACGCGTCGTTGGCGATGCGTGGCCACTGCCTCGTGAGCGTATGGATTCAGAAGTCCGCGCGTTGAGATATCACTTTGATCTGTGTCCTGACATGGTTCCTAAAATATATTATGCATCCAGCGACATGTCCGTGGTGATCATGGAAGATCTCAACGCGTACAAAATTTTGCGTGGCGAAATTATCAATGGCAAGACATTCCCCAAATTTGCCGAGCATATATCGACTTTTTTAGCACAAACCTTATTCCATTCATCGGACCTCTATTTGGCGCATGATGTGAAAAAGGAAAAGGTCGAAGAGGCCATTAATATTGAGCTTTGTAAAATAACAGAAGATCTTGTTTTTACGCACCCTTATGAAGACAACAAGGCGAATGCGTATAGCCCTGAGCTGCCGCAAGCCAGCATAGATCAGATTCAACGTGACCCTGCCGTACGTGCCGCAGTTGGCGAAATGAAGTTTGCCTTTATGACGCACGCAGAAGCCTTGCTTCATGGTGATTTGCACTCTGGATCAGCCATGGTCAATGCCGAAGAAACGTACATCATTGATCCTGAATTTTGCTTTTACGGCCCTATCGGTTTTGATGTCGGTGCCGTGCTGGGCAACCTTTATCTTGCATACTTCTCACAAGATTATCACCAGCACGTCCAGGGAAACGATCCTTCTGCATACCGTACGTGGCTACTGAAAATCGCAGAAGACATTTGGACGCTGTTTGACGCCAAATTCCGCAAACTGTGGGTCGCCCATGATTCAACTTCAAATGCGCCATTCTTAGGACAGGATTTGAACGGAGATGCCGGCCAGGCATTCCGCGATGCATTTATGAAACGGTTGCTTTCAGACGCCGTGGGTTTCGCTGCATGCAAGATGATGCGGCGCATTGTTGGATTGGCAAAAGTTTCCGATATTGCCGACATCCCCGATCTAAAGGCGCGTGCCAAGGCGGAAATAAATGGTCTGAAAATGGGCGCGAAGATGGTCGTCGAACGTGACACTTATGCGTCCATCGCTGAATTGTCGTCACTCGCGAAAAGCATATCTCCGCTTTCGGGTACGTATGAGGTCGGGCCGTAATGACCTCTCGCAACCCCAGCGTACAAGTTCGCAGCATCGGCAAAAGCTTCGGCGCGACCCGTGCACTTGACGATGTGTCTTTTGATTTCTTCCCGGGTGAAATTTTTGGGTTGGTCGGTGCCAATGGTGCTGGCAAGTCCACCTTGATCAAAATCATTTGTGGGTATTATCCCGATTATGAAGGCGATGTCCTGATTGACGGAAAGGCTGTGCGGTGTAGTTCTCCGCATGATGCGCTCAATTTTGGGATCGCCACCGTGCATCAGATTATCAATCAAGGCGTCATTCAAGACATGACGGTCGCGGAAAATCTTGCCCTTGCAGACCTGCTGTCTAAAAGCGGCTCTTTATTTTGCAATAAGAACAAGATTACCGCGAAGGCCAAAGCTATTTCTGAACGGATGGACTTGCACCATTTGGACATGAACCAAATGGTCGGAGAGCTTTCTCAATGCGACCGCCAGATGATTGCTATCGCGCGGGCACTGGCAAGTGATCCTCGATTGTTGATTTTGGACGAACCTACATCGTCAATTTCTGAACGTGAAGCGGACGTTCTGTTCGATAAACTGAACAAGTTGCGCGATGATGGCGTATCGATCCTGTATGTATCTCATCGCTTGCATGAAATAGAACGCCTTGCGGATCGTGTCGGTGTCATCCGTGATGGCGCACATGGCGGCGTCTTGGAAAAACCATTTCTGGTTAAGGAAATTGTCACCGCGATGGTCGGTGAAATGGGGGATATCGCTGGCCGGGTTCCGCCAACGCCAAAACCTAATGAAGTTCCAAAAATTGAACTTAGAGATCTGGTTGTGGACGTCGCAAGCGCCCCTCTAAACCTTAAAATATACACGGGCGAAATCGTTGGCATAACGGGACTGATCGGTGCCGGAAAAACAGAATTGGCGAATGTTTTGTTTGGCCTAACGATGCCTGTTTCAGGTGAGATTCTGATTGACGGGACCGCCGTCTGTCCCCGCTCGGTTCGCCAAGCCATTGATGCCGGAATTTTTATGGTTCCCGAAGACCGGGCGAATAAAGCAATCATTCCAGATTTTAGCATTCGTAAGAACATCACGATGCCATTTCTCAGTCACTTCAGTGGCTTTTTAGGACTGATGCGCAATCGCCTTGAAGCACACGAAACGAACCGCATGATTGATGCGATTGGTGTGAAGTGTGAGAGCGAACTGTCGTTCATCAATGAGCTATCGGGCGGCAACCAGCAAAAGGTTGTGGTCGCGCGCTGGTTGATGACGGCCTTTAATTTGCTGATCCTGGATGAACCCTATCAAGGCGTCGACATTCGCTCTCGTCACGATATCAACACCTATATTCGCACGCACTGCAAAGACGGTGCGCTGTTGGTAATGGCAGCAGATCTTGATGAAGTTTTAGAAGTTGCGGACCGCATCGTCGTGATGAACAACACGATGATTGTTGGCGAGCAACGCATCAGTGAGATCGACCGCTCGACGCTCCTTCACTGGACAGCACAATCCTCGGATGAAATCCGGGAAATGAGGTAGGCATGCAAAAGATTACATCCATATCCATCAAATACGGTTTTTTAATCGTCATGGTGGCCTCATTTATCAGTTTTGGTTTGGCTGAACCTGCTTTTTGGAGCTGGTCAAACCTGTTTTCGATCCTTTTAGGCGTGACGATCTATGCCATTTTGGCCCTTGGCGTAACCATTACATTGTCAGCGGATGGGTTAGACCTGTCGGTTGGGTCGACGGCTGCCATGTCGGTCATGATGGCGTCATATTCCATGGTGGTTCTTGAATTATCCGGCATTGCTGCAGTGGCGGTTTGTTTGGTGATTGGTGGTTTGATTGGCCTGTTTAACGGCCTTTTGATCGTTAAGGTTAAGGTCCCAGATTTGTTGGCGACATTAGGCACAATGTTCTTGATCCAGGGTTTGCAGTTGATCCCATCGGGTGGGCGCTCGATTGGCACCGGGATGATGCTGCCAGATGGTGAAGAAGCAATGGGGCAGTTCACCGAAGGGTTCCTTTTCCTGGGGCAAGGCCGCTTGTTCGGTTTGATCCCAATACCCGTCATCTTCATGCTTGTCTTGGCCGTGATCGTCTACATCATCCTGGATCGCATGCGCTGGGGCCGGGTCTTCTACGCGATTGGTGGAAATGCAGAGGCAGCCCGATTGGTCGGCGCCGCCGTCGATCGTTATCGCATTATGGCCTACGTGCTTTCAGGGTTAATCGCATCATTCGGTGGCGTTCTGTTGGCCGCGCGTATTGGCCGTGGTGATGTTTCCAGCGGTTCCGGATTGTTATTGGATGCCGTGGGGGCAGCGTTAATCGGTTACGCCGTATTGGGCGCGCGACGTCCTAATGTTTTCGGCACAATCATTGGTGCAATTTTTGTGGGCATGCTTTTGAACGGGCTCACTATGCTGAATTTGCCGTACTTCTGGCAGGACTTCATCAAGGGGACGGTGCTGGTATCTGCACTGGCCTTCACGTTCAGCCTTGCAAAAGAACGTTAATCAACACGCATCTGCAAGACAACGCATCTCGGGTCCTGAATTTTCAGGAGTTTCATGTTTAAAATTAGGGAGGTTTTCATGTCTATTAAAAGTATTTTCAAAACCGTCGCCACGGCCGGCGCAGTTGTCGCGGGTTTGATGGGAACAGCACAGGCTGTAGAAGATGCTCCGGCACCTTTTAACGGCACAAAGAAAGTCCACATCGCTTTGATCCGCCAAATAGTTGAAGGCGAATTCATGCAGATGTATCTGTCTGGTGCTCAGCGTCAGGCAGACTTGATGGGGATTAAGTTGACCGTGTTCGGGAAGAACATGGACAATCAGGCACAGGCTAACTTTGTCTATCAGGCCATGAACATGGGCGTTGATGCCATTATCATCGATCATGGTTTGACGGAAACACTGGTGAAACCGGCCGCGGATGCCGTTGCCAAGGGTATCCCTGTGGTTGCTTTTGACGTTGATTTGAAAAATCCAGAAATCAATCAGATTGCTCAAGATGATCTTCTTCTCGGTCGTATGTCCCTTGAAGCATTGGTCAAAGACTATAACGGCAAAGCCAATGTTGGTTACGTCTATGTTGCGGGCATCTTGCCACTTGATAAGCGTGACGTAAGCTTCACGAAAATCAAAGCGGAGTTCCCCGGGATTAAAGAATCTGCGCGTACTGGTACGTTCGAATCTCCTTTCTCGGTGAAAAACGCTGAACAGGTCAAAGCCACCCTGCTTGCGAACCCTGAAATCAACGCTTACTTCGCTCCCTTTGATGAATTCGGCAAGGGTGTCATCATGGCGCTTGAAGAAAACAACATGACCGACAAAGTCAAAGTGTACACCGCTGACATTTCCACGCAGGATATTCAGTTGATGTCTAAGCCTGGCAGCCCTTGGGCCGCAACGGCGGCAACAAACCCAGCCGCAATCGGTGCTGTTAGCGTGCGTGCGGCAGCACTTAAGCTTGCGGGCGCCCCCCTTGACCACGACATTATCATCCCACCAATGTTATTCACCCAAGAAATGATTAAGAAAAACGGCGTGAAAAACATGAAGGATCTGCGCGCTAAATTCCCGGCGTTCAACTCTGTTGATCGTGCAACGGCATCATGGATTCCTGTCGACAAAAAAGGCTTGTTTTAAGCCTGAATGCTGCTGTCGGAGCGGGCACGTTGCCTGCTCCGATAATGCAAACCTCATATCAATTTATAAATTTTAATGTGCCTGGTTTCCTAGCTAAAGGAAGAATAACGTGAACCACACCAAAAGCAGTGCAGATGCCCTGCCTCGCGCGATGCGCTGGGAAAAGGGCGAAATGTATTTATTGGACCAGACTCAGCTTCCGCTCGTTGTCGTAGAAGAAAAACAGGAAACTGCCCAACAGGTGTGGGAATCCATTCGAATGCTGAAAGTGCGTGGTGCCCCCGCAATTGGTATTGCAGGGGCTTACGGTCTTTGTGTCGCTGTTAAAGGCAAAACGAGCTTGGCCTTGGCAGATTTCATGACGCTGGTAGAAGAACAAGCAGCGTACCTTGATAGCTCGCGTCCAACAGCCGTTAACTTAAGCTGGGGGCTGACCCGCATGGTTAATTGCGCTCAGGCATCAAATGCAAATACAGCCACGGCGATGTACGATGTACTGGTTGCCGAGGCAGAAGCCATTCACCAAGAAGATATTCAGCTTTGTCGTGGCATGGGGGCAAACGGTGCACCCTTAATCAAGCCCGGCATGGGCGTTTTGACCCATTGCAACGCAGGGGCCTTGGCGACATCCGAACTGGGCACCGCGACGGCACCTATGTATGTGGCACAAAGCCAGGGTGTTGAATTTTGTGTCTATGCAGATGAAACCCGCCCCTTGCTACAAGGCGCACGCCTCACCAGTTGGGAACTTCAAAAATCGGGCATCGACGTGACTTTGATCACGGATAACATGGCCGCGCATTTGATGTCGCAGGGCCTTATTGATATTGTCATTGTAGGTACGGACAGGGTTGCCGCGAACGGCGATGTAGCCAATAAAATCGGCACCATGGGCGTGGCAATTTTGGCCAAGTATTTCAACATTCCGTTCTATGTCGCCTGCCCATCTTCGACCATTGATCTGAACACGCCGTGCGGTGGGGATATCCCCATTGAAGAGCGCGAAGATGAAGAAGTCACCAATTTCGGTGCGCGCCGTACGGCCCCCGAAGGCATTAAGGTCCGCAATCCAGCCTTTGATATTACACCCAATGAATTGGTGGCGGGGCTGATTACGGAAAAAAAAATCGTTCGTGCGCCATATACCGAAAACCTTAAAAATCTTTTTAGTTAAGGACCGGGACATGCTGAAAGGGATATCGCCGCTCTTAAGTCCAGACCTTTTGTACGTTCTCGCGGCGATGGGACATGGCGATACGTTGGTTCTTGTGGATGCACACTATCCTGCCGCCAGCAGTACAGAAAACTGTCTTCGTGCAGATGGCGTGCAATGTGCCGACTTGCTGAATGCACTTTTGCCGTTATTTGAACTGGATGCGTATTGCGAAGCGCCGGTGATGATGATGCGTGCGATCGACGGCGATCAGGTGCCTCCAGACGTCATTGCGGATTACCGGTCCCCTATCGACATTCACCAGCCAGGAACGGTGAAGACTGCATTCATCGATAGATTCGAATTTTACGATAAAGCCCGTGAAGCATTTGCCATTGTTCAAACCGGAGAAGTGCGAAAATACGGCTGCATCATTTTAACAAAAGGCATCACGCCCGTATCCTAAACGGCGAGCAGACAAAGCCTTCAAGGAGCTACACATGCAATCTAAGTGGTCAGATAAAGAAGCCGCCCAGTACATCGAACGTTACGCGGCAGACGGCGTTAACGAAGATATTGCAGTTCGCGTGTACACCACACGTTTGCTGGGTAGAGACCCACGTTTGGTGCTGCATGGTGGTGGTAATACATCAGTCAAAACACAAGTTACAGGTATGCTTGGTGATGAAATTGACGTTCTGGCTGTTAAGGGAAGCGGCTGGGACATGGCAGAAATTGAGCCTGCGGGCCTTCCTGCCGTGCGCCTCGACCCGCTGCGTAAATTGCAAGCGCTGGAGCACCTGAGCGATGAAGACATGGTCAACTTTCAGCGCACGAACTTGCTCGATAGCACATCGCCAAACCCATCGGTAGAGACGCTGTTGCATGCATTCTTGCCGCATAAGTTTATCGACCATACGCATTCATGCGCGGTGCTTTCTGTATCGGATCAAGCGAATGGAGAAAAAATTTGCCGCGACATTTACGGTGATCGCATGGCGATTGTGCCCTTCATCATGCCGGGCTTTGCATTGGCTAAAAAGGCTGCAGAAATTTATACGGAAAATCCTGATGTTGAAGGTCTGATCCTTCATAAGCATGGCATCATCACGTTTGCCGACACCGCACGACAAGCGTATCAGCGCATGATTGATAAAGTCTCCTTAGCCGAAAAACGCATCGCTGATTCTGGGCCTAAAGTGTTTACTTCTGTGTCGTTGCCGTCTGCCTTGGCGCGCCCTTGCGATATTGCGCCTATCCTTCGCGGTGCGTGTGCCGAAGACAAAGGGAACGGGGTGGTGATGCGCCTCGTCAGTGACTTCCGCACCAGTGACGACATTTTGAATTACGTCAATGGTGAAGACCTGAATGTGTATGCAAACCGTGGTGTGATTACGCCCGACCATATTATCCGCACGAAGAACCAACCGCTGATTGTCCCTGCTCCTGATGCGAATAACCTCGAAGGTTTCCGCACCAAAGTTCGTGGATGTGTTGAGGCATTTTCTCATGCTTATCAAGCCTATTTCAAACGCAATAATGCGACACAAGATGTGCCTAAGACGCAATTGGATTCAATGCCACGTTTGGTCTTGGTGCCTGGTGTTGGATTGTTCGGTTTGGGCAAGTCCAAAAAGGATGCCGTAATTGCCTCTGACCTCGGCGAGACGGGCGTGCGTTGCATTACCGATGCCGAAGCCGTCGGAGCGTTTGATGCACTTCCCGATAGCGACTTGTTCGATATGGAATACTGGTCACTAGAGCAGGCCAAGCTTGGTAAAGGGGCTGAAAAACCGCTTGCTCGACAAGTGATGATGGTTAGCGGAGGAGCCGGTGCCATCGGGAAGGCAACGGCGAAGCTGTTTGCTGCAAACGGTGCCGAAGTGATCCTGCTTGATCTTGACGCCGATGCTGCGCAGGCGGCTGCACGTGATATAGGCGGTAGTGCTTTAGGGCTGGCGTGCGACGTCACAGACCCACAGTCCATCCGCGCAGCGTTTGACCAAACTTGTGAAACTTTTGGTGGCGTCGATATCGTCGTGTCAAATGCTGGTGCAGCATGGCAGGGTAAAATTGGCGACATTAGCGATGCTGATTTGCGGGCCAGTTTTGAACTCAACTTCTTCTCCCACCAAACGATTGCAAGTCAAGCTGTGCGCGTGATGAGCGCCCAGGAAACGGGCGGGTGCTTGCTGTTTAATGCCTCTAAACAGGCGATCAACCCCGGCCCTGACTTTGGGGCCTATGGCGTGCCAAAGGCCGCAACGTTATTCTTGTCTCGTCAGTACGCACTGGAATACGGCGCGCAAGGTATCCGTTCCAACGCCATCAACGCGGACCGTATTCGCAGTGGCTTGCTGACACAGGACATGATTGCAGACCGTTCTAAGGCCAGAGGTTTGAGCGAAGTCGATTATATGGCCGGAAATCTTTTAGGGCTTGAAGTTACAGCAGAAGACGTCGCACAGGCGTTCTTGCACCATGCTCTAGCCACCAAAACGACGGCAGATGTCACCACCGTTGATGGCGGTAACATGGCTGCAATTCTGAGGTGACCGGTGCCTGTTCGCGGATGCGGACAAGATTGCAGCCAGTCGGAAGAAAGGCATGTAGGTGGGGGCGAATCTTCCCCTTGGTTATGACGTCCGGGATAGCAAGCTGGTCGTCAACGCCGATGAAGCGGCAACAGTGCGCATGATTTTTGAGCGATTGTTGGTGGCGTTTCGATCAGCGAAAGACCCGCCTTAGTCGAAGATCGGGCCGTTCCCGGGCATTGGGAAGGCGATCTCATCTGTGGTTCAAATAATAGCTACATCGCGACGGTCGTTGAACGCCAATCACGGTTTACAGTTTTAGTGAAAGTAGATGGAAAACACACAGAGACCGTTGTTGCGTGTCCGTCCGGTTAACCAGCTCTGGCGGCCCTGATCAGGGTTGGCGATAGTGTCCACTAACGATAGTGGACACCAAGGGGGTAGGAATGGTCGTTCGGAAGCGTCGGTTTTGGTCGGATGTGGAG